>Ga0224506_10002288_pt1 | contig 13113 bp, 7 predicted proteins | sample SF_Jan12_sed_USG_2_FD_169108 | JGI IMG/M metagenome (GOLD analysis project Ga0224506, IMG submission 169108) | Sediment microbial communities from San Francisco Bay, California, United States - SF_Jan12_sed_USGS_8_1 | ecosystem: Environmental > Aquatic > Marine > Sediment | place: USA... | reverse complement strand
ACATATTGCAAGAGGTTGATTAGGCATTAATACATGTCCTTTATGGTCATCAAAATATTCATCATTGCCATAATATATAGCTGATTTTCCTGTAAATATACAGGGGCCATCATCTGGCATTGGGTCTTTTATGGCACATACTTCAACACTATCAATAAAAATATTTTCGGACGTGTCGTAATGGTTTGGAGATAAAATTCGATAAGGGCGTTTTGCACGAATTTCTATGGTTCCAAACCCAACATCAGTAATCATTTTAATATAGTCATTTAAAGGAAGTGATCCGCTTAAACAAAGTGCACGGAGTGTGTCGTCATTGGTTAAAGCTTCAGGCATTTCCTGATTGCAAATAGGATCGGATAATACCAAACGCCCATGCGGCTTTAGTACCCTAAACATTTCTTGAAGTGCTTTTTTTAAGTCTTCTTCTTTAAAAATATTAAATAAACAGTTTTGTGCTGCTACATCAATACTATTGTTTTGTACTGGCAAGCTTAAAGCATCCCCTTTTTTTAACGTTACAAAGTTGGATTTGAACCAAGGATTTAATTTCTCTGCTTCCTTGAAATTTTCTTGGCTTGCTGTTAACATTTCATCCACTACATCAATACCTATAACTCCTTCTTCGTTTCTATTAAAATAGGCAAACTGGAGCAATTCCATACCTCCACCAACACCCACATAAAGTATTTTAGGATTGTTAACCAAATCACGAGGATGAACAGTACTACCACATCCATAATTCATTTCTAACATTTTTTTTGGAATGTTGAGATCAGGCAATTGCCAAACAGGTGTTGTAGTACAACAAAGCCCAACATCGGGTGTTTCAGCTGCTTTTTTATATACGTTTTTAGTGGTTTCTAAATACTCACTCATAGTTTTTTATGTAATAGTAATGGGTTCACAAAAATAGTAATAATAGTGAAGCTGTTTGTTGATTATAAAGTTATGGATATGATCATCAAACTATTGTCGTGATATAGACTAGTCATTTGATTTATTATAGTGTAATGACTATATTAAATGTTTAAACAACTAACTTATTTTTATGAAAAATTTACCACTAGGATTAATCGGTCGTATTATGTATGCTTTACCATTGCTCGGATTTGCTATTGGGCATTTTACTAGTGCCAATCAAATGGCAGGAATGGTGCCTTCTTATTTCCCTGCACCTGTAGTTTTTGTTTATTTAACAGGAGTGGCATTATTAGCAGCAGGAATTAGTATTATTATTCAAAAGAAAGCAAAATTGGCTACAATGCTACTTGGAGTGATGCTTTTGATATTTGTTTTGACACTTCACCTTCCTGGAATGATGGGAGGTGATCAAACAAGTATGGCCATGTTCATGAAAGATTTATCTATGGCTGGAGCAGCATTCTTTATGTCGAGTGTTTTTAGTGATTAAGAGTGCTTTTATTCAATACTCAACTCCCGAATAATTTGTTCGGGAGTTTTTGTTTAGCCACTATTTAACAAAATAGTCAATAAATCGTATTATGTTTATCAATTAAATAAATATCAATGAATAGACTACATCAACTTTTTATCATCTTAGGGACAATAATAGTATCATATTCTAATCTTCATGCCCAAACAATGGGTTTTGAAGATTATAATCCTCCATCAACACTTGTAGTACCAGAAAATAAAATTAACAAAGCAAAATATCCATTCATAGATGTCCACAGTCATCAATCCCGAATGCCAGATCAGGATTTAAAAGCACTAAAAGCTGAAATGGATAAGATTAATATGGGGATAATGGTTAATTTAAGTGGAAGAGGTTTTAAAAGAACCGCAAGTGGTGGATTTGGAATAAATGGTACAGATCATTTAAAAAAAGCTATTGAAAACAGCAATAAAAATGCCGCTGGTAGAGTAGTAGTTTTTACTAACATATCATTCACAGGCATTGGGGAAAAAGACTGGACTAAAAAGGCAGTAAAAGAGTTGGAAGAAGATGTAAATGCTGGAGCCAAAGGACTAAAAATATACAAAAGCCTTGGGTTTAGTGTAAAAGATACTGAAGGAAAAAGAGTAGCAATTGATGATATTCGTCTAGATCCTATCTGGGCAAAATGTGGTGAGTTAGGAATTCCTGTTTTAATTCATGCCGCAGATCCCAAGCCATTTTGGGATGATCATGATGCTAATAACGAACGATGGCTAGAGTTAAAAATACACTCAAGAAGAAAACGATCGGATACTGACCCAGCACCATGGCAGCAAATTATTGATGAACAACATAACATATTTCAAAAACATCCTGGCACTATTTTTATCAATGCACACATGGGTTGGTATGCCAACGATTTAGGTAAATTAGGTGAGTTACTAGATGAAATGCCCAACATGTATGTGGAGATTGGTGCTGTTATTGCAGAATTAGGCAGACAACCACGAATGGCAAATCTATTTTTTGACAAATATCAGGACAGGGTTCTTTTTGGTAAAGATTCATGGAAGCCTGAAGAATATCCCACTTATTTTCGAGTGTTAGAGTCAAACGATGAATACTTCCCTTATTACAAAAAGTATCATGCGTACTGGAAAATGTATGGGCTTAATTTACCAGATGAAATACTAAAAAAACTATACTATAAAAACGCATTGAAAATTATACCAAACCTTGATGCCTCATTATTTCCAAAATAAAAATAGGCAAGGAATTTGCTGTACTCTTACTTTTTTAAATTTATGAAGAAACACTACTACCTAATAGCACTAATTACGTTGTTTTTATTTTCTAATGCAATGTCTCAGGAAACACCTGAATTCAAAAAATTAACTAATGTAAAAACCTCAAAAATTTCTGGCACTGATATAACTTTTACTGCAGATGCTGTGTTTTATAACCCAAATGATGTGGGCTTGAAACTTAAATCAGTAGAAATAGATGTGATAATAGAAGGTAAAAAAGCAGGTCATGTAAGTCAAATAAAAAAGATCAAGATATTGCCAAATGCTAATTTTACAGTACCACTAACCGTTGATGTAGACTTACAGCAAATAGATATTATGGAGGGTTTGTTTGGTATGATGTCGGGTAAGAAAATGCGGGCTGAATTTATAGGAGATATAACCGTCAGTAAAAATGCGATACCAATGAAAGTACCAGTAAAACATACAGAATATCTGACACTTAATCTTTAAAGCTGTCAGGTTTAACCTCATTCCGAACTTGTAGTCGGGTCATAGATAAATTAATCAGCAAAAAATACTATATTTGATTAATGAGTGCTATTCTTTCAGGCTACGAATAGTTGCCTAATGGAAGGCAGGTGATATTTTATATTAAAAACGAGAAATTATGTCATCATTAATCTCTGGTTATTTTTACGACATATTTATCTCCTACCGTCAGAAAGATAACCGTTCTGACCAATGGGTGACGCAGTTTGTGCAGGCACTAAAGGAAGAACTAGACGCTACTTTTAAAGAAGATATCTCTGTTTACTTTGATGAAAATCCACATGATGGACTACACGATACCCACGATGTAGATGACTCACTCAAGGAAAAAGTAAAGTGCCTGATCTTTATTCCCATTGTTTCTCGCACCTATTGTGACCCTAAGAGCTTTGCATGGCAAAAGGAGTTTTTACCATTTCTGGACTTTGCCAAAAATGATGAACATGGACTAAAAGTAAAACTTGCCAATGGCAATGTAACCAGTAGGGTAATGCCCATTCGAATTCATGACCTATATACAGAAGATGTAAAACTGTTTGAAAAAGAAACAGGAAGTGTAATAAGAAGTATTGATTTTGTATATAAAGAAGCTGAGGTAAATAGACCATTAAGAGTAAATGATGACGATAAGCAGTATCGAAATCAGGTTAATAAAATAGCTAATGCCACTCAGGAAATATTGTTTAGTATTAAACAAGGAAGTAAAAGACCTGAAGACATCAAGACTGAAAGAAACGATTATTCAACTGATTATTCAAAATCAACCAAAAGGAAAAATGGTATTTATTGGATAATCGCTTTAGCATTCATGGCAATCTTGCTGTCTTATTTCAGACCTTGGAAAGCTCTTGATTCATCTTCAAAAATAAATCTTACTAATAAATCCATTGCCGTGCTGGCTTTTAGGGATTTGAGCGCTGCGCAAGACTTGGAGTATCTTGGTGATGGAATTGCCGAAGAAATAATTGATGATTTAACCAAACTTGTGGGACTAAAAGTAATTGGACGAACCTCATCTTTTTCCTATAAAGAGAAAAATGCTGATCTTATTTCGATTGGAGAAGAATTAGGCGTCCAATACATACTTGAAGGGAGTGTCCGTAAAGATGATTTAACACTTCGAATAACTGCCCAATTGATTGATTCAGAAGATGGTAGCCACGTCTGGTCATACACTCAAGATCAAGAATTAATGAATAATACTTTTGCTCTCCAAGATCAAATAGCTAGTGAAATTGCGGAACTTTTTAACGAAACTCGCAACCAATCAAGAATGACCGAAGTTACTCCAGAAGTGCAGAATCTATATTTAATGGCAAGATATTATGGAGACAGCTACCGTTCCATGTCAAAAGAAAATTTTTTACTATCAAACGAATACTATAAAAAAGCTATTGCGCTTGACCCTAGTTTTTCAAAAGCCTATTCTGGCTTGGCAATTTTGAATGGAACAGCTGGTTATTTTGGGTTTGAATTTATTGATAACGCATGGGAAGTTGTAAGGGAAAATGCAGAGATGTCAATTAAATTAGATTCCGAAAATCCTGAAGGATTAGCAGCATTGGCGTATATGAAACGCACACTTGAATGGGATTGGGAAATGGCAAGAAAATTATATCAAAGAGCTCTTTCTATTGACCCAAATAACAGCCAACTCAATTACTATTATGGATTACTTCTGGCTAGTTTAAATCAAGTAGATTCTGGATTATATTATACTGAAAAAGCATATGGACTTGACCCACTAAAACCAGAGATAGAGTTAGGCTTGATAAGAATGTATAATTTTAGTAGAAACTATGATAAGGGCATTTCGTTTATAATAAACAACGGAAAAGACGATTATATATCAAAAACTTTTTTGGCTGAATTTCTGTTTTTGTCAAATCAAGAAAAGCAATATATCAATGTACTTAAATCAATGGAATTTGATATTGCTCCCCCCTTTGAGGTTTATGAAAAATTAGGGATTAAAGCATTTCATCGAGAATGGCATAAACAAAAAGGAGATATGATCATGTCTGGATATTTTGAAAGTACTTTTCAACCTTTAACCGAAAGTTTTTCATTGTTGAAGAAAGCAGTAAATGAAAAAAAAGGTTGGACAGTTTATTTATTAGTTGATCCAGGATTTGACCACCTGAGAAATGATCCAAGATTTGACGATTTGTTAATTAAAATGGGACTTGATGTTTATAAATGAATTACCCTTATGTGGCCTATTAAATGATACTCAGATGTTGAAATCAGGCTTACAAAATGACACCTAGAACCTAGAGTTAAACCCGTTTTTTCATCTTATCAAACAGGACTATTTCATTTAACCTTTAAATTGTTCAAACCTCCAAGGATTTACTTTTTGAAGTAAGCGCTGCAACCTTGTTTTCTAATTATTTAGATTTACGGCAATCCTTGGAGGTTTTTTACTTCTAAATGAAATGATCCACCCTATCTTACCAAAGTCTAAATCCATTTTTATATATATAATTTTTGTATTTTGTGGTCTCTGAAATACTTTCAATAACCATATAAACTTCAACATGAAAAAATTTACACTTTATTTCTTCTTTCTCTCAAGCATATTATTGATTCAAAGTTGTACCTCTAATACCGAACCAGTATCAGAAAAATTTCGGGTAGCAGTGATTAAATATCAGCATGAGACTTGCACATTTTGCCCCGGAGGTGATACCAAAATCGAGGATTGGACAGAAGTAAGTGCTGAGGAAGTACTTAAATCAGGAAGCTTTATTAAAGGGTTTGTTCATTCTGCTAATAATTTTGATAATGTCGAATTGATTGGAATTAACTCTCCAAATAGTGTTTTTGGAGGATCTTCACGTAGTTGGAATACTAAAGAAAGTTTTGAGCATTTCATGAATATTATCATTGAAGATTTAAAATCTAAAATGCCTGTGCAAGGGGTCTATTTAGCCTTACATGGTGCTATGGCCGTAAGAGATGTGCCTCGCCCAGAAGCGGAAATTGCCAAGAGAGTAAGAGAAGTGGTTGGTGATAATGTTCCTATTGCTGGCTCGTTCGATTTACATGGCAATGAAGATGAAGAATTCCTGAAATGGTCGAATGCCGCCTTTGTAACTAAACGATACCCACATTACGATGCCTTTATTCAAGGAGGCAGGTCTGCCAATTTTATTTATAGATCAATGAAAGGAAACTATGTTGCTACAACTGCAACAAGGAAACCACCAGTACTTACCGCAACGGTTTTACAGTGGACAGGACAATCCCCATCAATGGATATTATGGAAAGAGCTAGAAGGTGGGAGGCACGTCAAAAAGACACTTATGTAAGTGTTTTTTATGGCTTTCCTTGGTCCGATGTTCCCGATATTGGTGCAACAGTACATGTAATCACAAATAACGATCAGCAACTTGCCGATTCAATTGCGAATGATATGGCTGACTTTATATGGCGAGTTCGAGAAGATTTTGCTGGTGGCTCGTACCTCATGCCAGATGAAGCAGTGAGTAAAACTAAGGAGGCAGTAGCAAGTAATCAAACTCCTGTTGTATTGGGCGACTATTCCGATCGACCTGGAGATGCTACATGGATATTAAAGGAACTTATTGATAATCAGGTTGAAGACATTTTATATGCTACACTTACTGATGCACGAGCACTCGAAAAATTGAAACAAGATAATGCAAAACCTGGCGATACTTTTGATATGGAAGTTGGTGGATATACTGGCCCTCAAGCTGGTAAACCTGTTCATATAAAAGGTAAAATTAAATTTTTTGGTCCAAAATGGTCTTATGAAAATATAGCAGCTATTGAATTTGGGAAAAACAATCTGTTAATCATCACGCCTACTTATGAGCAAATAAGATTACCCGAAAGACTTCGGTTTGACTCTATCAATCCAGATAATTATCAGGTTTTTGTTGTTAAATCTCGTGTGCATTTTCGAAGAGGATTTGATGAAACTGGCTATGCGAAGACTATTTTGGTGGTAGATGCACCTGGGCCATGGTTTGGAACAACTCGCCTTGATGCATTAGACTATAAATTTGGTCCAATATCTAAATTGTATCCATTCGAAAAAACGAATTAATCTTATTCTCAATTAATATCTGAAACATGAAACACTATTTATATTCAGTAGTCATTCTACTTTTATTGACAAGTATCTCTGCAAATGGTCAAACCATTCCAAACGAAAATTGGAGTTATAACGAAAGCCCTGAAAAAGATGGATGGGATTCTCAAAAGAGTAAAGACTTTAGAAAATACATTACTGACAGTACACATTTAACGGGACTTCTAATTATTCATAAAGGTGAAATAGTATTTGAGTATGGCGATGTAGTTGAAAATAGTTACATCGCTTCATGCCGTAAAAGTGTACTTGCCATGCTTTATGGTACGTATGTAGAAAGTGGTCAAATTAACCTAGACAAAACGATTGAAGAATTAGAGATTGATGATGTTGAGGGAATACTTCCAATCGAAAAAAAAGCCACTATAAAAGATTTGATATCTGCCAGATCAGGAGTGTATCACCCTGAAGGGTATTCTGGGGGAATGCAAGAGTATGCTCCTGAAAGAGGATCGGTAGAACCAGGAAGTCATTGGCTGTACAGCAATTGGGATTTTAATGTTGCTGGATACGTTTTTGAAAAAGAAACAGGAAAAAATATTTATGATGAAGTGGAAAGACAATTAGCGATACCGCTTAACATGCAAGACTGGAATCGTTCCCTTCAGAACAAACAAGGAGACACCACTAAATCAAAATATTTAGCCTATCCTATGTGGTTTTCTACTAGAGACATGGCACGTATTGGATTGCTTATGCTAAATAGAGGCAAATGGAATGATGAAGTAATTATTTCTGAAAGTTGGGTAGATGAAATGTTGAAACAACGAACAACATATAAAGAACTAAACGAAAGTGTTCCTGTATTTAGAAACACTGGAGCCAATTTTGGTTATGGATATATGTGGTGGTTATGGGAGAATATGGAAGATAAAAGATATAAAAATGCTTATTCTGCTAAAGGAGCCATGGGTCAAAATATTTCCGTTTTTCCTGAGATGGATGTGGTTGTTGCATTTAAAACAAAAGCAGCTTATAGGAGAAGAAACAGTGGACAGGTTAGGATAAATGTAGTAAAAAAAGCAGCAGAAATTTATGATTTCAAATAGTGCTATAACTAACTGTAACTGTTGTATAACTTTTTTGTTTATAAAAACATTCCATTGGCAAGCCAATGGAATGTTTTTTAGTAACTAATTTAAGGTACAGAAAAGTCTACTACACAATGACGTTGCAAGATCATTTTATAATTCCAATTATTTAAACTTAACACGATGACAAAACATATAAGAACAAAACAATTAATGCTCCTTTTACTAACTATAACAGTATTAGCTTGTAGTAAACAAAAAACAGAAGAGCCTGCGGTAGATAACTTATTATTAAAAGAATGGACAGGACCTTATGAAGGTGTTCCCGCTTTTGACAAAATGAAAGTAGATGATATTAAAGGAGCAATGGATAAAGGAATGGAGTTAAGCCTAGCAGATATTGATAAAATTGCTAATAATACAGATGCCCCTACTTTTGATAATACTATTGTAGCAATGGAAAGCTCAGGGAAAGAATTAAATAGAGTTTACACATATTATGGTATATTAAGCAGAAATATGTCTTCTCCCGAGTTTAGAGAAATTCAATCTGAGTTAGCACCCAAATTATCAGATTATAATTCCAAAATTTCTCAAAACGAAAAATTATTTAAACGTATAAAAGCAGTTTATGATGCTTCTCAAGCAACGCCTTTAGAAGCAGATCAACAACGTGTTGTCGATCTTATTTACAAGAGGTTTGAGATGAATGGAGCTAACCTTGACGCTGCTAAAAAAGAACGTTATGCTGCTATAAATAAGGAGTTGTCTAGTTTGTATAACAAATTTGCAGATAACGTTTTACACGATGAAGAAAATTATGTGACTTATTTAACTAAAGACCAATTAAGTGGTTTAGCTGATGGATTTGTTAAATCGGCTGCAAAAATAGCAACTGATAAAGGACAAGATGGCAAATATGCGATTACTAACACGCGTTCTTCAATGGACCCTTTCCTTACTTACTCAACTGAGCGCGAATTACGTAAACAAGTTTGGACAAATTATTACTCTCGTGGTGATAATAGTGATGACTACGATAACAACCAGATTATTGCTGATATTTTAAAATTACGTAAAGAGCGCGTTACGATTTTAGGTTATGATAACTATGCACAATGGCGTTTACAAGATAGAATGGCAAAAACACCTGAAAATGCAATGGAGCTTATGAATGCTGTTTGGCCTGCTGCTATTGGAAGAGTTGCTGAAGAAGTTGCTGATATGCAAACTATAGCAAATGAAAATGGTGACAATATTACTATTGAACCTTGGGACTATAGATATTATGCTGAAAAAGTACGTAAAAAGAAATATGACTTAGATAGTGATGAAGTAAAGCAATATCTACAATTAGACAAATTAACAGAGGCCTTATTTTATACTGCTGGCGAATTATTTAACTTTAAATTCACTCCAGTAGCAGAAGGATCTGTTCCTGTGTTTCATGAAGATGTTAAAGTTTGGGAAGTAACAGACAAAGATTCAGAAAAACATATTGGTTTATGGTATTTAGATCCTTATGCACGAGAAGGAAAACGTTCAGGAGCTTGGGCAACAACCTATAGAAGTTATACGTCATTTGAAGGTGAAAAAAATGTTCTTTCATCAAACAATTCAAATTTTGTAAAACCAGCTCCAGGAGAGGCTGTATTAGTATCATGGGATGATGCAAATACGTTTTTTCATGAGTTTGGACATGCCTTACATTTCTTTTCTGCTAATGTGAAATACCCAACTTTAAATAGTGGTGTTAGAGATTATACAGAGTTTCAATCACAATTACTAGAACGTTGGTTGTCCACTGATAATGTCATAAATCAATTTTTAGTGCACAATAAAACTGGTGAGCCTATTCCTGCTTCATTGGTAGCAAAAATCAAAAAAGCATCAACTTTTAATCAAGGATTTAGCACTACTGAGTATTTAGCTTCTGCATTAATGGATATGAAATTACATCTTGCAGACCCAACAAATATTGATATAGATAAATTTGAACGCGAAACTTTAGCTGAATTAAAAATGCCTAAAGAATTACCAATGCGTCATAGAACACCACATTTTGGACATGTCTTTTCTGGTGAAGGCTATGCCACCGCATATTATGGTTATATGTGGGCAGATGTATTAACTGCTGACGCTTCAGAAGCATTTGTTGAAGCTCCAGATGGTTTTTATGATAAAGAGGTTGCTGCTAAATTAGTGAAATATTTATTCGCTCCCAGAAACTCAATGGATCCAGCTGAAGCTTACAGATTGTTTAGAGGACGTGACGCGAAAATTGAAGCCTTAATGAGAGATAGAGGTTTTCCTGTAACCACAGAATAGTAACTATTGTACAACTTTTTGTTTGTAAAAATATTCCATTGGCAAGCCAATGGAATATTTTTTTGCTAAATGTATACTCTTTTAAATATAGGGCTCACATTAATCCACCAAAAACACTGCATTGCCAAACAGTAACTTACCGTTTTCCCAGAAGTCACGGAATAGAGGATTATCCACCATATAAATGATATTACCGCTTCCTTTTGACTCAACACCAAAAACAAGTGACTCTGCCATTTGTGCTTTTATGTTTTTTCCAACAAACCCACTGTACAAGTCATTTTCAGTTTTAATTACCCCTACATTTCCTCCATTAGATAAATAGCTAAATCGGTTTGATCCTGTTTTTAGAGTGAAGTAGTTTTCTGGATATCCGAATGCAAGTGGATGCGTATTATCTAGTTGTACTTTATAAATGGCACCAGACACATAATTACTAATGTTATTACGTTCTGTATTCTCGTATTTGGCAAGGACATTCTCTTTTTTTAATGATTCGCTTTTTTTATCAGCTTCTTTTTTTTGTTCTTCATTGGCATATTTGCTAACGCTAAACCCTTCTGCATCAGCTACACCATTAATTGCATTGCCGACAAGTATCAAATTACCTCCACTACTTGTCCAGCTACTTAGTTGATTTCTAATATCATCAGTAAACCACGAGCCACGTATTGATGGAACAATGAGTACATCATAATCGTCCAAATTAATTTTGTTAAAATAGTCTGTGTATATGGTAGTAATTGGGTATTTAATCTCCTTATCGAAGTAGTGCCATACTTCTCCAAATGCAAGTGATGAAATTTTATCGCCACCAAGTAATGCTACTTTAGGTGATTTAATAAATGTATAACTTCGTGCTCCTATATCAGCTCCAGAATCAGAAAAACCTGATTTTAAACTATAAATTTTACGTTTATGGACTTTCGCTAATTGTGTAATTACCTTTTGTAAATCTTTTATTTTCTCATTATTTCTTCGAGTAATAATTAACGAACCTCTATCAAACGATTGTCCATTTCCTGAAAAAGGTTTTTCAGGAACACGTACGTTTATTCCTTTTTGTAATAATGCCGATAAAAACGCAAGATCATTTAAGCTCTTGTATCGGCTCACATAAGCATAAGCATTCTCTTCAACTTTTTTTGCCTCTTCATTATTTCGTTTTTCGTATGTTCTTGTACTCACCTTTTGTGTACTAGCATAAGCTTCCAACCCATACATGTAGGGTACTGACCATGCAGTAATATCATAAGTAATCGAATCTTCCAATTTCGATTTGGGTTCAAACAAAACTTTTACTAATGTTGATTTAGGCTGATAACTACTAATTACAATATCCTGAGTGCTTAAATTGAAGCTACCTTCTTTATTACTTCTATAATTGAAACCTTTTAAAGTAGCTTTTGCATTTGGCGAACCATACTGAATTTGCTGTTTATCTAACCAGCTTAACAGTTTTTCGGTTTTGTCTACATTTCCAGTTTTAATCACATAAGTTTTATACTTATCGACTGGATTTTCACGATTCTTTTTAAAATAAGTTGCAAACTCTTGCACAACTTTACTAGCATTAACAGAAGTAATTTCTATTGTGGAAAGCCCTGTAGTATGATGATGTGTTAACCTATCCTTGAGGGTTAATGTATCCCCAAATGCTGTGGCAATTCCAAGTCCAGCATAGCCACCACCACCTTGTTCATAAGTCATGCCAATGGCACCATTATAGGTGGGGTAGGTATCTCCATAGCTTGGGTATAGTAAATCGAACCTTTCCTTAGTGAAATACAACCAGCCTTCTTTATCAAAATATTTAGCATGATTTTTTCCAATGGTTGTTTGAAATTCTTTTTGCCATGGTGTAATTACTTCATGAAAAGGCTTTGCTGCAGGAGCAAAGTAGTAGGGGTTTCTGTAACTTTGCTCATGAAAATCGACATGAATATGTGGCATCCAGTGATTATATAGAGTGATTCGCTGTTGACTTTCCACTTGAGTTTGCCAAGCCCAATCTCTATTTAAGTCGAATAAGTAATGATTGGCACGACCACCAGGCCAAGGCTCTCGATGTTCTTTACTATCACCGTTGGTATTCATAATAGCATTTCCCTTTTCATAAAAATGGTTAACATAGCGTTCTCTGCCATCTGGATTTATACACGGATCCATAATTACTACAGTATTTTTTAACCACTCTTTTGTAATAGTATTACTTGGATTAACTAATTCGTAAATAGTCTTTATAGATGCATCTAATGAAGAAGATTCATTGCCATGTACATTGTAACTCATCCAAACGATTACAGTAGTATTATTAGATGGACTACCTTCTATTAATCCTGTTCTTTTAATATTATCTAAACGAATATTTTCAAGATTATTCATGTTCTCAGAAGAGGAAATAATCACCACAAATAAAGGACGGTGCT
>Ga0224506_10002287_pt1 | contig 13113 bp, 18 predicted proteins | sample SF_Jan12_sed_USG_2_FD_169108 | JGI IMG/M metagenome (GOLD analysis project Ga0224506, IMG submission 169108) | Sediment microbial communities from San Francisco Bay, California, United States - SF_Jan12_sed_USGS_8_1 | ecosystem: Environmental > Aquatic > Marine > Sediment | place: USA... | reverse complement strand
TGTTTCACTACGAATAGCAAATAGAGTAGTAGTAGGATTCCATGATTTACCACATGGACAAGTTAATAACCATTTGTTAGTTCTTTCATCTCTAGATAGTCCGTGATAAGTCTTTTTAAAATGTTGTTCTTTGTTATTCATTTAAACTTACTTAGTAGTTCAATAACTTTTTTACAGCCTGATACTATACCTGTAGCCTCTTTTAATTCCCTTAAAGCTAAGTTAAGTTTTATAAATTCACCAGTTAAAGTATTTTCATAGAGTTTTATCATTTCTTCATCACTTATAACACTAGCAGGTATTTTTAGATCTTCTCTTAACGCTTCTACTAATTTTTTATTCATTTTAAAATAACTCTACATATTTTTCTTTGTTTTTAAAAACTTCTACATAGCTTAAGTTTTGTAAGTCACCATCATCTTCACCAGATAAATATACATCTACTTCACCATGTTCTTTTTTAACTTCTTCTAATTGCTTTATCAGTTCTGATATATTCATGATACAGATTCCCCAGTAATATATATAACAGGACAAGTAGACTCTAAACCACGGCTAAAGGTTACAGTTTTAATTTTAAATTCTTTTTTAATACCGTTATCTAACTCTACTTCTAATAGTTTATCTATAACAAGTTTACTATATATATTGTTTTCATATAAATTACCTTCAGCTTTTATTTCAGCTTGTAATTCATAGACTGTAAAAGTATTAACTAACTCACCTGCTAAATTATAAATATACGATGTTCTTGCAGTAATGGTTTTATTAAAATATTTTAAAATATTCATACTATCTATAAATTAATGGCGCACCACTACCAAGCACTTTAGAAAGGCTAAGTTCAGAATAATGCTGTTTTATCTGGTAGTGGTGCATTGAAATAATACTTAAAACTTAGCCTGAAATCATAGTAAATGATTAAAAAATTAAAAGCAACAATTAATTTTATAGTGATTTTGGGGTAAAAAAGGGCAAAGTTACAGATAAAGTTACACGTTTTCTTCTGTAAGTTATTGATTTAAGGTAGGTTACAGGTTACAGGTTTTTTTAGTGAAACTCTTTTAAGGACTAATATATATTATTTTTTTATTAAGAAATAAGTGTAACCTGTAACTAATGCTTTAAGTTACTGATTTTATTAGATATTCTCAGTTACAGGTTATGTGTAACTCCTGTAACTAACTGTAACTTTTTCTGGTGCTGTTTTTTGGCTTTTTTACGGTTCATAGCTTACACTTCAGTCATTACCCTTGTGGGGTATAACTTTTAAAGGCTTTATCTATGGCAACTAAGAAAAAAGTAAGTAAGAAAAAAATTAATAAAAAGAAAGTAAGTAAAAAGAAAACAGTAACTAAAAAAACAAGTAAGAAAAAATCTAAAAAGAAAAAGATAGTACGTTATAAATTAAAAAATAAAGTTAATAGTAAAAATGAATTAATAACTAAAGTAGTTAATAGAACTACAGGCTCTGATTTTGTAACTGGGTGTTCACGTATTATAGAAACGCCTGAAGAAATGGATTTAAGAATAGATAATTATATTTTAAGTTGCATAGATAAAAATGAACCTTTAACTTTAACAGGTATGATTTTATTTATAGGGTTAAGTAGTCGTGAATCGTTTGATACATATAAAACTTATGAAGGCTTTTCTGACTCCGTAAAAAGGGGCAAGCTATTTATTGAGTACGGATACGAGGTAAGATTGCACGGCACTACACCTACAGGTTCTATATTCGCACTTAAAAACTTTGGTTGGAAAGATGGGAATAACGAGGATAAAGAAGATGAAGTAGTAGAACCATTAGCTATATCGTTTGCTGTATCACCTGCTATAAAAGATGTACGTGTTACTAAAGGAGTTAAAAAGTAAATGTCTGGTATGCCTCCTAAGATACAACTAAGCGCACCACAATATTTATTTTTAGATCCTGTACACGGATTAGATACAAAGTTTAGAGCATACGTTGGTGGATTTGGTTCTGGTAAAACGTTTGTAGGTTGTTTAGATTTACTTAACTTTTTTGGTAAGCATCCTAAAACTACTCAAGGCTATTTTGGTGTTTCATATTCTTCAATACGTGATATCTTCTACCCTACATTTTCTGAAGCTGCTGAATTATTAGGCTTCACTATAAAAATTAAGTATGGCGATAAAGAGATAGACGTATATAGAAACGGTAAATGGTACGGTAAAATTATCTGCCGTTCTATGGATAATCCTAACTCTATAATCGGTTTTAAAATAGCAAGGGCGTTAGTAGATGAAATAGACACACTACCTAAAGATAAAGCCAATTTAGCATGGACTAAAATTATCGCTCGCATGCGCTTAAAGATAGAAGGTATTGTAAATAGCATTGGTGTGACTACTACACCTGAAGGGTTTTTATTTGTTTATGATAAGTTTGCTAATGAGCCTACAGAATCGTATTCAATGGTACAGGCATCAACATACGAGAATGAACAATATTTACCTGATGATTATATAGAATCGTTATTAGAAACTTACCCAGAATCTTTAGTAAATGCTTATGTTAATGGTTTATTTGTTAATCTTAAATCAGGTACAGTATTTAGCAGCTATAATAGAATTAAAAATAGAAGCACTGAAACAATAAAAGCAAAAGAACCATTGCGTATAGGCATGGATTTTAACGTAACTAATATGAGTGCTGTAGTATATGTAATGCGAGGTTATCAATGGCATGCAGTAGACGAATTTAAAAGTATTTATGATACTCCCGCTATGATAGAAGCAATAAAAGAACGCTACAGTATTATTAATACTAAGGGCGAAAGGGAGCTACAACACAACATAAAAGTATATCCAGATGCTACAGGTAAGAATCGTAAATCTGTAAACGCTTCTACTTCTGACATTGCATTACTTGAAGATGCTAAATTTATAATATACGCTAACCCTAGTAACCCTTTAGTTAAAGATAGAGTACTGGCAACTAATAGTGCTTTCGATAAGAACTTATTACTAATAAATGATACTAAATGCCCAGAATATGCAAAGTGCATGGAGCAACTATCTTATGATAAAAACGGCGTACCGGATAAAACTTCTAACCTTGATCATTTACCAGATGCGGGTACTTATCCTATAGCGTTTGAATTACCAATAGTAAAACCTGTAGCTAACATTAATATACAATTTGCGAGATAAAAATTATGTCAGTAGATGCCGTACACAAACAATACGCAGCTAAATTAAAATCATGGAATTTAGTAAACGATTGCATTAAAGGTTCAGAAACGATAAAGAAGAAAGGTAAAGTTTACTTACCAATGCCTAATACTTCTGATGATTCTAAAAAGAATGAAGAAGCGTATGAAGCCTACAAGCTACGCGCTAACTTTGTAAACTTCGTCGGGTATACTAAAAAAGGTATGCTGGGTATGGTATTTAGAAAGGATACTGAAATAGAATTACCAAGTGAATTAGAGTATTTAGAAAGTGATTCTAATGGTAATGGCCTAACACTTGATCAATCTATACGAAGTGCTACAGGTAAGATATTAGAAACGGCACGACACGGTTTATTAGTTGACTACCCAGAAACTAAAACAGGCTTAACAAAAGCTGAAGAAGCATTATTAAATAACAGAGCAAATATTTTAAAATACGAAGCTGGTTCAATTCTTAATTGGCGTACTTCACGTATCGGTAGTGTAGTTAAACTTTCTTTAGTTGTATTAAAAGAAGAAGTAGAAGAAGTTAGTTCAGATGGGTTTAGTGTTGATACTGTAGATAGGTATAGAGTGTTAAGACTTGATGAAACTACCGGCACTTATCAGCAACAACTATATAAATCAGATGGTACACCAGACGGAGATCCTAAAGAACCTAAAGATAATAAAGGTAGTACATTTAAAGAAATACCCTTTACCTTTATTGGTTCTGAAAACAATGATGAAAATGTAGATAATATACCGCTATATGATTTAGCTGAAATTAATTTAGCACATTACCGTAATAGTGCAGACTATGAAGAAAGTAGTTTTTTAGTTGGACAACCTACACCTGTTATAGCTGGCCTTACTCAGTCATGGGTAAATGAAGTATTAAAAGGTAAAGTATTTTTAGGTTCACGTACTGCTTTACTTTTACCTGAAGGGGGATTAGCGAATCTATTACAGGCTGAGCCTAACAGTATGCCACTTGAAGGAATGAAAGAAAAAGAAACGCAAATGATGCGTATAGGTGCGCGATTAATACAAGATAATACAGGTGTAGAAACGGCTGAAGCGGCAAAGATACGTTTCGCAGGTCAAAACTCTGACTTAGCTGTTATTGTTAAAAATATACAAAGTGCTTATTTAAAATGTTTTAAGTGGTGCACTATGTTTATGGGTGGTGCTGAAGAATACACATTAAAGATTAATACAGAATTTTATGATAAGTCTTTAACAGCACAGCAGATAATGGCCTTTATACAATTAGCTGATCGCGGTGATATTACGCAAGAAGTAATACGTGATAATTTACGTAAGGCTGGGTTAATTAGTAATGAAGTTTCTAATGAAGATTTAGATGAAGCTAATGAAAATAAAGGCAGCGGTTTAAAGCTAGAAGATGATAGTGAAGAAAGTTCTGTACTTATTGAAATATTATTAGCTTTAACTTCTTTAGTAGGTGGTAAGGTAGAAGAAAAAGAAGATAATATATAAATGAGTGCATACGATTATGCTACAGACGTTTTAACACGTCACCAGATCTTTTTACAAAGATACTCTAATGGTGAAGTAGAAAAGCTATTACCTTTCGTAGAAGAAATGCGTAAAAATGTAGCGTTACGTATTAGGCGAATAAAATCAGACAGTATTAGTGTAGCCAGATTGCATACCCTACAAAGAGATTTAAACAACATTGTTAATTTATCTATGGATAAGTTGGGCAAGGGTTTAGATAATAGTCTAGCAGACTTAGGTATTTATGAAGCCGGTTTTACAGAACGTATGTTACAGACAATGGTTAATGTAGATGTATCAGGTACAAGTATAAGACAGATAAAAGCTGCTATTAACAATACGCCTATGAGCCTTATAACAGGTAACAAGGTTTCTAAACTCACTGTAAGAAGTGCTGTTAAACAGTTTTCTAAAACTACTTCTAAATCATTACTACATTCTTTACAGATGGGAATAGCCGAAGGTGCGAATACTACTGATATAGCTACAGAATTAAATCGTATTGTTAAGCACAGAACACATGCACAAGCTGAAGCCTTAGTAAGAACAGCGGCTAACCATGCCGGTACTATGGCAAGGAATGAAGTCTATAAAGAAAATGAAGATATAATAGATAAAGAAGAATATGTAGCAACATTAGATAATAAAACTACTTTAACGTGTTCAGGTTTAGATGGTAAACGATTTGAAGTAGGTGAAGGTGCTATGCCTTCAATGCACTTTAACTGCCGTTCTTTACGTGTACCTATTGTGTATCCTGAATTTACATTAGCAGAATTAAGTGGTGAACGCGCCGCTTCAGGTGATTATGGAGCAGGTACAGTAGGATCTAAAAGTACGTATAGTGGGTGGTTGCGTAAACAGTCTGCTAAGTTTCAAGATAGCGCACTCGGTAAAAAAAGAGCAGCATTGTTTAGGCGTGGTAAGTTGCCTATAGATAAGTTCACTAATAATAAAGGCATTGTATACGATTTAAAAAAATTAGAATCGTTAGAGCCTGAAGCGTTTGAACTTGCAGGGTTTAATAGAGTGCCTGTTATATCAAAAGTTAAAAAGAAAAAAGGCGTAAAGAAAGTAACTAATACTTCAATACTTGTAAAAGAAAGTAGTGAAGTTAGTCGTAAGTTTATTAGTGCTAATACAGTAAAAGATGTAGAAACTAGATTACATGGGTTAGGTATAGGCGAAGTATCTTTAAAAGGTATGAAGATAGAACAAGCTAATGCAGTATTAAGAGCCTTTGAAGATGAAAACTTTATATCGCCTTTAAAATTAAAAAGACTTAAAGCCATGAAGCGAAGTAATGCAAATTGGGGTGCTATGTACTCACCAAGTAATAAAAGTATTACATTAAATACAGCACATATAGGTAAGGGTCATAGTCAAGATTTAAAGTCGTATAATGAACAGATTAGAGAGTTAAGAGAAAATATAGAAGAATATAAGGAAAAATATCTAAACAATCCGCAATATGTACAAGGTAAGGTTAAAGGTATTATAAATAGAACTAGTCAAAGTATAAGAGAGTTAGAACGGCGAATAGATAGCGGTGAAAAAGCTAGATACTGGTCATTATCTACTAAAGTCAAAAATGAGACAGACGCTATACGCGCTACTGTTACACATGAAATAGGGCATCATAGGCATGACCTACTAGGTAATGATTATACTGGGTATAGTAAATTAACAGCATCTTCAGAATATGGGCGTACTAATACACATGAATACTTTGCTGAATGGTATACAACAGCAAGAATAGAAGGGCTAGATAATGTGCCTGAACGTATGCTAGATCTTATTAATCAGATAGGTAATTAAAAATGCCAGTAAGTAATTATTGTTTAGGGTGTATATTTCACGTATCAGGTGATCATTGTTTAGCGTTTGATAAAATACCTGTGGAGATATTTACAGGGCAAGTAGAACATACTGAAGTATTAAAAAATCAGTATGGAGAGTACATTTTTATAGATAAATCAGAAGATATTAGTGATTTTCTAAAAAAATGATGTAAAATTTTGTAACTTTTTAAAAAACTGTGCTATAAGATAATTAACAAGGTCACTGACCGAGGAATAACAATGGATTTTAACGAAGAAAACTTTAATAAACTGTTAGAAGGTAATCAGGATTTAGCAAAACAATTAGAAGCACTTAAAGGTAACCAAGATAAATTACTAAGTGAAGCTAAAATTGCTAAAGAAGCGAAGCGAGCAGCAGAACTAGAAAAAGAAGAAGCTGCTGCTGCTGCCTTAAAAGAAAAAGAAGAATTAGACAGGGCTAACGGGAATTTTAAAGACCTTTTTGAAACAACAAAACAGAAGTTAGATTTAGCTGAAGAAAATTTAAGAACGATTAACAACAATTTAGCAAGTGAAAAAAGCAGTAGTGCTGCTTTAAAAATTGCTTCTGAATTGGCGGAAGGTGAGAATATCAAACTACTTGCTGAGTTTGTAACAAAGCGGTTAAAGTTTGAAGAAGGTAAAGTAAAAGTATTAGATACAACAGGTCAAGTTACTATATCTGAGCTTGACGATTTGAAAAAAGAATTTGCTAATAATCCATTGTATGGTTCATTAGTTAAAGGTTCTGGTGCATCCGGTGGCAGTGCTGGCGGTAGTAATAATAGCGGTGGTGCTGCTGACAAAAATCCTTGGAAAAAAGAAACTCTGAATTTGACAGAACAGGGTAGAATTTTACAAAGTGATCCGATACTAGCAGAGCAATTTAAAAAAGCTGCTGGTGTTGCATAGTAAAAACTTTTAATTAATTTATAAACTGTAACAATGGAGTACTAAAAAATGGCTGAAACAAAGATTGCTAATGTAATCGTGCCTGATGTGTTTAACCCTTACGTGGTAGAACGCACTTCAGATTTAGCACGTTTCTATATGGGCGGTATCATTTCCAATAATCCAGAACTTGACGCTTTAGCACTTAAAGGTGGTAAGTTAATAGACATGCCTTTTTGGTCTGACTTAACAGGTGACGACGAAGTACTAAGCGATTCAGGAGCATTAACAGTTAATGCTATTGCAGCAGGTCAAGACATTGCAGCGTTGCACATGCGTGGTAAAGCATGGGGTGTTAATGACTTAGCTAAAGCGTTAGCAGGTGATGATCCTATGAAGCATATAGCCAATATGGTGGCTGACTTCTGGGCGCGTAAGTATCGAGACTTAGCTATCAGTTCTTTAGCAGGTGTCTTTGCTGATAACGTGGCTAATGATGGCGGTGATATGGTACATAGTGTTGCTGTAGAAATTATCGGTTCACAAACTGCCGACACTCGCTTTAGTGGTGATCGCTTTATTGATGGCCAAGCTACTTTTGGCGATTCAATGGGGCAATTAGTCGGGATCGCTTTTCATCCTGATATGTATTACGCCATGAAAAAACTTGATAACATTTCTTTTCAGAAAGAAAGTCAAGGCGATTTAGAAGTAGAAACATATCGTGGTTTACGGGTCATTGTTGATCGTACTTGTCCTAAACGTGCAGGTACTACCAGCGGCTTCGTATACACTACTTACTTGTTTGGTGAGGGTGCTATTGGTTTAGGTCAAGGTGCTGCACCTGTACCAAGTGAAACGGATCGCGACTCTTTAGCTGGTGGTGATATTCTAATTACCCGTTCACATTTTCTTATGCATCCGCGTGGTGTTAAGTTTACCAGTACAACAGTAACAGGTACTACACCTACTAATGCTGAATGTGCTTTAGCTGTAAACTGGGATCGTGTTTACGAACGTAATAACATTCGAGTAGCGGCAATTATTACTAACTAATCAGTTTGTAATATTAAAAACTAAAAAGGGTAGGTACTTTATACCTGCCCTTTTTTATATCTTAAATACTCCACTGAGGATATTAAAATGGGTTTAGCAGGTCATAATAGAGCGCGTAAAGAACGTGAAGAAAAAGCAAAACTATATGCAGAATCTAATGAAGGTAAATTAGATGCACTGAATAAGTTAATTAGTGCAGGTAATGTTGCTTCTAAAGAACTTGATGATATGGAATCTAAAGCTACTGAGTTAGAAGCTATTGTTATAGCAGGTGAAGAAGCAGAAGATGAACGCGAAGCATTGTTAAAAATTATTGAAGAAGAAAAGCCTGAAGAAGAAACTACTACAGTAGCTACAGTTACTTTACTTGATTTAATTGTTGAAGCTATTAATGTATCTGATTTAGATGTAGTTGTTAAAGACTCATTAGTACTAATCATAAACGAAGGTGAAGGTACTACTAACGAAGGCATTATTACATCTTTGTTAGAAAATGAAGAAAGTAAAGAAGCACTATCTGGTTTACTTAAAGATATTATTACTGTTTATGAGTTTGAAGGTGATGATAATGGCGAGTACAAAAATCAGCTATTATCTTTACTGGAAGTACCAGAAGTTAATCCGCATAATAAAAATACCAAAGCGTGGTATGAATTTGAACTTGCTATTAAAGGTATTGATTTTTTAGAAGCTAAAAATAATGATGATTTAAAAGCATTGTTAGAAGAATCTGAAAAGTAATTAAATTTAAAAATAGGTATAAGCTATGGCACAACCAGTAATAATTATTGACGATACAATAGGCGGATTAGCTACTAATTCGTTTTTATCACTGGTTGATGCTGAAGCCTTAGTACACCAGCATCCTTTTCATAGTTCATGGGATAAGATAATAGACGACGACGAAAAGAACGCGGCGTTAGTTTGGTCTACACGTATATTATCTCATTATAAATGGAAAGGTGTACTAGCTTCGCAAACTCAGAAGCTACCGTGGCCAAGAAAAGAAGTATATGATTTAGATAATAGAGAGTTACCAAGTGACCAGTACCCAGAATGGTTATTAGTCGCATGTGCTGAGTTAGCTTTTTACTTAGCTACTGAAGATCGATTAGGTGATACCGGCACAGAAGGATTTAGTAAAATAAAGATAGAAGGTATTGATTTAACGATTGATAAATTTGATCGCCAAAGCTGGATACCTAATTACCTTATAAAAGCAATTACGCCTTGGTTAAGTGGTTCAGCCAGTGTAATAGTAAGTCGAGTTTAATTAGATGTATAAAGCAATAAGTAAATTACAGTCTAAGATGCTTAAAAAATTTGGTGTAGAAGTAACTTTTACACAATACACTGAAACGGCGGAATACGACCCTTTAGTAGGTGAACCTAGCGAGGCAGATCTAATATATACAGGGCATGGTGTAAAAGGTAAATATAGTTTAAGTGAAATAGACGGTACTGTAATTAAAAGCGGTGATGTTAAACTCACATTAGAGCTTACAGATACTAAACCATTAATAGGCGATAAAGCAACAGTAAACGGTACAGGTGATTTTAGAGTAATGAACGTAATAGAAGTAGCACCTGCTGAAGATGTTATAGGGTATGAATTACAACTAAGAGCATGAGTAAGTTTGAATTACAGATAGCTGCTTTTAATAAAAAAACTAAAAAGGTAGCTGAAAAGATTGTAAGAGGTTCAGCATTAACAATATTTAGCGCAGTTGTAAAACGTACACCTGTAGGTAATAAAGATAATTGGTTATATCCAGAACTTGCACCTGAAGGGTACGCAGGGGGAAGGTTAAGAGCAAACTGGCAGATAGGGATCGGATTTAGGCCACTTGATAAGTTAGATAAGTTAGATAAATCAGGTGGTGTTACTATTAAAAACGCAGGTAGTGGTTTAGGTAGATATAGGTTAGGTGCTGAGATATATATTATGAATAACTTAGAATATGCAGCAGCAGTAGAAAATGGTAGCAGTAAACAAGCACCTTACGGTATGGTTAAAGTAACAGTTACAGAATGGAATCATATAATAGCTATGAAGGTAAGAGAAAATAAATCATGAGTGTTTTTAGAGATATATTATATTGCTTAGATGCTCATTTAAAAACTTTAGTACCTTTACCTCCTGTAGCATGGGAAAATAAAAACTATAAGCCTGTAAAAGATACATTATATTTAAGGCCAACAATATTACCAGCGGAAACGGTACAAGCTACATTAGGCGATAATGGAACAGACAGTAATAGTGGTATTTATCAGATAGATGTTTTTACACCTTCTGGTAAAGGTATTAAAGCGGCTATAGAAATGGCTGATAAGATAGCAAACTTATTTAAACGTGGTACGTACATTACTTATAACGGGCGTACTGTAAGAGTTAAAAGTGTAGGACGTGAAAGATCGTCTAATGATGATAACGGCTGGTACATAGTGCCTGTAGTAATTACTTATATTTCATTTACTGAAGCGAGGATATAAAAATGGGTTTAACAGCAACAGGATCACGTCACAGTTTAGCGATAGTACCTGAAGTAGCAGGTTACGGTATTACACCTGCTACACCTGTATTTGAAGATATACGGCATACTTCTGTATCTATGGGTGTTTCAAAAACGGGTATAGAATCTGCTGAAGTAAGTAGCGATAGACAGATTAAAAATTATCGACACGGTAATATAAATGTAGCGGGCGATATTGGTATAGAACTTAGTTATGGTTCTTTTGATACCTTACTTGCTGCTGCTTTATGTGATGATTGGGCAACTGGTACTCCTATAGTAGGAACAGATCAGTTAAAAGCTGGTGTACTACGTAAAAGTTTTACAGTAGAGCGTATCTTTAAAAATTTAGCGATACCAGAATATCATCGTTATACAGGCGGTGAAGTAGATGGTTTTAGTTTATCTGTTCAGCCTGATGCTATTATCTCAGGTTCGTTTTCTATGCTTGCACAGGACGCCATTATAGATACAGCCATTATAGCCGGTGCTACATACCCTAATGCTACAGTAACAGAGCCTTTTGATTCTTTTAGCGGTACAATTAATGAAAACGGTGTACCTATTGGAATAGTAACAGGTTTAGAATTGTCATTAGAAAACGGTCTAAACCCTTTATTTGTAGTTGGTTCTGATGTTACAGAAGAACCAAGTATAGGTAAGAGTCGTGTAACAGGCTCTTTAAATGTTTATTTTCAAAGTAAACTTTTACTATTAAAGTTCATCAATGAAGAATCTTCTAGCCTTGATTTTACTTTAATAGATTTAGACGGAAATGCTTATAAGTTTAAAATCCCTAACATTAAGTATACAGGTGGTCAGCCTGACGTAGCTGGGGATGGTGAAGTCACGTTATCTTTACCATTTCAAGCGTTATATGATGTTACTGAAGGTAGTAACATCACTGTAGAACGTACACCAATTTAATAAATTAATTTAAAGGTAAGGTTAGTTATGGAATTAGATAAACTTTGTACTACAAAGTTACATGAAGAAGGGTCTGAATTATGTGTAAAAGATCCTTTAGGCAATGATACAGATTTTTATATCACGTTAGCAGGTATTGATTCTAAACGATTCAAGGCAGCTATGGTTAAAATGCGTAAAGCAATTTTAGCTAATCCTGAAGCTGATTTAGATGTACTAAAAGCTGAAGCAATAGCAGAATGTATATTATCTTGGCGTGGTTTAACTGATAATGATAAAGAAGTAGAGTTTACACTTTTAAGAGGTGAGAATCTTTTTTTAAGTGCTCCTTATATTTATGAACAGGCTAATGATTTTATCGGTGAACGTATAAATTTTATGAAGGACTAACTGAACAGCTTTTAGTATTTACTAGGTGGTCTGCATATGCCTATGGATATGATAAAGGGTCTAAAGTTAGTCGCATAAAACAATGGGAACATGTAGAAAAAACTTCTGATATAGAAGTAGAAGCATTAAAAGATAAACCTGTATTAGATGAACCTTTACAGTATCTATGGGTGATGTTTAAAGATATTCGTAAAGGGTGTGATAGGTTAAGTTACACGGAGATAGATGCCTATAGTCGTGTAACTGGTTTAGACTTATCATCATGGGAAGTATCAACAATGATGCAAATTGACGAGGTTTGGAACAGTGGCTGACATTGCAGAACTAGGTATAAAGGTTTTATCAGATGATATTGTTAAAGCTACCAGACGCTTAGACAAGTTAGAAGATCAATCTAAAAAATCAGTAAAGCAAAATAAGACACTAGGTAAGTCTTTTGGCCGTTTAAAAGGTGCTATAGCTGCTGTAGGTATAGGTGCAATAGCTAAAAGTATTATAGGTACTGCTGCATCCTTTGAAAAGTTAGAAGCAAGTTTAGTTACTGTTACAGGTAGCACAGAAAAAGCAAGTTTAGCTATGCAAGGTATTACAGACTTTGCCACTACTACACCTTTTCAAGTTGAAGAAATTACAGACGCATTTATAAAATTAAAAGCACTGGGTATTGATCCTACTGAAGCTAAACTACGTAGTTTTGGTAATACTTCTTCTGCTATGGGCAAATCTTTAAACCAAATGATAGAAGCGGTAGCAGATGCAGCGACTGGCGAATTTGAACGGCTTAAAGAATTT
>Ga0224506_10002286_pt1 | contig 13114 bp, 12 predicted proteins | sample SF_Jan12_sed_USG_2_FD_169108 | JGI IMG/M metagenome (GOLD analysis project Ga0224506, IMG submission 169108) | Sediment microbial communities from San Francisco Bay, California, United States - SF_Jan12_sed_USGS_8_1 | ecosystem: Environmental > Aquatic > Marine > Sediment | place: USA... | reverse complement strand
GGACTGGTTTTTGTGTTCCGGGTTTTTGATAAAATATCCTATGCGTTGGTAGTACAAAGTACACATTTTATTGAAATTCTGGATGCTGTCAGAACACCATAAAACCCATGTATTATTCTTATGAATCATCCACCGGACATCGAGTCTTGGCTAAATCTTTGCTTAATTAAAGGTCTGGGAGATGAGTCCGTACGGCGCTTGCTGGTTGCTTTTGGCAGCCCAAATGAGATTTTTTCCGCAAATACCGCAGCACTTGAACGCATCATAAAAAAACCCCTTGTTAAGAATTTATTGCGCGGCGCTGATACTGATAAGATTTCCACAACACTTAAATGGCTAGAAGATCCAACTAACTCAATTATCACTTTGGCAGACCCTGATTACCCAAGCCAACTCCTAAATATCCCAGACCCGCCCCCTCTGCTTTATTTTAAAGGACAAAGAAAACTTCTAAATAGAATTGCCTTAGCTGTTGTAGGCAGTCGCAACGCAACACCGCAAGGCTTATCTAATGCAGAGGCTTTTTCAGAAGCAGCCAGTAACGCAGGACTTTGTATCATCAGTGGTATGGCGCTGGGGATTGATACAGCCGCACATCACGGTGGCTTACGCGGTGCTTCTGCCAGTATCGCAATTGTGGGAACAGGCCTAGACATTGTCTACCCTGCGCGAAATCACCAGCTTGCACACCAACTAGCGAAAAATGGCGCGTTAATCTCAGAATTTCCACTTGGTACACCGGCCATTGGAAGAAATTTTCCTCGCCGGAATCGCATTATCAGCGGCATGAGTCTTGCTTGTTTAGTTGTTGAAGCCGCATTACGCAGTGGCTCTCTAATTACAGCGCGCCAAGCGCTAGAACAAGGACGTGATGTGTTGGCAATTCCAGGCTCAATACATTCTCCTCTCTCAAAAGGCTGTCATGCATTAATCAAACAAGGTGCGAAATTAGTAGAAAGTACACAAGATATTCTTGATGAACTTAATTTTCAATCAACAGAAAATTCGCCTATCAATACTCAAGAATCTGAGTCTGACTCAAAACCATCCGCCGAAGATGCAGTACTACTTAAACTTCTTGGCTATGACGCAGTCGATGTTGATACTTTATGTACTCGTAGTGGCTTGACGGCAGATGCAGTATCAGCCATGCTATTAACGCTTGAGTTAGACGGCCTAATTACCAGTCTTCCAGGCGGCTGTTACCAACGAATTCAATAACGTATGTTGCTGATATTTATAACTATAAGGGAAATTAAAAACCCCTACTATAAACATACTTGAAATTATTTTAACTATTATGTTCGATATACTTGTTTATTTATTTGAAAATTATTTTGATTCCGGCAGTTACCCTGATTCCGCCACACTAACACGCAAATTAACTATTGCAGGGTTTGCTGATGAAGACATCAATCAAGCACTTGACTGGCTCTCTGAACTGGCCCGGCATGACATAGGAAATTACCCCTCTACACTTGCTGAAAGCGATTCGTTTCGCTGTTATACCGAATATGAAATGGAAAGAATCGATGCTGAAGGACGAGGTTTTATTATTTTTCTACAACAGGCCGACATCATTAATGCACTACAACGTGAATTACTCATTGACCGCGTTTTAGCAATGGATGAAGATTCATCAAGTTTAGAAAAAATTAAGCTGATTGTCCTAACCGAACTTTGGATACAAAATCAACTCGCAGATGACACCATCCTTGAAAAATTACTGGTTGTCAGCGACTCGCAATATAAGCATTGATAAAATTTCTTACGTTACTACCCATTAATTTAGTTACAAACCGTCACTCGGACTAACTGTGCTCAATACTCGAATTAATACCCCTAGCTTTTATCAAGAAATATTAACAAGCAGATACCCTTTCATGGAAAGATCATGAGCAAGTCACTGATTATCGCTGAGAAACCTTCTGTTGCAACAGATATCACTCGTGCACTGGGCGGCTTTTCCAAACACAACGACTATTTTGAGAGTGATGAATACGTCGTTTCATCGGCTGTCGGTCATTTACTTGAGCTTATCATTCCTAAAGAATATGAAGTAAAACGCGGTAAATGGAGCTTTGCTAACCTACCTGTCATCCCGCCTCACTTCGATTTAAATCCTATCGAGAAAACGGCCACACGCCTTAAACTGCTAACTAAACTCATCAAGCGTAAAGATATTGACACAATCATCAACGCCTGTGATGCAGGTAGAGAAGGCGAATTAATTTTTTATTATATCGTTCGCCATGTCGGTACTAAGAAACCTATTAAACGCCTCTGGTTACAATCAATGACGCCAGATGCCATTCGCCAAGGCTTCAAAAAATTACTTGACAATTCAGAAGTGCAATCACTGGCAGAAGCTGCTGTCAGCCGCTCAGAATCAGATTGGCTAGTAGGAATTAATGGCACACGCGCCATGACAGCTTTTAATTCCCAGGAAGGCGGCTTTCACAAAACAACAGTTGGGCGTGTACAAACACCAACTCTGGCAATTCTTGTTGAACGTGAAGAAAAAATTAAAAAATTTGTACCGCAAAGCTACTACGAAATACATGGCACATTTGCCACAAAAAATGGCAGCTATCTCGGCAAATGGTTTGATGAGAAATTCACCAAAGATAAAACGAATAATGAGTTAAAAGCTGAAAGATTATGGACTCAGGATAAAGCCGTGCTTATCCGCGATAAATGTCAGGGAAAGACAGGCATTGCTAGCGAGGAAAGCAGACCTTCCAAAGAAACATGCCCTTTACTATATGACCTAACAAGCTTGCAACGCGACGCGAACAGTCGTTTTGGTTTTTCCGCAAAAGCAACCTTAGGACTTGCGCAGGCCTTATATGAACGGCATAAAGTACTCACTTATCCACGTACCGACTCACGTGCGCTACCTGAGGATTACATTACCACGGTTAAAGACACACTACAGAATTTAAAAGACACCGACTACGGGGCATTTGCCAGCAAAATTCTGACTTCAGACTGGGTCAAAGCCAATAAACGTATTTTTAATAACGCTAAGATCTCTGATCACTTTGCCATTATTCCAACCCTACTAAATCCTAAAAAGCTAAATGAAGCTGAGACTAAACTTTATGATTTAGTAACAAAGCGTTTTTTAGCTATCTTCTATCCCGCGGCCGAATATTTGATTACCACACGAATAACTCGTGTTGAAAATGAGCCCTTTAAGACAGAGGGCAAGGTCCTAGTTAATCCTGGATGGCAAGCTGTTTATGGCAAATCAACAAAGAACAATGATACAGATGATGATTCAACATTGGTCGCTATTACCCCCAACCAGTCTGTCACCACAAAAGAAATCGAAGTCATCCACAATCAAACCCGCCCCCCAGCTAGATTTAATGAGGCGACTTTACTGTCAGCTATGGAAGGCGCTGGGAAACTTGTTGAAGACGAGGAGCTACGCGCCGCCATGAGCACTAAAGGTTTAGGCACACCAGCTACCCGTGCGGCGATTATCGAAGGCCTGGTTTACGAGAATTACTTACAGCGCACGGGCAGAGAGCTACAACCGACGGCCAAAGCTTTCTCTCTCATTACTTTATTGCGCGGCCTTAAAGTTCCAGAACTCATTTCACCTGAGCTCACTGGGAACTGGGAGTTTCAGCTCCGACAAATTGAACAAGGCGAATTAAAACGCAGTGCATTTATGAATAACATTGCTGAAATGACACGCAAAATTGTTGAACAAGCGAAAAGTCATCGCGGTGAAACAATCGAAGGTGATTTTTCAACACTACAATCACCTTGCCCAAAATGCGGAGGTATCGTCCATGAAACCTATAAAAAATTCCAATGCCAAAAATGTGATTTTGCACTCTGGAAAATTTTAGCTGGTCGTCAATTTGAAGTTGATGAAATGGAAACTTTGATTACCAAACGAGAAGTTGGCCCGCTGCAAGGCTTCCGTAGTAAAATGGGGCGCTTGTTTAATGCCAATATCAAACTCACTGATGAGTTAGAAATGAAATTTGACTTTGGTAATGATGATGAAAATCAAGAAGAAGTAGACTTTACCAGTCAAGTTTCCCTGGGAAAATGTCCGCAATGTAGTAATGCTGTTTATGAACACGGCATGCATTATATTTGTGAAAAATCTGTCGGCCCATCACGTTCATGCAGCTTCAGAACAGGGAAAATCATTCTTGAACGCCCAATAGAACGCGAACAAGTCCAAAAATTACTGGAAACAGGTAAAACAGACTTATTGACAAAATTTATTTCCAAAAAAGGCAGGCCTTTTTCAGCTTACCTAGTCAGAAACTCAGACGGAAAAATCGGTTTTGAATTTGAGCAGAAAAAACCTGCTAAGAAAACCACATCCAAAAAGAAAGAAACGGTAACTAAACCAACAAGCAAAGAAACCTAGTCACTTATAAACTAAACATTGGGAAAATTTTTATCAGGAATCGCCAATAACTCAAGAACTTTTATTTAAATGTCAAATTCATGGGTTATCCCACGATTCCTTGTAGATTACATATAAAAATTTAAAATATACTTAATAACACCGCCTGAAGCCACGATAACTATAAGCAGCCCACCAATAACAGCCACACCTTCTAACATTATTGATAAAAAAGCACGTCCCGTATTATCAAATTCTTCTTCACCCATTTCATTTTGTCGTTTTATTTTGCGCCCCTTTACCCATACCTGCAACCAAATAGCAACAGGAATAAGCAGCAAGCAAAACATTAAAGCAATTTCTGCATCTTCCATTAAACAACCTCTTCTTCATAAGAATAATTAAGACAACTTTACCCCGCATCTACTTATCCATATGCCAGGTAATAATTTTTTAAAGGCATCTCAAACAAATAAGACCCTTTTCTGAAAATTTACCGCAATAGATTACCTTAAACAAGGTAGATTAATAAATATTTTTGCAAATTAAATTACCACTAATTCAATATTTCTATTCAAATCAAGTTCTCCAGCACCACTATTTATGCCATTATTTTTGTGATAAACGTACTGATTAATTGCTGATTCAATCGGTGATGAGATAAAATCTCAGCATGAGATAGGTTATTTTAGCTATCAGACATTGGTTTATACATCATTCAGCTTCCTTATCAGTTATCATCTACCGTTTTTTACATACAAACATATGAAATGGCTTGACCTAGCTTCTGTTAAAGCAGCACAAGGTACTATACAACTACCTGGTTCTAAAAGTATCTCAAATCGGATTCTTTTATTGGCTGCATTGGCACAAGGTACAACGTATGTCCGTGATTTACTGGCTTCTGACGATACAGCACGAATGTTAGAAGCACTGCGTACACTAGGCATCACCATTACACAAGCAGATAAAAATAATTATTATATTATTGGCGGCGCGGGGAATTTCCCTATAAAACACGCTGATTTGTTTCTCGGTAATGCAGGTACAGCTTTTCGCCCACTTGTTGCTGTGCTGTCATTAATGCAAGGACATTACCAACTATCTGGCGTAACCCGCATGCATGAGCGACCAATCGGTGATTTAGTTGATGCTCTTCGTCAGCTTGGCGCAAACATTACTTATCTGGGTAACAACGGTTTTCCACCCCTAGAAATCAGACCCGCCAACACACATAATGAAGCAATTAACAATATCACTGTAAAAGGTAATGCTTCCAGTCAATTTTTAACTGGATTACTTATGGCGCTACCACTAACCAATAAAAAGACCACCATCACAGTTTCTGGTGCATTAATTTCACAACCGTACATCGCACTTACCATCGCACAAATGCAACGCTTTGGTATACAAGTTTCGCATGACCAGAACTGGCAGCAATTTTTCATCCCTGAAAATCAATCTTATAGCAGTCCGGGAGAAATGACTATTGAAGGTGATGCATCATCTGCCTCATATTTTCTTGCGGCTGGCGCGATTGGCGGTGGCCCAGTGCGTGTTCAAGGTGTCGGCCGAAATAGCACGCAAGGCGACATCCATTTTGCTGAAGCACTAAAATTAATGGGAGCACAAATTACCATGGGTGACACTTGGATAGAGGCATCTGGTATACAATCTAATCAATCTGACAAACGCTTGCGAGCTATTGACCTGGACTGTAATCATATTCCAGATGCAGCCATGACATTGGCCATTGCCGCTTTATTTGCCGATGGCACAACGACACTCAAAAATATTGCTAGTTGGCGCGTAAAAGAAACCGACCGACTTGCCGCCATGTCAAAAGAACTACGCAAACTAGGCGCCAAAGTCGAGGAAGGCAAAGATTATTTACGTATTACTCCACCCGAAAACGGACTAACGCCGAATGCCGCGATAGACACCTATGACGATCATCGAATGGCCATGTGCTTCTCATTAGTTTCCCTAGGTACACCTATTCGAATTAACGAACCTGATTGTGTAGCAAAAACTTTCCCGGATTACTTCACCCAATTTTCACAAATTGTCGGCGCTTAAACATAAGGTTATTCAATGCATACCCATGATATTCCAGTAATTGCCATTGATGGTCCCTCTGCATCTGGCAAAGGAACAATCGCCCAACTCGTTGCCAATACACTTGGATTTTATTACCTGGATAGTGGCGCGCTATATCGTCTGGTGGCACTAAAAACAATGCAAACCAACACGAACATTAATGATATCAATACATTGGCAAATATTGCCAAAGATCTTGATGTTATTTTTAAACACGATAAGATTTTTTTGGGGGATAATGAAGTCACCGATGCAATTCGTACCGAAGAATGCGGCATATTAGCTTCAAACTTGGCATCCTATCCGCAAGTTAGAGAAGCATTAACGGCGCGCCAACGTGCATTTTGCCAAACACCCGGTTTAGTAGCCGATGGGCGTGATATGGGCTCTGTCATCTTCCCCAATGCCGCGCTCAAAATATTTTTGACTGCCAGCGCTGAAATTCGCGCACAAAGACGTTATAAGCAGTTGATAGGGAAAGGTATAAATGCTAATATCGCCGACTTATTGCAAGATATCCAAAAACGTGATGCTCGAGATAGTAATCGAAGCACTGCGCCCTTGCAACAAGGTACAGATGCAAAGTTGTTAGATACAACTGCGCTTTCTATTACTCAAGCGAAAGATACTGTGCTTGCGTGGTATGCTGAAACCTGTACAAATAAATAGTGTTTGAAGCTGAAAAAACACCTATACGCTATAAACAAGTTTTTGGCGAATAGTTTGAATTTTCTTTCAAATAATTTTTTAACTAACCCAACCCACTGAGTAAAACCTCAGATGGCGTAATTAAGATCAGGTATTTTTTATAATGACTACTGCTTCCCTAGCAACCGACTCTCCAGAAAGTTTCGCCGAACTCTTCGAAGAAAGCCTTTCTCACCAGGAAATGCGTATCGGTGAGGTAATTACTGCCGAAGTTGTCCGAGTTGATTACAATATTGTTGTTGTTAACGCTGGACTCAAATCAGAAAGTTTCATTCCCGTAGAAGAATTCAAAAATGACAAAGGTGAAATAGAAGCCAAGCCAGGTGATTTCGTCAGTGTTGCTATTGAATCTCTCGAAGATGGATATGGTGAAACACGCTTATCTCGTGACAAAGCCAAACGCCTAACCGCATGGCATGATTTGGAAGAGGCCATGGAAAGCGGCAAAATTGTAAGTGGTTTAATCAATGGCAAAGTAAAAGGTGGTTTGACCGCCATGATTAACGGCATACGCGCATTTCTACCCGGCTCATTGGTTGATATTCGCCCGGTCAAAGACACCACACCTTTTGAAAATAAGGAAATGGAATTCAAGGTCATTAAACTTGATCGCAAGCGCAACAATGTTGTCGTTTCGCGTCGCGCTGTGTTAGAAGAAACACAAGGTGCTGATCGCGAATCGCTACTAGCAAGCTTACAAGAAGGTGCAGTTGTTCAAGGTATTATTAAAAACATCACCGATTACGGCGCATTTGTTGACTTAGGTGGTATTGACGGCCTATTACACATTACTGATTTGGCATGGCGTCGTGTTAAACATCCATCAGAAGTCGTTAATATTGGTGATGAAGTAACCGCTAAAGTACTAAAATTTGATCAGGAAAAAAACCGTGTATCATTAGGCATGAAACAACTCAGCGAAGATCCATGGGTTGGTCTATCACGCCGTTATCCGCAACGTACCCGCCTGTTTGGAAAAGTCACTAATCTGACTGACTACGGTGCATTTATTGAAATTGAACAAGGTATTGAAGGACTGGTTCATGTATCTGAAATGGACTGGACCAACAAAAACGTATACCCATCTAAGATTGTACAACTGGGTGATGAAGTAGAAGTCATGATTCTTGAAATTGATGAAGAACGGCGTCGCATCTCACTTGGCATGAAACAATGTCAAGTAAATCCATGGGATGAATTCTCAATGAATCATGAAAAAGGCGACAAAGTCAGCGGTCAAATTAAATCAATCACTGATTTTGGTGTATTTATTGGTTTGCCTGGGAATATTGACGGACTTGTTCACTTATCTGATCTGTCTTGGAATCAACCCGGCGAAGATGCTGTCTGCCATTATAAAAAAGGTGATGAAGTTGAAGCATTAATCCTCTCTATTGATGTCGAACGTGAACGTATCTCGCTGGGTATCAAGCAACTGGAAGGAGACCCCTTTAATAACTTTGTTTCTGAAAACGACAAGAACAGTATTATTAATGGCATCGTCAAATCCTTAGATGCAAAAGGCGCTGTCATCGCATTAAATGATAAAGTAGATGGCTACTTACGTGCATCTGAAGTTTCACGTGACCGCGTCGAAGATATCCGCACACACCTAAAAGAAGGTGATAAAGTCGAGACTATGATCATTAATATTGATCGCAAAAACCGGACTATTAACCTTTCAATAAAGGCAAAAGATAAGTCCGACGAGACTAGTGCAATGAAAAAAATTAAAACCCCTGCAAATGCAGGAACAACCAGCCTAGGCGCTTTACTAAAAGCCAAAATGGATAGTAAAAACACAGAGCAATAAGGAATATTCATGACGAAATCTGAATTGATTTCCAGGCTTGCGGCACACTTTCCGCAACTTGTAACTAAAGATGCTGAACTTTCAGTCAAGATGATTATTGATGCAATGGCCAAAAGCTTATCTGAAGGCCAGCGCATTGAAATTCGTGGGTTTGGTAGTTTTGACTTAAACTACCGGCCACCACGTATTGGCCGTAATCCTAAGTCAGGTACAAAAGTTCAAGTTCCTGAGAAATATGTACCGCATTTCAAAGCAGGAAAAGAAATGCGTGAACGTGTAGATAACATTAACAAAAAATAACAGAATAACCTCTACAATATCCGTTGGAAAATCGGTATGATTCGTACCTAACAATGAATGCATAACGTTTTTCATTAGCTGTCTGGCTCATGAATTAACGAAAAGAATACTAATAAATTTCGCTAAAACATTAGTTAGTAAACACTCATTAAGATAACGGATATTTACAGGATATAAAAAATTTAAAAAACTATGTACTTAATAACATGGCTTCTACGTATTAGTATATTTGTACTACTAGTTGGATTTGCTGCAAAGAACTCCGAAACAATTACGCTGAATTACTATTTTGACAAATCTCATGATCTGCCATTGAGCGTTGTATTATTACTTTTTTTTGCACTAGGTATAGGCCTCACCTACTTATCAATTTCGCGTAGTAAATAATCTGCACGGCAGACACTTACTTAATGGATGAACCACGCATTATTGTTGCACTAGATTTTGACCGTGCAAGTCATGCGTTGGATCTTGCTGCGAAACTTGACCCCAGCTTATGCCGCTTAAAAGTTGGCAAAGAGCTGTTCACTACTGCCGGCCCACAACTGGTTGAGACATTTATGCGTAGTGGTTTTGATGTCTTCCTTGATTTAAAATTCCACGACATCCCTAACACCGTCTCGAAAGCCTGTCGCGCCGTTTCAAGTATGGGCGTCTGGATGACCAACGTCCACGCGCTTGGTGGAAAAAAAATGCTACAAGCCGCACGCGATGCACTACCAATTAGTGGTAACACCAAACTAATTGCTGTCACACTATTAACCAGCATGGATCATGAAGATCTACGTGATATTGGTCTGCAAGGTGAGCCTGAACAAATTGTTGAGCGTTTGGCGAAGTTGACCAAAAATTGCAGATTAGATGGTATCGTTTGTTCTGCGCTGGAAGCGACAAACCTGAGAAATAAAATCGGCAATGACTTTTGCCTGGTCACGCCCGGCATTAGACCCGCTGATGATGGCAATACGGACGATCAGAAACGCGTTACCACACCGTTTCAAGCCATTAATAATGGTGCCGATTATCTGGTTATAGGCAGACCGATCACACAAGCAAAAGACCCATTATTCGCCTTACAACAAATCAACCAAGAAATAACTCAGGCTAGCCAGGAAAAATAACACCATGTGCTTTTCAGCAGAAGCCAGTTTTATTGTCGGCGGCACACTCTTAATTGTAAGCGCAAATACAATTAAAAAAGCACATCACAAAAAAGACCTACCCATTGCACTGATCCCACTAATCTTTGCCTTACAGCAAATCATTGAAGGTTCATTATGGATAACCCTGGAAAACGACAACATGCCACAAGTACAACTTTGGCTGGGTAATATTTATGGCGTCTTTATCGGCATCATCTGGCCGCTTTATGCGCCCTATTCGGTTTACAGCGCAGAAACCGATAGAAAACGAAGAAAAATCATCGCCTCAATTGGCTTCATCGGTCTAGGGCTTGCAATTTATACCATCATTGGTTTGATTAACCAGCCAATCGTCGCAGAAATCATCAACCACAGTATTAATTACAAACACGATGTCGATGGATACCAAGTTGTCATTGTCATGTACCTGCTAGCAACCTGTGTACCCTTTATATTTTCCAGCTTCCGACACTTATACATTGCTGGTATTGTCATCACTTTCGGTTTCTTTGTCGCCTACTGGACTTACACAGAAACTTTCGCATCTGTTTGGTGTTTCTATGCTGCCATAGCCAGTGCATTAATCTATCTCTATTTCTCTCATCGGATCAAAAAACCACTCATTCCAGTACCGTAACAATCAAAATCATTGTTAATACTGCTTGAAGCAAATACCTGTCTTAATCGATGTTCCCTGCACCATTAGATCTGTTAAAAATTCTATTGATTAGAATTCCCTCATTGGCTTCTAGTTGACTTGGGCAGTGATATGAAGATGTCCGCCATGGTCCAGGCATCCCTCCTCCTGCTCTATGATACATAACAACCTCACCCAATAAACTCATATCCGATTTTCGGATGACCTTGAAGTGATCTTTCTTCATGACAGTTTCATGGGCACCATGAGAAGTTGAATCTCCTAGTTCATAATAATGAACATCCCATTTGTAAATATAATCCGGTCCTAATGTATTTTCACCTTGATCGGGACGATAGAAATTGACTTGCCCCCATTTATTAAATTTGTCCGGCGGTAACGTTACATTGACATACACTCTCACACCACCATCAATTGCACAAAGGCGATCGACCTCAGCATCAAGCTTAGCTTTCTGTAGAGACCCGCATGCAGTAACAAGCAATAAAATAATAATTGAAGACAAAAGTAAAAATAATGTTTTCATACGACATATACTCTAGATTAATTTTATTCCATTTGACTGATCAAGCTGCCTTATCAGTAAAATATATATTTTTACGATCCTACGCAAAATTCCAAGCAATTGTAGCAAAAACATTTGTTATCCATCTTGTCAAAATACGACTAGTTTACTGATTTATTTAATAAACACATCAAGCAATCAACCCTGATTTTACGGGTTATTTATTAACTCTATAGTGCGTATAAGCATGACATAGAAAACAACCATTTCTTTTGAAGAAAATTTTCCTACTCGCAGCTACCGCATATGCAGTGGCATATGCCTGTCAATAAAGAATTCTCGCATCATAAAATCTTCCAGTCCCTCGTTATCACGAGGCCGCGCAGAAAGCACGATGACACGGTTTAAGCGGTGAGATTCCCAATTAAAATCTTCCTGATGATACTGACGAATGAGCACAATCATACGGCGTATAATAGCGCGTTCTATATCGCCATCCGGCCCGGCCTCCACTTCAATTAACTCCCGCCGAGGGATACTGACACCTGTTGTCCAGGCACGAAAAGAAAATTGAGCGTATCTTGGTCCAATACTAATAATTTTAAATATACCGCTAGTACCGGGCACCTGCAGATTACGTTTAACGTTAGCCATTCTAATTTCTTCGGCTGAAGGCTGAGGTTTGGAAACACGTTGCTGTGTATTTTCAAGCCCATCAAAAATCCCTGCCACACGGCGCTGCGCCCTGTTCTGATTGATATAATCCGATAAATCTGTTGGCATCGTTTGCGGTGCTGTTGCAACTTTTGCCTGTTCTTTCTCAGGCAATGCTTTTGCTGTTTCTATTTTCTCGATTGCCTTAGGCTTAATCTGTGGTCGGGCGGGTGGACTGTGACGAGGAAGCGGTGGTGTTCTCTGCTCTGGTTTTGGCGCCTCTTCAGGCCTAATTTGAACTTGATTCTTGCTAGGTGGCGGTGAGGGTTTTTGTCCCAGTGTTGACTCAGGCAATTCAACAAAGCGTGCCTCAATGGCGGGGGGCGTGACGATCGCTTTCTCAGATTCTGTTAGAAAGAAACCAAATCCCCAAATGATGATCAACCAGACAAGCGCCGCCAGTGGCAACGGCCACCAGAGTCGAATTTCCGTCGATCTAGAGCTGCTCATCCTATTGTGTTATTTATGTTGCACGGCAATCAAGAAATTCTCTGCGCCAGCAGCCCGTGCCCGCAGCATTGCCTGCACGACAATACCTTGAGGGGCTTCGTTATCCGCTGACACAATTAATTTTTGTTGCGACGCCTGGAGTAGAGGTTTGAGTGTGGTAGCCAGCGTTTCTAAAGTTACCGGTGTCTGGTTAATAAAAATTTCACTGTCCTTTGTGAGTGTCAAAGTCACTGGTTTGTCAGCACTGAGTTTTTCCGCTTTTCCTTCTGGAAGATTGACTTGCAGAGAATCTAAATTCTGCATTGACAATGAAGCCAACATGAATGTTGCAAGTAAGAAAAAC
>Ga0224506_10002285_pt1 | contig 13115 bp, 8 predicted proteins | sample SF_Jan12_sed_USG_2_FD_169108 | JGI IMG/M metagenome (GOLD analysis project Ga0224506, IMG submission 169108) | Sediment microbial communities from San Francisco Bay, California, United States - SF_Jan12_sed_USGS_8_1 | ecosystem: Environmental > Aquatic > Marine > Sediment | place: USA... | reverse complement strand
AGTTGCTAGAGGGTATTACAGTACGGAGTATATGTTTTATTCGTCTGTTTGCATTTTTGGGTAAGCATTGTAGAATCGTTGCACTTTTGAATTCTTAAATATCGTTCTACTCAAATATAAACAACAAGTGGTAATAAAAAAATGCAAAGAATTATTTGCAAGTTGCAAATCCTGCTACCTTTTTTACTCATATCGTGTGCCACCGCAGTTGATGAATCTTTTGTTGAAGCTCCCGAGCTGAAAAATAAACCACCCCTGGCGATTGCCTCACAAGCCATGTATACCACGCATACGAGCGATATTGTGCGCTTGGATGGTTCGCAGTCCCGTGACGATGACGGCAGGGTTCAAAATTTTCTCTGGACACAAATCACAGGACCTCGCGTTAAAATCAGCCAGTCTATGCAGCAACCGGTGGGATTATTTGTTGCACCTTGGGTCGATGCTGAAACCACCTATACTTTTTCCTTGGCTGTTACCGATGATAACGGTGAAATTGCCACCACTACCACCAGCGTCAACATCTTACCATTGCCCGAACAACAAGGGGCCGGGTTGATACCACCGACGGCAATTGCGGGAGTTGATCGCTCCTATCAAAGTGGAGAGCCTGTAGTATTGGATGGATCAAGTTCTGTGGACATTGATGGAGACATTGTCGAATATTTGTGGATTCAGACCTCGGGGCAGACGGTGGAGTTTGTCGATAATTCAAACAACGAAGCGATGGTTAGTTTTATTGCACCGACAGTTAGTGAAAAACACACATTGAAGTTTTCACTCAGGGTCACTGACGATGACGATCAATATAACCAGGATCCAGAATCGGTTTCAATTATCATTCTTCCAAAACAAACAGCGACGACTGCCAATAAAAACCAGGCGCCAGTGGCGAATGCAGGTGAGATGCAAACCGTTGATTCTGGGGAGACCGTTATCCTATCAGCGAAAGATTCTAGTGATGCGGATGGACGTTTGGTCGATATTGCTTGGCAACAAGTGGCAGGCTATGAATTATCATGGAGTGTGGATGAACTGGATCAATATGCCATTATTTTTGACGCGCCATTGGTTGAAACTGAGCAGGAGTTTGTATTTCAATTATTTGTTGCCGATGACAAAGGGGCTATCGATGTTGATGAAGTCAGTGTTGTCGTGTCGCCACCAGTGCCATCAAATCAAGTACCAATTGCAGGTGCAGGCGATGATCAAACTACATTGTCGGGAAAAGTTGTATTATTGGACGGGCAATCTTCTCGTGATGATGACGGCAGTATAGCTGAATTTATCTGGGTGCAAATGAACGGGCCAAAGTTGATAATGCAAAATGGTATTAATGATTCACAAAAACAATGGATAGCGCCCATTGTTAATGCTGAAACCCGTTTTGTATTTGATCTTTATGTGCGCGACAACATAGGCGCACAGTCACGCGATCGAGTTGAAATAACTGTGCAGCCAAATACAGAAGAACAAACCACGGTTTCTGCCGGTATCGATCAAACGGTCAATGAGCAAGATAAAGTAATATTGCAAAGCGATTATAATTTATCAGCAGAACAATCATTACAAAGTCTTTCTTGGAAACAGATTTCAGGACCTATGATTGAATTAGTCGTTGACGGGCACGCGGTTAGTTTTTTTGCGCCTAGCGTGGAGGTAGAAACGCCTCTACAGTTTCGTGTCACACTCATTGATAGTTTAGGCGATATCGTTACAGACGATGTGGTGGTGCAGGTTTTACCTGAGATCAATACACTAGCGCCTATTCCTGTGGTGGCAGAACAATATACCGTCTTTGCCGATTCACTACTCAAGATTGACGCTCAAGCATCCTCTGACCCTGACGGTGAAATTGTTGACTATTTATGGCGTCAGATAGCAGGGACTACGGTTGAACTCAGTACTAATCCTTCACAATCCCACATGCTGTTGCGCGCTCCCTCGGGCATAGCAAACGATGAGATCTTAGAGTTTGAATTAACGGTTGTTGATGATAAAGGTGCTGAGGCAAGTCGGCGTTTTAGCGTCAATGTGATCGCGCAGTTTTCGATTGATCAAGTCAGCGAAATAGATGCAGCAAGCCTGCAGGTGTGTGCCCTAGTGAATAGAAACGTATTTTGTTGGGGACGTGGAAATAATAGTTTGGCGGCGGTGCCTAATCTTGTAAATCCATCAAATTTGGCCATTGGAGATGGAATCGCTTGTGTATTAGATGGCGGCCTTGTGTGTTGGGGGGATTCACCAACATTTTCAATTCAAATGCCCGTATTGACAAATCCACGTGATGTGGATATTTCAACGGCGGGAAGAATATGTGTACTTTCCGAAGAAGGCCGAACTTGTTGGGGCGGTGGATATGGATTGCGCACAGCCCCTGCCGACAATGCTATTGCCGTCAGTGTTGGTGACAATCATGATTGTATTCTCAATTCAAGCACAACAGGCAATACTGTTGAATGCTTTACTGCGAGTACTAATGCCCTGAAGACAGATGTTCCGAATACATTGGTTAATCCAACAGAACTTGACGTTTCAAATGATTCAAGCTGTGTATTGGATCAAGGTCAAGCGGTTTGCTGGGGAAATAATTATATCGGAACAATCAATCGTGCACTTGTTAATCCGACGGTATTAGTCAATGGCTTGTCTAACTACTGCGTTATCGATGATCTAGGTGTGGTGTGTGCCGGTAATCAGCGAGATGTTTACGAAAATTTTGCGCCACAGAATTTTACACTATCCATTCCGCGCTTACTGGCATTATCAGATTTCGCATGCGGTGTTGATTCTCTAGGCATGAAATGTTGGGGGAAATATCTTCGTGTAAGTTCAAAAGTTCCCGAAGCAATTAATAGCTTGCCAAATATCACAGCCATTGAATCTGGGGTCGATCGTAATTGTGTGATCAGTGATGGCCGAGTCGTATGCTGGGCTGATCGGCAGGGTGTGTTGGAAACAACTCCACTGATTGAAAATGTCGAGCAACTGGTGGTGGGAGGAATGAGTTGCGCCCGTGCAAATAATGATGTGAGTTGTTGGGCTGATGGACCTAGAGGAAGCGCAAAAAGCGTTCCAGTGGCGGTTGATCCGATTGAGGTTTCAATTTCAGTTAATTATAGCGCAGGATGCATGATTGATGCGGAAGGTGTTAAATGCTGGAATGGCAGCCGGCCTTTTTATGCTGGGATTGCACCCGAGCTTTCAAATCCAACCCAGATAGCGGTTGGTGGTTATGGTCAATGCGCGATTCATGATGAAGGCGTATTGTGTTGGAAGGGCAGTGGTAGCGGTAGTTATAGAGCCCCCTCACTTGTTAATCCCTATGCGATCGCCGCTGGGCATTTTCATACATGTGCCTTGGACCAGACCGGTGCCGTTTGTTGGGAGGGGTATGACATGAACGCAGTACCTCGGGTAACCAACGGCAAAGAAATTGTTGCCGGGTTTCATCACGCATGTGCGTTGGATGAGCAACGTGTGAGCTGTTGGGGCTATGATGCCTATAACCAAGCATCGGTTCCCCCGCTGCAAAATCCTCGAGATATATCGGCCGGGTATTTACACAGTTGTGCACTTGATGATAGTGGAGTTGTTTGCTGGGGTGTCGACAGTTTTATTCCAAAATTTGTGACGACGTTCTGATGAAAAATAGACTAATTAAATTAATATTTGCACTAAGCACGGCTTTAACAAACTTCGCCTGTGGCACTGGCACTGACAATAATCAATTGATTATTGCCGACCAAGCACCGCAAATTTCAATAAAGACCTTAGCGCCAGTATTTCCCGGTGAAATTGTTCGTTTGGACGGCTCGCGCTCAAAAGGTCGTGAAGCGCCTATTGAAAGTTTTTTGTGGACCCAAGTTTCAGGAATGAAGATCGATTTTAGTCATTCGATTCATGAAGCCGTTGCTTTATTTGTTGCTCCTTGGGTTGAACAAGAGACACAGATAGAATTTGCCTTAAGTATCTCCGATAGCAAGGGACAAATAAACAGTGCGCAAATAAAAGTTACTGTACTACCTATCCCACAGGAAAATCGCCAGGCGAATTACCCACCCATCGCAATTGCAGGCGTTAACCAAGAAGTCAATGCTGGCGAATTTGTTACGCTTGATGGATCTGCGTCAACAGATATTGATGGTTCTATTGTTGAATATATGTGGCAAGTCCTTGATGGAACTAATTTGGATTTAGACGATGTAATATCTGAAGCAACAACGCAATTCACTGCCCCTATCGGCGAGCAGGCGACTACCATTAAAATTGCGTTAAGAGTAACAGATAATGATAATGAAGTTGCAACGAGCGAACCGATAAACATCCGGGTTCGAGCCTCAACCAATGCAAAAGCGAAGAATATACCACCGATCGCCAATGCCGGGAGTGATACAGCGGTACGTTCTGGTAATCGAATTGATCTAAGTGCGAAAAATTCCAAAGATATTGACGGAATCATCAAAGGCTATCATTGGGTACAGCGAATAGGCCCTGCCATCGCATTATCGGTCTCTGATCGGAAGCGAGATATTTTTTTCAATGCACCTGTCGTGATGGAAGAAACTGATTTGGTGTTTGATCTAACCGTCGTTGATGACAAAGGCTTGTTATCGAGGGATAGTGTTACCATTAAAGTTAGACCTCCCAATCAAGTACCAATTGTCGTTATTGAAGCAGTGACTGAATCTGTAATTATAGGCGCGCCACTTACCTTGGATGGGTTTAATTCTGATGATCCTGACGGCCATATTATTCGTTACGATTGGCAACAGACCAATGGGCCGAGTGTTGAACTTGATGTTCATGATTTTAGTTCAATTGCAAATTTTATAGTCCCAAGCGTTAATGAATTAACCGAATTGGAATTTAAGTTAATAGTGACGGATAATGATGGTGCGACGGGTGAAGCAAGTGTACAAGTGCTTGTGAGTCCCACTAAGGCAATTCCAATCGTGGATGCAGGTGTGGATCAATCCGTGTTCTCCGGTGATGCGGTGTTATTGAATGGTAATATTAGTCGCGAAATGCCGGGTGTTCAGACTACGCAACATTGGACACAAACGAATGGTCAAAATGTTAAATTTACAGTCGTCGATAATCAACTTTCTTTTGTTGCACCCAGCGTAACAGAAACAACTGTATTAGGTTTTCAGTTAATAGCGACGAATTCCTTGGGTTACATATCGCGTGATGAGGTGTTAATTACAATAATACCTTTGACTACCGTTCAGCATCGAGTCGGAATTGATTCGACTTCTTTAAGCTATCAAGGCCAGCCAGTGGTATTGCGCGCAACCATGTCAGGTGAACCCAACCCGGATTATTCATATCAATGGACTCAGCGTGCAGGTCCTGCGATTAGTTTTAATCCGAGTCCACTGCAAAAAGATGTGCGTTTTGTCGCACCCGTGGTGGATCAAATTGAAGTGGTAGAGCTTGAAGTATCCGTGTTTTTAAATGACCAGATTGTCTCAACGATTCGCAAACAAATCTCGATTTTGCCATCGACAAATCAGAATAATCTTAGCAGTCTCACCGTAGGGGACAATCATGCTTGTGTACTGTCGTCAGGGCAGCCCATTTGTTGGGGCAGTAAAGATAGAGGACTTAATATTCTCCCAAAACTAAACAAGGTAAGCAAAATTGTGGCGGGGACATCATTAAACTGTGCGCTCAGTGATGAAGGGCTAAATTGCTGGGGACATAACATGATTGATGGAAAGCCATTGGTTAGTAATATTCGCGATATCAAAGTTGCAGGTGGTAATTTTTGCGCCTTGGCTGGCGATAATATTCTCTGCTGGGGTAGCGCTTTTTCTTTAGGTAGTGAGCGTGTGATTTCGATTACTAATCTAACCGACTATGCGGTGGGTACCTATGGCGCGTGTATGATTGATGCCGCGCTTGGTACAAGGTGTTGGGGTCGAGGTATAAGCACTGATACACCCGCATTGAGTAATGCTAAGCATATTAGCATCGGTACCGAAAATGCGTGTGCAATTGAAGTCGACGGGAATATTGTTTGTTGGCGACTAGGCTCAACTAGTCCACTTAGTCTTAGTATCCCAGCAACGATAAGCAATCCGCAGAAGCTCGCTGTGGGCGGGACATTTGTTTGTGCGCTCAGTTCTCAAACTATGGAGTGCTTCGATTTACCTGGGATTGGCAATATTAATTATCATGTGGTCGATTCGGTTCCGCCGCTAAATGGCGTGTATGATATAGCTGCTAGCGCTCGTTCAGTATGCGCCCAAGATCAAGCCGGTATTCATTGTTGGGGTGATGGAATGGGTAGCCCAAGCACTCCGCCATCAGTAACGGCTGCTACTGTTATAGCAGCAGGAAACCAGAGTTCCTGTGTCATTGACAATGGCGATGTCAAATGTTGGGGCGGGGCAGCAGTAGGACGCTCTGCGATTGATATGGGCGCTAATGCAGTCGATGTAAAAGTTAATGATGGAAATATATGTGTTTTACTCGATAATAGCAGTGTGCAGTGTTGGGGTGATGGTTCACTAGACACAGTACCGGCCTTAACAAACCCGGTCGCGATTAGCAATGTTTACGACCATGTGTGCGCGATTGATACGAGTGGCGTGGTTTGTTGGGGAAGTAATAGTTATGATGCGCATATGGTGCCAGATGGAATTACAAATCCGTCACAGGTAACAGTAAGCAATAATAATAGTTGCGCCCTTTATTTTGATGGCTCCAATAATCAAGTAAACTGTTGGGGCAGTAGCAGTTACGAGATTAACACAATACCCCCGCTGAACAATCCCAGCCAAATTTCCCTAGGAAGATATTCAGCCTGCGCCATTGATGATACGGGATTGGTATGCTGGGGATATATTTTTGCGCGTCCACCAGCGAACGCTGTATTCAGCAATCCAAGCCAACTAGTGATGTTTGATAGTCGGGGCTGTGTGATGGATGATACCGGCCTGAATTGTTGGGCTTACAATTACACTGATTACAACGAAGATGTAGATATCGTTCCATCATTCACTAATGTTACATCGATCGCAGGTGGTGGTGCGCACGTTTGTGCAATCGATGCTGGAAATATCCGCTGTTGGGGTAAAGGCGATAATATTCCCGATTTTGTAAACCTGTATTAGTTCAAAACGCGTTAAATTTTATTTACTAAATCACGTTTGTTTGGGAATTGTTAATAACTAATTATTAGGCAGATTAAGCTCTAGTACCGCCTGACCCTTGCCCCCAACAGCCATCCGTGGTAAATTTCCGCCCTCTTCAGGCGCGTAGCTCAGTTGGTTAGAGCACCACCTTGACATGGTGGGGGTCGTTGGTTCGAATCCGATCGCGCCTACCAGATTCCAGGCACCGGCAACGGTGCCTTTTATTTATGGCCTAAGTTGCAAGCGAACGATAACGCTGAAGCAGGGCAGGTGACTGATTCCTTGTCAAAACCTAGGTAAAGGTTTTTGCAGTGATTAATCGACCCACCTGGATTATACAGAATTCCCTGCAAGCGATGAAATCCTAAGCGTATACGATGGCCTACACGTGATCTCTCGTATGGATCACCACTGATGAAAGGATTAATCATGCCGACGATTACACTTCCCGATGGTTCCCAACGCTCATTTGATTCTGTTGTCTCAATTCACCAGGTTGCCGAAGCTATAGGTCCAGGCTTGGCCAAAGCAGCATTAGCAGGGAAAATCAATGAGAGGCTTTTGGATACCAGCTATCTTATCGAAAACGATGTTGAGCTAAGTATTGTTACTGCAAAAGATCCAGAAGGTTTGGATATTATTCGTCATTCCAGCGCGCATTTACTAGCACAAGCCACCAAGCAACTTTATCCCGATGCCCAAGTTACTATTGGTCCCGTGATCGACGATGGCTTTTATTATGATTTTTCCTACCCGGATGGATTTACACCCGAAGATTTAGCGCGTATTGAAAAACGCATGAAAGAACTGGTGAAGCAAGATATTCCGATTAAACGCACGGTCATGGAACGTGATGCAGCCATTAAATTTTTCGCGGAAATGGGAGAAAAATATAAAGCTGAAATCATCGAATCCATTCCCAAAGGAGAAGACATCGGTTTATACGAGCAAGGTGATTTTATCGACTTGTGTCGTGGGCCCCACGTACCGAGCACGGGCAAACTTAAAGTCATCAAACTAATGAAAGTTGCTGGCGCATATTGGCGTGGTGATAGCAAAAACGAAATGCTGCAGCGTATTTATGGCACGGCATGGACCGACAAAAAAGATCTTAAAGACTATTTACATCGCTTGGAAGAAGCAGAAAAACGCGATCACCGTAAAATCGGTCGCCAATTGGATTTGTTTCATCTGCAAGAATTGGCACCGGGCATGGTCTTCTGGCATGACAAAGGTTGGACGGTTTATCGCATTCTAGAGCAATATATCCGTGATTTATTGCGTATGAATGGTTATGAAGAAGTGCGTACACCCCAAGTAGTTGGTCGGGTTTTATGGGAAAAATCCGGTCATTGGGAAAAATTTCACGAGAATATGTTCACCACATTTTCAGAAGACCGCGACTACGCCATTAAACCGATGAACTGTCCCTGCCATATTGAAATATTTAATAAAGGCCTGAAATCCTATCGTGACTTACCGCTGCGCATGGCCGAATTTGGCTCATGTCATCGAAATGAACCTAGTGGCTCTTTGCATGGGATTATGCGGGTACGTGGTTTTACCCAGGATGATGCACATATCTTCTGTACCGAGGAGCAAATCCAGGACGAAGTCTCGCGTTTCATCGACTTATTGCTTGCTGTCTATCAAGATTTTGGGTTTGACGAGGTTTTAGTGAAATTATCCACCCGCCCCGACGTTCGTGTCGGCAGTGATGAAATTTGGGATAAATCCGAGCATGCATTGGAAACTTTGTTAAATGACAAGGGCTTGGATTGGGACTTGCAACCGGGTGAAGGCGCGTTTTATGGTCCGAAAGTGGAGTTTACGCTTAAGGATTGCCTCGGTCGTCTATGGCAATGTGGTACTATTCAGCTTGACTTCAATACCCCGGGACGTTTGGGTGCTGAATATGTGGCGGAAAACAATGTGAAAAAAGTGCCCGTCATGTTACATCGTGCTATTTTGGGTTCATTGGAGCGATTCATCGGCATATTAATCGAGCATTACGCCGGTCATTTCCCTGCTTGGTTAGCCCCCGTTCAAGCCGTCATCATGAATATTACTGATAATCAGGCAGAATATGTGGCTAAAATAGAAGAATCCTTGAAAAAACAGGGATTCAGGGTTAAATCCGACTTGAGAAATGAGAAAATTGGCTTTAAAATTCGCGAGCACACTTTACAGCGTGTGCCGTTTTTACTGGTGGTCGGCGATCGAGAGGTCGAGACCGGAAAAGTGGCCGTGCGAACTCTCGCAGGTGAGGATCTTGGGTCTATGAGTCCCGAGGATTTTGTAGAAAAACTCACCGCGGCGATAGCTCTGCGCGGTCGTTCTGTTTTGGAGGTATAAGCTTATTAATACGGCTAAAAAGGATGGTCCTCGTTTAAATAGCGAGATTGCGGTCCCCGAAGTTCGCTTGATTTTAGCGGATGGTGAAAAGAAAGGTATTGTTAAAACCGCAGATGCAATAAAACTTGCGGAAGAGTCAGACATGGATTTGGTGGAAGTCTCGGCGGCAGCTGAACCACCGGTCTGTCGTATAATGGACTATGGCAAATATCTTTATGAACAAGCCAAGAAAAAGCAAGCTGCCAAAAAGAAACAGAAACAAATCCAGGTAAAAGAAATCAAATTTCGTCCTGGGACGGAAGAAGGCGATTATCAGGTCAAACTACGCAACCTGGTTCGCTTCTTAAGTGATGGGGACAAGGCCAAGGTAACCATGAGGTTCCGTGGTCGTGAAATGGCCCACCAAGAGCTTGGTCGTAATCTGCTGAGCCGCATCGAAAAAGATCTCGATGAGTACGGCACAGTTGAGCAATTTCCTAAAATGGAAGGCCGGCAAATGGTAATGGTTGTTGCCCCGAGAAAAAAATAGCGCGTGGTTTTAACGCTAAATGCGGAGTATTGAAAAATGCCAAAGATGAAAACAGCCAGTGGCGCAGGTAAGCGCTTTCGTGTGACCGGTAAGGGACGTATCAAACGTTACCAATCTCACCGTAGTCACATTCTGACCAAGAAGTCGACAAAGCGTAAGCGTCAATTGCGTACTCCTGAGTCGATTTGTGATTCCGATGTTCCACGCGTTCGTCGCATGTTGGGTATCGGTTAAACCGCGAATTGAGATTTAAGGAGAGCAATAATGCCTAGAGTTAAACGCGGTGTCACCGCTAAAGCCAGACATAAAAAAGTTTTAAAAGCGGCCAAGGGTTATCAAGGTGCCCGCAGTCGTGTATTTCGTGTTGCTAAGCAAGCCGTCACAAAAGCCGGTCAATATGCTTATCGTGACCGTAAACAACGCAAGCGTCAATTCCGTGCGTTGTGGATTGCGCGCATTAATGCAGCCGCACGTGAAAATGGTTTGTCATACAGCCGTCTGATTAATGGATTGAAAAAACAAGAAATCGAAATTGATCGTAAGGTCTTAGCCGATATCGCCGTTTTTGATAAAGACGGCTTTGCGCAAATAGCAGAGCAAGCAAAAGCCGGCCTCGCTGCGTAAACCAAACCTTTTTTGAAAACGTAAAAAAAGGGGAAAGGTTCAGGCCTTTCCCCTTTTTCGTATAATAGAAACCGGCCCAGAAGAAACAATATTGAAAATGCAAAGAATGATTAAGATTTTAATGTGTGCTTTGCTTCTGACCTTTGGTCAAGGGATTGCTGCTGGCGAGTGGGAACAAGAAAACAATGAAAGCGTGCTGGCAGTAGGCATGCTCATGGGTGCGAGTTTTTTCGGTGCCGAATATGAATACCTCACGACTGAGCAAATAGGTCTACAGTTGGGAGTCGGTTTGAATCCCGGTTATACCATTGGTTTGAACTATCACTTTCAACCAAGCTTAGACAGTTCAGCGCTTTCCTTAGCGTACTCCCATTGGAATTTTGTTGATGAAAGTATTTCGCAAAAAGGTGTGGTGCTGAGTTATCTCTATCGAAATCCCAAAAATGAATTAACCGGTAGCTTAGGCATTGGCTATGTTTTTGAGCAAGGATCTAAGTTGAAAAAAGTAATAAACTTGTTATACGACGATAAACCGCCGCCGTTTTTAATTACGTTTACGTTCGGTAAATATTTTGACTTTTAATTTGATTTTAATTGATCGCATAAGGCAAACTCGATGGATGCAGAATTAGCAAATCTGGTGACAACCGCAGAAAATGAAATCGCGAATTTATCTGATTTAAAAGCATTGGATGATATTCGTGTGCATTATTTAGGAAAGAAAGGTGTGCTCACCGAACGCATGAAGGGCATGAAAGATCTTTCAGCAGAGGATCGTCCCAAGTTTGGACAAATGATTAACCTAGCCAAGCAAGCGGTTCAAGACGCGTTGAATCGGCGAAAAGACGCGTTGCAGTTCGCCGCTATGAATGAAAAATTAGCTGCCGAAACGATTGACGTTACATTGCCTGGACGTGGTCAACATCGAGGTGGACTGCACCCGATAACAAAAACTATTCAGCGCATTCAGGATATCTTTCGTACCATGGGTTTTGACATGGCTGATGGTCCCGAAATCGAAGACGATTATCACAACTTCGAGGCTTTGAATATTCCACAAAACCATCCCGCGCGTGATATGCAGGATACGTTTTATTTTGCTGATGGACAGTTGTTACGCACGCAAACATCGTCGGTGCAGATCCGTGTTATGGAAAATAATAAACCACCATTTCGAGTAATTTCCTCAGGGCGGGTTTATCGCTGTGATTTTGATGTCACGCATACGCCGATGTTTCATCAAGTCGAAGGATTGATGGTTGATAAGAATATAAGTTTTGCTGATCTAAAAGGTACATTACAACAGTTCTTGCAGTTCTATTTTGAGAAAGACGATTTAAAATTACGGTTCCGTCCATCGTATTTTCCTTTCACTGAACCTTCGGCAGAAATGGATATTAGCTGCGTGATTTGCGGCGGTGATGGTTGTCGTGTGTGCAGTCATAGTGGTTGGTTAGAAGTGGGTGGTTGCGGCATGGTGCATCCGCAAGTATTGACAAATGTTGGTGTGGATAACGAGATTTATACGGGTTATGCCTTCGGTATGGGGGCGGATCGTATGGCGATGTTACGCTATGGCATAAACGATTTGCGCATGATGTTTGAAAACGATTTACGCTTTCTGCAACAATTCCGCTAATCCAACGATTTCGGCAAAAAGTGTCTACAAAAGGTTTAAAGAATGAAATTCAGTGAACAATGGTTACGCGAGTGGGTGAATCCCACTATTGATACGAATGCTTTGGCGCATAAGCTCACCATGGCTGGTTTAGAAGTTGATGGGATTGAGCCAGCCGCGAAATCGTTTACTAAAATCGTTGTTGGTGAGGTGTTGGAAACCGCCAAACATCCTGAAGCCGATCGCTTAACTTTATGCAAAGTTAACGTTGGTGATGCTGAAGCCTTAAACATTGTTTGTGGTGCAAGCAATGTCAAGCCAGGTATAAAAGTGCCAACGGCCTTGGTCGGTGCGGTTTTACCGGGTGATTTCAAAATTAAAAAATCCAAATTACGCGGTCAGCCATCCCACGGTATGTTGTGCTCTGAAACTGAAATTGATTTGGCCGAACAAGCCGATGGTTTGATGATATTACCGGCTGACGCGCCCATCGGTATGGATGTGCGCGAGTATTTGCAACTGAATGATCAGGTCATCGATGTCGATTTTACGCCAAATCGGGGAGATTGTTTGAGCATTGCCGGTATGGCACGAGAAGTGGCGGTATTAACCGACAGCCCATTGTCGGAACCTGAGATAGAAAAGATAACCCCTACAAGCGATGACAGGTTTGAAATTAAGATTGAAGCAGAAGCCGACTGCCCCCGTTATCAAGGCCGAGTTATTCGCAGCATAAACCCAGCAGCACAAACCCCCTTGTGGATGCAGGAACGTCTACGCCGTGCCGGATTGCGCAGTTTGGGACCGGTGGTGGATGTCACCAATTATGTTTTACTCGAATATG
>Ga0224506_10002284_pt1 | contig 13116 bp, 8 predicted proteins | sample SF_Jan12_sed_USG_2_FD_169108 | JGI IMG/M metagenome (GOLD analysis project Ga0224506, IMG submission 169108) | Sediment microbial communities from San Francisco Bay, California, United States - SF_Jan12_sed_USGS_8_1 | ecosystem: Environmental > Aquatic > Marine > Sediment | place: USA... | reverse complement strand
GGATGGGGTCGTCGCAGGTGCAGGTGAAGAGGGTTTTTCCTTCGTCGAATCCTGGCCGCACCCGGCAAGTAGAGCTATCAGTGCGACTCCTCCGATTAAAATGAAGGCACGGTTCATTTGCTTTCAGGATCCTTTGTGTGAGACATGATGTATTGGGTCATTTTCTGCAAGGTCTCTTCGTCAAATGTGTAAAGCGGCATTCTTCCCCGAGTGGTAAATTGTCTGGGATCTTTCAGCCATTGGTAAACCCATTCGGGACGCAGTCGACGGCCTGCATCGATCAGCGAAGGACCGGAAACTCCACCCCGCGGTTGACGGGCCAGGTTATAACTCTGATGGCAGGCGATACAACTGTAGTCCCGCTCAAATAGAATTTTCACCCGCACGCGCTTGCCTTTGGACAGAACCGGTAACTCCAGCGGCGGCAGTTCCTTCAGGATTCTCAGAGACATCAGGTGATTCGTCATCTGCTGTGCTTCTTTAGGATTCAAGGCAGGATGTGGGCCGGTGTATTGCGGCGCACCTTTTAGAAATCCTGGGTCGCGCGTGTGTCCTGCCAGTCGGACGGTTTCAGGTTGTTTTAGAAAATTTTCCAGCCAACTTTTTTGAAATTTGTCACCGGCGTAAAATAAATCGGGCGCGGATTTTTCTGCTTCGTTTTTGGAAAACCGGTGGCAGGTGTCGCACTGTTTTTCTTTCGCCAATGCGGGTGATGCCTCAGCCCCACTACACCATCCTCCGGTGACCAGCAAGAAAAGTCCAATCAGAAAATTCTTTTTAGGGTTGATCATTTTCCAAAAAGCCTTTTTCGGGAAGCGGCTGAGGAGTTGGAGTGGGTTTGGATACGTTCGGCATCAGGTCGATAAAAAATTGAGGACCGGTATTTTCAGGCATCTCGACCGGGGAAGCAGGCGAAGGAATTGTCTGCTCTTGCGTTGACTCGACAGCCGTTTGTTCCTCGGGCAATTCAATGGGTACCTCAGCAGGCGCAGACTCGGGAGCCGGTTCCGGACGCTGACTCTCGAAAAAATCATGCTGATCCAAATCGTAATAATAAAGCGTTTCTTTTTCCGTGGGCGGACCGAATTTCTCCTGGTCGATTTGATGCTGTAAGTCGTAAGGGAACTCTTCCCGAATTAGCAGGCGCGATTGCCCGTCTCTTCTTAGAGACAGGTAACGGTAAGCGTTATAGCGATCCGATTTTTTGAGTAGGGATTGTATTTCTTTGGATTTCATAAACCTTAATTCCCCATTGGGCATCGGGTTTTGCAGGCTCCAGCCATTACGCGATACCATCTGCTTGATCTGGAATTGAGGCAGGATACGGTTGGACCTTTTCAGTTCACTTAAAAACGGTTTCCCATCTTCAATATATTTCAAAGTTGATTCCCCGAGTCCCGTTGCCAGAGTGTTTTCGTGACAGCTTTCGCAGGGGCGGGTGGTGGACCGGATGGTGTGCGGGGTATGGGGAGTCATCACCCAACCCGGCTTGCCGCTGGGAGTCATGGGTACTTTGGCTCTCAGGGTGGGTCGGCCTTCTTCATTGGAAAGGTTGGTCAGGAAATATTGATACCGCGGTTTCATGATTGTGTATCGCTTGCGCTTGTTTTTTCCGAGGATCAAACTGCTCCAGTCCGTTTCAGAGAAAACATGGCTCCAGACGCCTTGTGTCCAGCTTCCCTTGGGGCCATCCGGAGTGGTGACCGCTGAATTCCAGTTCAGCATTCCTGTGGGGGGTCTTGTCAAAGACTTGTTGCTCTTGGAGCCCCATAGCAGTTGTTGCAGAGTGGGGTCGGAGAGAGACCAGTCCTGCCATTGCTTCGGATTGATTTGATCCTCCCGGATCACATGCATGCCCCACTCATTGGCCGACCAGCGCGCATGACAGGCGGAGCATTCCGTATCTCTCATGTGGCCGAGTATCTGATGCGCATACGGGCGTTGCTTCATGAATTTCAGAAGTGGGATCTTATGTTCTTTGCCGGTTACCTTGGAGTATAGAATCCATCTGCCATCGACCAATAAAATGTGAGGCTGGAGCCTTCCCTGCCGATCGGTCATAACCGTATCGCCCATTTTGATTTTCTTCATCAGATTGGGGTTAAGCTGGTTTTTCTTGATCAACTCTTCCGCTCGGGAGTCTTCCGGCTTCAGCTCGATGCCTGTCGGAGCTTTGCTGTTGGTCCCGTGGCAGGTTTCGCAACGGATTTTGACAGCGTCGTGCTGGGTCGGATTTCTGGAAGCGTCTGCCTTGATTTCGTTGGGGCCGTGGCAATCGATACAATGCATGCCCTTTTCGCGATGGATGTCAGGCAGGAGAAATTCGTGTGAGCGCCCGTACAGCACCGACTGGTCTTCCTCGACTTTGGTCTGAGCGACTTTGGGTCGGGCTGGTTTGCCGAACAATCCTTCAAATTCGTTGCCGACGCCGTTGTAGTTGTGGCAATGCTCGCACTGAACACTGGGTATAGCCACGGTAAATTTGTGGAGTAATGGATAGCCCCGCCGATTATTCAGGGAGTTCGAAGCGACACCTCGGTTGAACTTGTTACGTAAATATTTCGGGTCCGCCTTTTGTACTTCCTGGATGGCGCGGTCACGGGTGAGGGAGGTTCCCTCGTTGGTGTATATCATATGGCAGGAGGCACAGCCGGTGGCGCGGTAGTCTCCGGCGCGGTGCGGCGATGGCGATTGCACATGGCAACGCAGGCATTTCTTCTCCAGAAAATCGTCCACCGGCTTTCCTGCGCTGGTATAGGTCCAGGGATGATCCTTGTTGCTCTTCTTGCCTTTTTTCTTTATTTGTTTGGGTTGTTTGAGAGGAGGTTCGCCCCAGGCTTCCCGAGTGATTTCAATGACGCCGCGTGCGGTGGTCATCAATGAATTTTTCACCTTCTTGATTTGCTCTTCATGACATTTGCCGCAATATTGGGGTGCGTAATTTAAGTCGGAAGGATTGGACACGAGGCCTGTGTGAGCCTGGGTGACGGTTTTACCACTGGGATTGCCGTTATGACATTTGGTGCAGGTGAACTGGTGGTTCTGGCTGATTTCCTCGATGCCGCGGTGGCACTTCAGGCACCCTGCTTCCTTGTTGACCAATTCAATGCGGCCGAAAACATCCTTCAGGACAAAATTGGAATTCTTGTAATAGCGGTCGACAAAACTTTTAGAGTCGTTGTAAGTATTGAACCGCAGGCCGTCAACCGTCGTGCCAGGCTTTAACGTTTCCTTGGAATCTTTGCCGTTTCTTTTCAGGAAAAAGAAAGGATCGCGGAAATCGGATGCATCAATCGTCGATTTTTCCTCCTGAGGAGGAATATCCACTATATCTTTTTCGAAACCGCCAGAGAACGGTTCTTCAGGAGGAGGAGTAATTTCCTCTCCGAAGGGAGTGAACCCGTCTTCCTGAGCCATCAGTTGAGGAAGAGACCACGCCAGCGCCAGCGTGACGAGCAGTGTCAAAATCGTTGTTTTTGAAAACAGAATCTTCATAGAAATATCAGCGTTTCTTTAAAATTTTGTCTCTCAATTTGCGGTGTTTGATGTTCAGTGAAAACTTGTAACTCTTTTCCATGTCCTGATAAATTTTGTCCGAATAGCGTGAATGACAGGGAATGCAGTTGCCGACTTTCAGGATGCGAGTGATTTCCTCCTGATTGAACGGTCGCGCGCCCGGTTGTCCGGAACCTGCGATGGCTTGTCCCCGTTGATTGATTTTTGCCTGGGGGCCGAATTTTGATTTATTCAATACCCGGTTGGTTCGCACCAGCGGGTTGAACTGGTCGTATTTGCCGGACGAACTTTTCTTGATGCGCAAATCCCCCTCGCCCATTCCCAGGGTTTTCGGTGACAAGTGACAGCTTTGACAAGAGCGTACTTTTTTGCTTACCGAATGCGGCTGGGTCCCATAAGCCAGATTAGAACCCGAGTTACCGGCGGAGTTTGTGAATTCCCAATGACGGTAGCCTCCCGGTGAATCGCCCTTGCCATCAATGACCGGGACGACTTGCTCCTGTTGGTCCACAACGGTCAGGGTATGCGGTGGTTGAGATAGCATGGGAACCACTTTGCCGCGCGGGCCGATCATCAACGCCGGCTCTTCGTGTTTCATGGTGAATTGGAACGGGTTCCAGGTGTTGGCTGCACCGTTTTCTTTCCCCGACTTCAGCGTCATATGACAGCCTTCACAACGTGGCACCCATTGTGAATGGCACGACGCGCAGGACAATTTGTCCCGGTGGCCGGGAATGTTGTGTCCCCAGCTTTGATCTTTGGCCAGCGGAATGGTACGTGCTTTGCCGGTACGTTTGCTGTAAGTGACGAAATTTTTCCCCTGTGCTTTGACGTTGGATATTTTTTGTTGTTTGGCCGAAACCGCCATCGCGTCGCCTACCTTGTTGGTAAAACCTTTGTAATGGCGACTCAACCTAATGGCTGGGTCCTGGGGCGTCGTGATTTTTGAAATCCGGGGATAGGATGTACTATCGCCGTGACAGGTTTCGCAACGAACCTCCACCGCCTGAAATTGCCGGGAATAGATGTTACCGTCTCCCATAATATCAGACTGCGTATGGCAGTCAATGCATTCCATTCCCCGTTCCAGATGAACGTCCATGCGGGGTTGGCCGCTTCCGGGAAAGGGGAGTTTTCCTTGATGATTGCGTTGTGGAAAAGGAATGGAAAACTTTTCCGTGGTCATTTGCGATAAAAATGATTTGTGGCATTGCAGACACAGGCTACTCGAAGGTAATACCGTCATGCGATGGTACGCGGGATACCCGGTCTTGGTTTTGGAAATCATCGGATCTCCGCCCAGATATTTTCCTTCCGGGTGATATCTGAAATGGCAGGCGGCGCATCCCTGCGAGCGGTATTCACCTTTCGGTGGAGGCGCATCAATATGGCATTGAAAACAACGTTCGCGCAGAGCATGGTCGCCGATGTGATTGGATATTTTTTTACGAGGTGATTCCTTTTGCGCAGATTGATGTTGCCGCAAGTGGTAGGGGGTAAAATAAGGAAGTTCTTCCAGATGATTCAGGGCGCCGGTGGTTTCCGGTATTACGCCGTCGTTATCTTCTATTGCAGAGATCCCGTATCTTGCCGATTTTCCCGGCTGGCCGCCCCATTGGTACCTCAGGCCGGTTATGACTCCCGACATCGTGCCCATCATGGATTTGCGAACCCGGTCGGCATGGTTGCGGGTTTCATCCTGATGGCCGGAATGGCACTGCGCTCTTCCGCAACTCAGGTGGACCACTTTCAATGAAGAAGGATTGCGCTTGCCGGTTCCTGCCGCCGGGTCGTAGATGAGTGTGGCGTGCGCCTCTTTTTTGTCTTCCGATGCGGCATTGCCGCCGTGGCAGGAGGTGCACCCCAGATTGAGAGGATGCGAGCGGCTGATTTCTTCAATCCCCTTGTGGCAGGTGAGGCATTGCTCTTCGTTGCCGGTGATGCCGACGGTGGCGCCTACTCGGTTCTCCTCCTGTGCGTGGATGGTGGAGACGAACAGTAATGAAAACACTGCGAGGCAAATTGTGGATTTGAGCTTGAAGAGAGCAGGCATCAAAGACTTTGAGAGAAACGTATTTTGATTAATGTGATTGGTGGACGGGACCGGAGATCAATCGTAAACGACTTCCAGATTTTTTAAAAAATCCGCAAGGTCAATGATGGACTGGTGGATGGATTCCTTATCCCTGTTTTTGGCGGCATTTTCAATTGCCCGGCCAATATTGCTTAGTTCGTTGAATCCATATCCCCCTCCGGACCCCTTCATGGAATGACCCAGGACGCAAATTGAATCAAAATCGTCCTCTTCCAAAGCTTGTCGATACACAAGCAGGTCTTTCCCTCTGTTTTCCAGATAATCGGGAATAAGGTCCTTTAAGTCCGGGTCAACACGAATCCGGTTTTTTCCCGATTGTGAATTCTGATGCTTCATAGGCTTAACTAGCTGAATTATAACACGATTATGTCTTCGTTATCAGGTGTATACAGGATAAGCCTTGAAGCGCGGGGTTGCAATCTTGTTTTGACAGGGTCGTTTATTCTTCTGTACCGGTTAAAATTCTCAGGGAGTTGGGGGCTAAATTGAAGGTATTCACAGATTCTCCAGAGGAGGAGGGATTCGCAGGTTCACGGACTGATGTGTCGAGTAAGATTTTCCAGTTTTTGGAGTCGCCGGGTATAGAGAAATCGCAGGGCTGGTCGCCGCTGTTCCACAGAATCAAAAGGACGGCATTCTCGTTATCAGAGGAGATACACCCCAGGCACCGGGTGTCGATGACTTCTTCGGCATAGGGGGCCATCGTTTGTCCATCATGCCGGAACCATTGCCAGGATGTCTGAGTGAATGGGTATCGTTTTCTCAGCTGGATGATGAGCCGGGTAAACTCCAGAAAACTTTTTTGATCTTCATTGAGATTCCAATCGTACCAACTGATCGGGTTGTCCTGGCAATACGAGTTGTTGTTTCCCTGTTGGGTGCGGCCGATTTCATCGCCACCGGAAATCATCGGCGTTCCCGTTGAAAGCAGAAGTGTGGCCAGCAAATTTCTTTTCTGTTGCTGGCGTAGCGTATTCAGGGCCGGATCGTCCGACGGACCTTCTACTCCGTAGTTGCAACTTTCATCGCCGTTGTGACCGTCGTGATTGTTCTCACGATTCGCTTCGTTGTGTTTTTGTTGGTAAGTGACGAGGTCTGCCAGCGTGAATCCGTCATGGCTGGTGATGTAGTTGATGGTTGAGTGCAGGGGGCGGTCATTGACGCCAAACAGGTCGTGGCTTCCCGTCACCCGTTGTGTCAATGAATGGGCCTCGTGGGAATCTCCCCGCCAGAATTTGCGGACGGTCTGCCGGTACTGGTCATTCCATTCCGACCATCCTTTAGGAAAGTTGGACAGTTGATAGCCGCGCGGTCCCAGATCCCAGGGCTCGGCGATCCATTTGACTTGGGAGAGTAGCGGGTCTTGTTGAATCGACTTGAAAAATTTTCCGTCAGGCCTAAACGATTTCCTCTCACGTCCCACAGTAACCGCCAAGTCCAGCCGGAAGCCATCGACGTGCATCTCGCCCACCCAATACCGAAGGACGTCCAGAACCAACTGCCGCGTCTGTGGATGGTTCAGGTTGAACGTGTTGCCGCATCCGGTGAAGTCGGCATAACGCTCCGGATGGCTGGGGTGAGTCCGATAATACACTGCATTGTCAATACCGCGAAAGGAAAGGGTAGGGCCGTGCAAGTTTCCTTCGGCGGTGTGGTTGAACACCATGTCGAGAATCACCTCAATGCCCGCCTGATGGAACGCACGTACCATTTTTTTGAATTCCGTGGCCGGGTCGGAGTCTTTTCCGTGAGTGAATCGGGCATCCGGTGCGAAGAACAGAAGCGGATTATAACCCCAGTAGTTGGTCAATCCGTTTGCGTGTAAATGGTACTCATCCGCAATCTGGTGAACGGGCAGTAACTCAATGGAGGTGACACCCATGCGGGTCAGGTGTTCCAGTACGGGTTCTGACGCAAGACCGGCATAAGTGCCGCGCAATTCCTCGGGGATGTTTGGATGTTGTTGGGTCATTCCCTTGACATGCGTTTCGTATATTATTGTTTCTTCCCAGGGGATTTTCGGTGAGCGATCCTCTCCCCAGTCGAATGCGGTGTCTATCACTTTTGCGAGCGGCGCATATGGGGCGCTGTCCTGTGTGTCCGGGGGATGATTGTTTTGGTCTGAAGTGCCAGGGGGTACGGACCACAATGAATCGTGCCACTGCAGGGTTCTTCCCAATGCTTTTGCGTAGGGGTCGAGCAGAAGTTTGGATGGGTTGAAACGGTACCCCTCGGCAGGCCGGTAGGGTCCGTGTACCCGGTATCCGTACAGACAGTCGGCTTTCAGGTTGGGGACGTGAACGCGCCAGACGGAGTCGGCGCCTTTATCCAAGGCAATGCGTTGCGATTCTGTTGTGGAGGAAGGGGTTTCGAACAGGCATAGCTCCACTTGGGTGGCGTGCTCGGAATAGAGCGAAAAGTGGATGCCCTTATCGGTAATCACCGGGCCCAATGGCCCGGGCATGGCCCGGTTCGAATTTCGCAGGAGCGGAACGGTGGGATCCATCAGTCAACTTCGCCAATCGAAGTTTTAGAATTAACAGCGGCCATCCGCCACCCGGATCTTGCCCGGTTAATAGACGGGGTTATGGAAATAATACAACGCGTCGTCGCCCGGAATAATACTGTAATCCGGAAGGCTGGAGCAGTGCTCCTGTTTGATTTTCCACTGACGGCCATCTTTTGTGAACACGTAGGTGCAAACGCTATGCTGGCGTTCGTCGGTGCTGTGCTTGGAGGACACGCTGATCAATTCATCCACCAACAGGAAGCCGAGTTTGTCCCCGGCGTGGCCCGACAGAATAGTGCGCTGGTTGTTGCATTTCATTTCCTGTAGTTCGGCGATCATCACTTCATAATCCTTGATGCGATGTTCAGGCAGAACACGTTTATCATCGGCAATGATGACCATGTCTTTGGTGTAGTAGTCCGTGAGTTTTTTAGGGGACTGGCATACCTGCTTGTCCACTTGTTTTAAAATAGCCATCAGCGCATCCGTTTCGCCCGCCTGGGATGGGTCCGGCGCAAGCGTCAAGCTCATCAGCACAGCCAAGGAAGTTACGGTTCTAATTATGTTCAACATGAAACTTCTCCATTCATTCAAAAGATATCGTTCAGATGTTTTTAAAGTTTAATTTGCCGGAGCCTCTTAGGGGAAATTTCCGAAAAGAATTTCAGTATGCTCCCCTTCAGGATCCCAACCCGCGCTGTAAATCCCTGCTCCTGCCAAGGTGGTAATGATTCCCTGGGTGTCTACTTTCCGAATGCTGTTATTACCCATGTCGGTAATGTACATGTTGCCCTTGGAGTCGAACGCGATGTCCGACGGTTGCTTGAGCATTGCCTTGGTGGCGGGTCCGTTGTCTCCATAATTTCCTTGAATCCCAGGCCGTCCGGCAACCGTGACAATAGTGCCGTCCTTTTTGATTTTCCGGATGTGATGGGTGTTGGTCTCAACAATATGCAATTCCCCCGCCGGGTTGAACTTCAGGGAATCGATCGACCTCAAACTCGCCTTCAATGCCGGACCGCCGTCTCCGGCGTCCTTATGCTTCCCGTTGCCGGCTATGGTGGAGATGATGCCCTTGGTGTCGATTTTGCGGATCATGTTGTTGGCCGCATCGGCAACATACAGATTGCCTGCTTCGTCCAGAGTGATCGCCGCTGGATCGCGAAATGCTGCTTTGGTAGCCGGGCCCCCGTCGCCGAAGTAATTTGATTCCCCCGTACCGGCGATGGTTTTGATTTTACCGTTGGGATCGAGCTTGCGGACTTGATGATTGATCCGGTCGGCCAGATAGACATTTCCTTTTTTGTCCAACGCCAGATCGGAAAACTGAGAGATTACCGTAATATCAGATCGGGTGGATACGCCCGATCCGGAAGCCAGCACGGCTTTCTGGTAATCGGCATCTCCGGTGGTGATGTATTCGTTGATGATTCCTTTGGTGTTCACTTTGCGGACCAGACTGACAAAGCCGCTGGGGCTGATGAAAAAGATTTCGTCCTTGTGGTTTAACCGCAACCGGAAGGGATGGATGGATGCTTTCAAGGCCGGACCACCGTTGCCGATGTTTCCTCGAATTCCGCTACCTGCGATGGTGGAGATAATGCCTTTCGGGGTGATTTTCCGGATACGGAAATGAGCCTTGTCTGCAAAGATCACATTGTCCTTGCTGTCCACATCTATTCCGTGCGGGAATTCCAAGTTGGCTCCTTGCGAGGGGCCGCCATCTCCGCCGAATTGTTTGACCCCGTTACCTGCCAGGGTGGTGACCTTGTTGCCCTTCATGATTAATTTTCGAATGCGGTAATGTGATCGGTCGATCACCAGCAGATCGCCCTTCTTGTCCAACGCGACGCCGAAGGGCAGATGGAGATTGGTTTCCCGCGCCAGTTCCGAGTCGCCATTGTAATCCCGCTGGCCGGTGCCCATGACGGTACGGATCATTCCCAGAGAGTCGACCATTCGGATTCGATTATTACTGCGGTCGGCAATATAAACATTGCCTTTGTCGTCCACGGCTACTCCAGTGGGGCCGGCAATACTGGCCCGGTAGGCGGGACCGTTGTCACCGATGAAATAAAATCCACCGTCACCCGCCACAGTGCTGATCAAACCGGAGGAATCGACTTTGCGAATCCGGTTGTTGCCGCGGTCGGCGATGTACAGGTTGTTATCTTTGTCGATCGCGAGGCCGAACGGTTTGTCGAGAGTGGCTTTCAAAGCCGGCATGTTGTCGCCGTGGTATCCATCCTTCCCGTTACCTGCAACAGTATTGATGATGCCTTTGCTGTTCACCACACGTACCCGGTTGTTGGACCGGTCGGAAATATACAGGTTGCCCTTGTTGTCCACTGCCAGGCCGGAAGGTAGATTGAGGCTGGCCTGGGTGGCGGGTCCCCCGTCACCACTGAAACCAACTGTGCCGTTTCCTGCGACTGTGGTAATGATTCCTTTTGTATCGACTTTTCTTACGCGATGGTTGGCCCGGTCGGCGATATACAGGTTGCCTTGCTTGTCGAAAGCCAGTCCGGCAGGAATGTTCATTGCCGCCTTCGTCGCGGGACCGCCATCGCCGGAATATCCGGAAGTCCCAGAGCCTGCCACGTTGACCAGCTGTCCTTTCTGGTCGATGCGACTGATCACGTTATGGGCACGACGGGAAATATAAATATCTCCGCTGGGAGAAATCGCAACGCCATCCACAAGAGATATAGAAACGTCGGTAGCTTTGTTGGCTTCGGCCGTCCATCCCCAACTGGGAATCAGCAGGAGGACTACGAGTATTGAAATGTTGAGTTTCATTGATTTCACGGAATATGCGCGCATAATTGTATTCTTCATTTGAGTGTTACCAAAAAGATTGAAAGCTCTGAGATAAGCGCCAGCTTACCATTTTTCTGGTGGCCTGTGGCAACCTGAAATTGTGGTCTCAATAACGATTACCCCGGCTTGGGGAAAAATCCCCTAACCCCTGTATTAATCGAATTTTTCGAATTATACGGACCCTCAGTTCGATGTCAATGGGTTTTGAGGATCTGGGACTTCTGTAATTTCTATGAGAACAATTACAAAAATGATATGATGCCCCTACTTAAAAACATGTAAAATTCCGGAGGTGGAGGAATCCAAGGGGGAACGCTTGTGCTCTACCCGGATTAATTGAAACACTATGAAAATATTGCTGTTATTTCCGCCCGACTGGCTCCCGTCGGAGCCGTATTTGAGTCTCCCGGCGCTGACGTCGGTTCTCCGGCCCGCAGGGCATGAGGTGATCCAGAAAGACATCAACGTCGAGATGTACGACTTGATGTTTGGCGAGAAATTCCTGCGTCACGTCCAGGGGCGGATCGGAATTGAGCTCAAGCACCTCCGGGTGGTCGCCGATCGCAACGAATTGACCGGGGAGGAAGCTGGTCTCAAGGAGCAGTTGGAGTCCCTGACTGAGGAGCAGTTCGTCCGACTGATCGACGACGTGGTCGAAGCCAAGCGCATTCTGCGGCACGACGATTTCTACGATATCGATAAACTGGAATGGGCCACGCAATGCCTGCACGAAACCATGGCGGTGATCTCCCTCGGTTATTACCCGGCGCAAATCTGTTTTCCTCCCATCGAAACGGACCTTATCTACAAACCCTTCATGTCGACCGAAATTATCGAGGCGTTGGATGACGACCAGATCAATGTGTACCGGGACGTCTATAAATTTCTCATCGCCGATCTTATAGACAAGGAAAAGCCGGACGTGGTGGGCATTTCCATCGTCCAGCAGAAACAGCTGATCTCCACGTTCACCTTCTGCAAGATGATCAAGGAGCAGTCTCCGCAGACGCATATCACCATCGGTGGCAACATCGTGACGCGCCTGCGCGACGCGATTAAGGAAAGTAAGGGGTTGTTCGAGTTGTTCGATACCGCTATTTTGTACGAAGGCGAAAGCGCCTTCCTGCAGTTGGTCGACGCATTGGGCAAGGGTGAAACGGATTTGTCAGCGTTACCCAATTTGATTCACAAGGATGCTTCCGGCGCGATTGTTCAAAATAAGGAAGTGTTCGCCGAGAACATGGACCAACTACCGCCGCCGGATTTCGATGGCCTTCCTCTCGAAAAATATTTTGTGCCGAAGTTGATTCTGCCGTACCTGGCGACGCGCGGCTGTTACTGGGGCAAGTGCACATTCTGCGATCACTTCCAGGGGTATGTCGAGGGCTATCGCACCAAACAGATCACGCAGATCACAGAGGAGATCAAGTTCCTGCAAGGCAAGTACGGTAACCGGTATTTTCATTTTACTGACGAGTCGTATCCTCCGGCGCTGTTCCGCAAACTGTCGCGTTCACTCACCGATAACAAAATCGATATCGCTTGGACCACTCATATGCGGTTCGAAGAGTCCCTGCTCGATGATGAGGTGTGGGACGATGCGGCGAAATCCGGCTGTCGTTATCTGCATTTCGGGTACGAGTCCGGCAATGACCGGGTGCTGAAGCTGATGGACAAGGCGACCAATCTTGATGCCATCCGCACCAACCTGCGCATGTCAGCGAAGTACGGTATCTGGAATCACATCATGGGATTTTTTGGATTTCCCGGCGAGACGGAGGAGGAGTCAAACGACAGCAAACAATTTGTTCACGACAACCGCGAAAATATTCATTCACTCGGATTCATGACGTTTGTGCTGGGCAAGTTCAGCCCGGTGGCGATGGAGCCGGAGAAGTACGGCGTGTCCTGCTACAAGAATCCGGAATGGGATCTGGCGCTGGATTATTATTTTACGGTTGATGAAGGTTTGAGTATCCAGGATGCGATGGAAGTGTTTGATGAGTTCGAGCAAAATCACGACGGCAAGTGGGATCTGAGAACTGCCGTGCGTGAGTACATCTTTTTATACATCGACCACTTTGGTACCAACGAACTGACCCAGCTCCACATACGCCCCGACCAGCGCCCCTCCATTTACAACAATCCTGTCGGTATGGTTTAAGCTTCATGTTTT
>Ga0224506_10002283_pt1 | contig 13118 bp, 15 predicted proteins | sample SF_Jan12_sed_USG_2_FD_169108 | JGI IMG/M metagenome (GOLD analysis project Ga0224506, IMG submission 169108) | Sediment microbial communities from San Francisco Bay, California, United States - SF_Jan12_sed_USGS_8_1 | ecosystem: Environmental > Aquatic > Marine > Sediment | place: USA... | reverse complement strand
TAACTGAGTGAAAATGAAAGTTTTGTTTGTGGAACCGCCAAAAGACTTCTGGTTTGTTATGGGAGAGTATTTGCCGCCTCCGTTGGGAATTCTTCAGCTTGCGGCTTATCTGGAAAACGTGACCAACGATGTGGAAATAGAAGTTCTAGATTGTCAAGCGAAAAACATCGACTGGAGAGGACTAGAAAAATACATCGAAAATTCTAACCCCGACATCGTAGCTCCAAGCGGCTTAGCCACATGCAATGCATATTCTATATTGCGCACATTGGAAGTTGCTAAAAAAGTGAAACCGGAGATTTTGACAGTCGTGGGTGGTCAACACTTTACTGCGACGGCGCAAGAAAGCTTAGAAACCTATCCAGAAATAGGCATAGTTGTCCGCGGAGAAGGAGAGCAAACCTTTGCTGAACTCGTAGACGCTTACGCAAAAGGAAAGCCCATATCGGATGTTAAAGGGGTATCCTTTAGACATAACGGTAAGGTTCACCATACGCCTCAAAGACTACTAATCAAAAATCTGGATGATCTGCCGTTTCCGGGTTACCACTTCGTCGAAGATGTAATCCATAAATATCATTTTACAATGATGGCTGGTTCTTCAACTAGATATGCCCTAATTGAAGGATCAAGGGGATGTTCGCACAACTGTTCTTTTTGCAGCCAGTGGGTTTTCTGGCAAGGAAGGTGGAGAGTAAAATCACCCGAAAGAATTGCTGATGAAATGCAGCTTCTTTACGAAAATCATGGAATTCGGTTTTTCTGGCTTACAGATGATGACTTCGGCTTAGGCAGACACACTAGCGAACTGTGTGATGAAATAATTAAAAGAGGCTTTGCAGACGACATCATGTGGTTTATGCAGGCTAGATGCGATGAAATCATCAAGAACAGCAATCTCTTGCCTAAGATGCGAAAAGCTGGAAACCGCTGGATTCTCTTGGGTGTGGAAAGCCCCAGCGAATCAACCTTGAAAGCCTTTAACAAAAAAATCCATCCGAAAGACGCTGAAAAAGCAATAAAACTTCTTAAACAAAACGACATTTTTGCTCAAGCAACACTTATCATCGGAGAACGAAAAGATTCTGCTAAATCGATAGCTCGTCTAAGAGAATTTGTGAATGAAATAGACCCTGACTTAGCAATATTTATGATATTGACGCCTTTTCCTGGAACAAAAATCTACAGAGAAGCAGAACGCAACGGATGGATCGAAGATACCAACTGGGTGCACTATGACATGGTGCATGCAATCATGCCAACGGAATACCTGACGAGAATGGAGGTGCAAGAAGAGCTTTACAACTGCTATCGAAGTTTTTACGGCTCTCTACCTAGGAGACTGAAAGGAATCTTCTCAACGAACAAGCTCAAAAGAAAAACCTATCGATATTTAGCTGGGCAAGGAGTTATGAAAGAGCTTAAGAGTCTGTTTTGGAGAAGACCAGATGCCTAGAAAACAGACGGGAAAGCGGCTTCTTTACTTCTTGATTATTGTCTCTCTCTTCAGCTTTTTTCTAATAACACTGGTTGCTTTCTTTCCACCAGAAATTCAAGATAACTTTCGGTGGCGAAAACAATCTACGGGCTCGCTTTTCATCCTTATCTGTCTATTAGGGATGATTTCCGTCTTTTTCCCAAGACAGTGCTCCATGATTTTTCATGATGACGAAAAGATTACAAGCAGTGGAGTCTCAGATCATGAAAAGGAAGGCTTTCAAAGATCATCGAAGATTCTTGGAGTGGTTCTAACACACGGGCATCATCCAGAATGCCAAGGTTTTTACCATCATGAATTTAGACTAGGCAAGAAAACTTTTTGCATCGCGTGTATGGGCTTGTTTTTCGGGGCAGTTTTAGCCATTTTTGGAGCGTTTTCCTACTTCTTTTTTGAATGGCTTGTTGGAACAGATGGCTTGTTTCTCATTGTTTTTGGTATCACTGGAGTGGCTTTGTGTCTGCTGCAATACACGTTCTTTGACGTTCATTCGCGGTTGATCCGTTTTTCTCTTAACACCCTTTTTGTTTTTGGAATGCTCTTGATTATCGCTGGAATTGATTGTATAGTTCAAAGTTCGAGTCTGAATTTTTTTCTTGTCGGTCTTTTTGTTTTCTGGCTTCTGACAAGAATTCTCCTTTCTAAGAACAAACACGAAGAAGTCTGCCAAACTTGCAAACTTGATTGCAAACTAAAAAAATAGGTAATTAAGATCTGCGGCTAAATCTGTAAGCAATGCCGGCAATTATTAGTATTCCAACAACAATCACGATGAAGGGACCCATATACTTCCACACATCTATCTCTATCCCAATGGATGTTGATATGACCCATGCTACCCCGAAAATCAAAATTATTACGCCGAAGATTATTCCGAAAATTGCGCCGCCGTAAGGGAGACCAAAGCATTCTTCTTCAACGCGCTTTTCTCCACGTGGACCAAAGCAGTCGCCCTCCTTGCGAGCAGTTGCACGTTTCGGAGCTTGTAAAGGTGCGCCGCATTTAACACATACTGCAACATCGTCTTCGTTCTTTGCACCGCATTTAACGCAGTAAACCATTTATGTTCTCGCCTCACCACTCATTCATACATGGAAAGTTTTTAAGACTTTTGGTATGCCCGAGTCTTCAATCTTCTTGTCAACACTCGTTAATGCTGTAGGCGTTCAGCTCGACTTATAATCGCGTTCAACTGCTCCCTATTAAGCGGCAAACCATGGAGATATTTTCCGCGAAGTTTCAAATCTTTTAGAAAAGTTTCCTTAACCGGTAAAGGTTTTTCGAATTTTATAATGTACTTGAATTCTATGGCTTTTTTCCAGCCATATTTTTCGCATTCAAGTCTTTCCTCCTCAGAAAGCTCATCCCTTTCGTAAACATTTTCTATCACGCCATAACCTATGGCGGCATCTCCGATGCTGGTCTTGTGCATGAATACTATGGTTTGCCCTGCTTTCCATTTTCTGCGGGCACCAGTATAGTAGATTGCGATGTTGAAAACTTGGTCAACCCACTTCTCGGTTGCTATTCTTAGAATATAGCCATCGGCTTCTACCATAAGATCTCCATCTTTACTTTTATGAGTTTATGGCTATTTTTATTTCGGTTTTGGATGTGGAAAGAATTTCGAAGGCTTCTTTGATATCTTCCAGCCTCATTCTACGCGTCACAAGGGGTCTAACATCAAGCGTTCTAGACGAGATTAGGCTTAGGGCTTCTCTGAAATGTAAAGGCGTTGCGTGGAAGGTGCCTAGGACTGTTACTTCTCCGTAATGAAGCAGTTCCGTGTCCAGTTTGATTTCTGTTCCGGGTGGGCATCCGCCAAACTCTAGGACGGTTCCGCCTTTTCTAACAAGTTTTAGGGCTTGCTCCCAAGTGGCTGGTAATCCTATTGCTTCGATTACAACGTCTGCACCATACCCGCCTGTTAGTTGCCGAACCTTTTCCACAACATTCTCTCTTCCTGCATTAATCGTTTCATCTGGGCCGAGTTTTTCTGCAAAGTTCAGCCTTTCATCCACAAGGTCTATGATTATCGTCTTTCCAGCACCCGTTTTCTTAACGCTCAAGAGATGCAGCAATCCTATTGGTCCAGCACCAATTATTGCTACGGTGTCGCCTAGTTTCACCCTTGCCTCTTCAACTCCATGCAACACGCATGCCAACGGTTCGGTAAATGCGGCTTCCTCATAAGAAACGTGCTGCGGGATCTCTTGCATGTTAACTGGGACCATGCGAGCTGGAACTTTGATGTACTCTGCATATGCGCCCCAGAGCCAGATCATGTTCTCGCAAAGGTTGTATTTGCCCTTCTGACACATTATGCAGTGTAAGCATGGAGCGCTGTTGCCAGCGCGGACTCGCATACCCTTTTTTGGCCATTCCAAGCCTCCGCCAACTTCAACAACCTCGCCAGCCCACTCATGACCGAAAACCGTTGGGAGCTTAATGACCTTCTCAACGTAGCCCCTTTGGAAGATTTTCAAGTCTGTTCCACACGTTGTTGCTGCCTTAACTCTAACAAGAACTTCGCCAGCTCCAACCTCTGGCACTTCAATATTCTCGATTCTCAAGTCTTTTACGCCGTAAAGCATGGCTGCCTTCATTTCATATCACGCACTCAAGACCATAACTTTCAAACTTTCCTTACTTTCTAGGGCTGTTTCGAACGCTTCAGCAGAGTCCACAAGCCCAAAACGGTGAGTTATCAATTCTTTAATCCTTATCCTCCCTGATTTTATAAGCTCCAAAGCCATTCTAGTCTCTAAATGTGAAGTTGAATAGGACGGGACTATCTGGATTTCTGAGAAAAACAGCTCTTTTGGACTAATTTGCAAGTGTTTTCCAGGCTGGGTTGGTGCGAAAACACACAGTTTTCCGCCTTTGCGGCAAACGCTTAGCCCGGCTTTGTATGCTTCTATGCTTGGTGCAGTAACAATTACAACGTCTGCTCCTATTCCGTTCGTTTCAGCCTTGACAACTCCAGCCAAATCTTCGTTTTCTGGATTAACCGTTGCGTCTGCTCCAAACTTTTCCGCCACACGCAGTCTATAGGCGATCAGGTCGCTTACGATAGTTTTTGCCGCTCCGAAGATTTTTGATAGAGCCGCGAGGATTATTCCGGTTGTTCCAGCTCCGATTATCGCCACGGAATCGCCTGGTTGGATGCCGCTTTTTCTAAAGGCTCTTATGCAACAACCAACTGGCTCGATTAATGTGGCTTCTTCAAAGAGAAGTGTTTCTGGAATTCTTAAAGTGTCTATTTGGAGATTTGGGGCTGGAACTCTGAAGTATTCTGCAAGTCCGCCCGGCTCAATGTTTGTTCTATGGAACTGTTCGCACAAGGTGTAGTCTCCATGCATGCAGTAATGGCATGTTAAACAAGCCACGTGATGATGGACAAAAACCCTGTCGCCAACACCGAAGCCTTTAACCCTGCTTCCCTTTTTGGCGATCATTCCTGCTGGCTCATGACCAAGAACCAATGGAACACGACTTTTTATATACCAGTCCATGAGATCTGAGCCGCATATCCCACAAGCCTTCATCTCCACAAGTACTTCGTCCTTGCCCATTTCTGGTATCGGCATTTCCTCAATTCTTATGTCTTGCTGATGGTAATACATGGCAACTTTCATTTCAGCTCAACGGTTTTTCTATGACTGAACACTTAAGACTTTCCAAGCCATTGCTTAAACGATACGAATTCGCCGTGCATGCATGGGGTTTATAGGCAGGAGGTTAACAGACGAAGAAGCAAAGTCATCCGTGGGCTTTTACGAATTTCATGTTTAACGTTTGGGGTGCCGGTAAAGAGCAAATCAAAAATGAAGCTGTGGAGCTAAACATGATAGATGTCAAAAAGTTGAAAAGAACCAAAAGAGCTGATCAGAATCACAAAGTTCTAGTGTTAACGCGCGCATTTAGAATTCAATCGCAAATTCTTCCACAAATCATAAAACTGAAGCAGAAGAGAGATAGTTATGAGTAGAAAACTTCGACCACTGCCTGATCGAAATCAAGTATAGAGGGAAACAAATGGAAAATCAGTCTAAGTGGACGGCAAAGTTAGCCTTGCTTTGTTATTTTGCCTTGGTTGGGGGAATTTTGATGGCTTCGCTCATAGTGGCGATCGTATTGTTTGGCACGGGAAAGGATTACCCAGATTTGCCTTTTCCGATTGCACTCATATCTGTGCCTGTCAATGAGATCATTATCCTAGGAGTCACGCTTTTGTTCGCTAGGTATAAAGGCGCGAGTTTGAAGAAACTGGGCTTGAAAAAGGCGAGCCTTAGAATCTTGACGATTGTCTCGGTTGTTGCTGTGTCCCTCTTCCTACTAGGTGTAGGAATTTCCATCGGTGAAGAAGTGGTTTTTGGTCCTGACCCCACGGCAGAACGGAGTGAGAGGTCTCTAATGCCCAGAGACTCTTTTCAACTGGTTGCTATGATTGCCCTCTCTCTAGTTCTCGTTGGACCCTGTGAAGAGTTGGCTTTTAGAGGCTTTGTTCAGAAGGGTTTTGCAAACTCGTTTGGGAAGATGAAGGGTCTGTTGATTGCTTCTGTTTTATTTGGGCTTGTTCATGGTCTTAATACTCCGTATGCTATTGTTCCGGCGTTTGCTGGTGGTTTGGTTCTTGGATACGTGTGGCAGCGGACTGGTGGAAATACTACAGCTTCGACTTTGATGCATGGGATAAACAACTCAATCTCCATTGCAATAGCGTATTTTCTCACCGTCTGAAGACATTACTTATTTCAGATTCCACCTAGGCAACTTCGATATGCATAATTGCTACTAACAGTCATAGTCTACAGAAGAAAAACATTCCATGTAAGTATACACAATACACATTTTGTGCATTTCCAAGCCCCCGATTCCTTTGGGGCGGAGATATGGATCGGATAACTGGACAAAACGCTTTATCTATCATGGCAATCTTTACAATTCATGCCTGTGAACCTTTTCTGTGATGAGGCTTATCTCTTATGCATAAAAGGAGCGAAAAACCGTGTATGTAACAAGTGTTGATAAAGTTAGAGAACGTGAAATGGACGTGGAGGGTGCACGCGGTGTGAAAGTTAAGTATCTGCTGCATGAGGGAGTGGGAGCCAAAAGACTTCAGTTGAGGCTTTTCACAATAGATGTTGACGGTTACACGCCACTTGAAAAACACAAGCACGAACATGAGGTATTCATACTTCGCGGAAAAGCCCTTGTTCAAGGAGGAGACACTGAAGTTGTAGTGAAAGAAGGCAGCATCATCTTTATCCCATCATGGGAGAAGCATCAGTTTAAGAACGTGGGCGAGGGAAAACTGCAGTTTTTATGCACTAAAGAAACTGTTTCTTAGCTCTCATTTTGATTTTTATCATTCACTCCTCTTGCCTCTTTTGATTTTTGCGGTTCTTTCTGTTGGTTTTTGTTTCTCTGTGAGGAAACATCCGTTTCGGGCTTTTCCATAGGCTCTTTTACTTCAACCTTGATTTCTCTAATCATATTGACTCCCAATGACGCAATTTTTCCACCCGCATACATAATGAAGAACATTAGCATATACCAGAAAACCATGGCAGCAAGTTTGTTCAGTTCTTCGCCTGAAATCAGTAACGAGCTCTCAGTTTCTCCCGGCATCGTAAGGCGAATGTCTGAAAAGTTGAACAAGTTTGGAGGAGGGCTAGCACCAGTAAAAACTTGCACCATCTGATAAACGGAAAAGAAAATCATAGCGATTCCTATGGCTAGTAAGACATATCCTACAACCTTTTCATCTTTCATTTTCAACTTCATACATTTCAGCCTCAACTATTGTTTCATTATAGCTAAATAAATTCTTTCTTTTGAATCGTCAAATAGGAAAAGACCGAGAAATCTCAACCTTCAATTTCAAAACTTTTTTCAACCTTTCCCTTGACTTTTCGCAGAAACTCACCAGCTGGAGCACCATCTACAATTCTATGGTCGTATGAAAGACTCAGCATCGTTATAGGCTTCGTTTCAATTTTTCCATCAACTACCACTGGTTTTTCAACAATTCTTCCAACGCCAAGTATCGCTGCCTCAGGCGGATTAATTATAGGCGTGAAGAATTCGACACCATACATGCCCAAATTTGTGATTGTGAATGTCCCACCAGTCAAATCTTCTCTTGCAAGTTTCCCTTGCCTAGCCTTCTGTGTCAACTCTTCAATGGCGGCATCTATCTCTCCTAAAGATTTCTTGTCAGCATTATGTATAACTGGAACGACTAAGCCGTTTTCCGTTGCAACAGCCACGCCTACGTTCACGTCTTCAAAAATCTTTATCTGGTTGCCCTCAAGTGTTGAGTTGATTATTGAGTATTCGGCTAAGGTTTTCGCAACGGCTTTCACGAGAATAGCTGTGTAGGACGCTTGAAGTTTGTCATGCAATGCCATAGCATTTGAAGCGTCAACCTCCATAACTACTGTGCTGTGAGGGACTGTTCTAAAACTTGCGGAAACGCGTTCAGCCGAAGTCTTTCTGAAACCACTTAGTGGAATGATTTCTTTGACTTTAGGCAGAATTCCACGGGTCTCTTCAATAAACCTTCTAACATCTTCCTCAACTATCCTTCCGTCAGGTCCGCTTCCCTTAACGAGGGCTAAGTCTATTCCATGCTCTCTTGCCAGACGTTTCGCAGCCGGCGAAGCCAAAATTCTCTTTTCAGCTTTTTCAACTGCTTGTGGCATCTCCACAGATATTTCTGCTTCTGAAAATGATTCGTCCGGAGCCGTTATGATAGCCAAGCCCGCGTTAACCGAAGCGTCAACACCCTCCTGCACAAGAATCTTTCTTAATACCCCTGAGGCTGGCGCCTCCAAATCGTAAGTGGCTTTTTCCGAAAAAACCTCAACGAGGGGCTCTCCCTTCTCAACATTGTCGCCCTCTTTCTTGTACCATACGCCGACAGTACCCTCCTTCATTGTAAGGCTAAGCCTCGGCATAACAACCCTAGTCACCATCTTTAGACAATCTCCTTGACCGCCTTAATTATGGTCTTCTCGTTAGGAATCACGTATTGCTCGAGCGGTGGGCTAAACGGGACAGGCGTGTCTGGTTCAGCCACGCGTTTTATTGGAGCATCAAGATAGTCTATTGCTTCTTCAGCAACTATGGCAGCGATTTCGGCACTCACACCAGCGGTTTTGCAGTCCTCGCTTACGACCACGAGTCTTCCAGTTTTCTTGACAGAATCAGTTATCGCTTGCTTGTCTAGAGGCGTCAAGGTTCTCGGGTCAACAACTTCCACGCTTACGCCTTCGGCCTCAAGTTCCTCAGCTGCATCAAGGGCTTTATGAACCATGTACAATGTGGCTACTACTGTCACGTCTGAACCATCCCTTTTCACATCAGCAACACCAAAGGGGATGGCATATTCCTCTTCTGGAACTTCACCTTCAATTGGATACAACAGCTTGTGTTCGCAGAAGAAGACTGGGTTGTTGCCGCGTATGGCTGTTTTCAACAGTCCCTTTGCATCATAAGGCGTTGACGGCGCAGCCACGTACAATCCTGGAACGTGCATGAACCAAGCCTCTAGGCTTTGCGAGTGATGCGCCGCGATGTTCACTCCAGCACCGAAGGGCGTTCTAATCACAAGCGGAACCTTCACTTGACCGCCGAACATGTAATGTATTTTTGCCGCTTGATTTGCAATCTGGTCCATGGCTAGGGCTGTTAGATCTCCGAACATTATTTCCGCCACTGGACGCATACCCGTTATCGCGGCACCTACAGCCGCGCCAATTATGGCTGACTCTGATATCGGTGTGTCCCTAACTCTCTCATCTCCGAATTCCTCGGCTAAACCCTTTGTGACTTTGAAGGCTCCTCCCCAGTATTTTCCAATGTCTTCGCCCAGCAAGAAGACTGTTGGGTCTCTGCGCATCTCCTCTCTCAACGCTTCTCTCAACGCTTCCTTATAGGTTATCTTCCGCATTTTTTCCCTTCCAAATTTAGGTGTAAACGTCCTCTAAGGCTCCTTCTGGAGCTGGATATGGACTTTCCGTGGCAAATTTAACGGCTTCTTCGATTTCAGTCAAAATTTCCTTCTTAACTTGTTGAATTTCAGCTTCCATCAGAACGTTTTTTTGCAGAAGTTTTTCCTTGAAGCGTCTAATCGGGTCTTTACGCAGCCATTCTTCAACCTCCTCTTTGGGTCTATATTTGGCTGGGTCGATCCGTGAGTGCCCCTTGTGCCTATAAGTTTTACATTCAATAAGGGTCGGTCCCTCACCTTTTCTCGCTCTTTCAACAGCCTCGCGTGTAGCCTCATGAACCGCGAGGACATCGTTTCCATCCACTGCAATGCCAGGAATTCCGTAGGCTACGGCTCTGTCTGCAATGTTTCCTATGAGCACCACTATTGATTGGCGGGTTCCCATGGCGTAGAGATTGTTTTCGCAAACAAAAATCACTGGAAGCTTCCATACTGCGGCCATGTTTATGGCTTCATGGAACGTTCCTTGATTTGAGGCACCATCCCCGAAAAAGCATGCCACAACCTGGTCTGTTCCTCGAAGTTTTATTGATAGTCCGGCGCCCATGGCTATTGGTATTCCAGCGCCTACAACGGCTGTCGCTCCTAACATGCCTACGCTGAAGTCTGCGATGTGCATCGAACCGCCCTTGCCTTTACAATAGCCTGTTTGTTTGCCTAGGATTTCAGCCATGACTCGCTTTGGTTCCGCACCTTTGGCTATACAGTGTCCATGTCCCCGATGCGTACTCGTAATGTAATCGTCTTTCCTAAGGTTGCTGCACACACCGACCGCCACCGCTTCCTCTCCACCGTAAAGATGTATCGTGCCTGGAACTAAGTTTTGAGCGTAAAGTTCGAAAACCCTCTCTTCGAAACTGCGAATCTCAAGCATTTTCCTATACATCCCAACAATTTTTTCCCTTGTTAAACCGGTTTCCAAATTGTCTTCTCTCCATTCCTAGTTTTATCCTTTTAGAGGTTAAGATACTTTTATATTATTTCTAACGGTTGTTGATAGCCTAACGGAAGGATGCAAAATGACTTCTGCGCTCAAATGTGCCATGACGTTTCTGTGTTTAGCCAGCGTTCCATTCGTTTTATTTTTAGCTAATTTTTCATATCCTTTAACAGTCGCAAAGGATAACAATATAAACCTTCTCAAATACGAGGTAAACGACGTTTATGTTGGAAAACTTAAACATACAATCGAAATCTACAACAACGCTTTTGTTGAAATTAGAGGGGGGAAACTTCTTGTTCCTATTATTAGAAATGAGCGCGCGCGAAGAGCTGGAAGCCCATACTGCAACGAAACCGGTTAGAGAAAAATAGAAAGAGGGAAAGTTTTAGTTTTGCTGTTTCTTTCTACGTTTGACGCAGACTATAGATGCTGCCGCTACTACCATCAATGAGGCTAGGCCTATCCATGGAGCCAATAGTTCAGCCTTGTCTATTGGAACCCAAACACCACCGACAGGTGGACATGCTGGGTAGCTAAGTTCCCAAGGATCGTAATCAACGTTATTGCTTACTGCGTCTCCTGAGCCTGAACCAGCTCCGCTAGGACCGCTTGGGTCTCCCCACCAGTTGCACTCAGCGTTAATCAGGTAGGTAGGATCCGTGTCAACGTTTCTTAGTCCCCAGGTAGGGTTATTGTAGATGTTGTTGCATCGCACTTCAGGTGCGCCAGGCGAGTAGGGGCTGAGGTCAATAGACGGGCAGGTGCTCCAGATCATGATACCGACATCGTTGTTGTAGATGTCATTCCTATAAATGCGATTAGGGGTCGAAGAAGCCGAACCTGTGATGTAGACGCCATACCAGTTAAGGCCCGTGTCATGGATCGTGTTACGCTCAATGAGCGAGTCCTTGGCACCGTTGATCTGAACCGCGCCCCCACCATCGTTGGTCGGCCCTTGCCAAGCATGATGCACTATGTTATTCCTGATGGCAGTGTTGCTAGCCACAAGGAAATTCCAGGGGGTGGCTGACTGCATGCCCCCCGCCCAGATGCCCATGCGGCCGGTGTTGTAGACAATGTTATTTTCAATGAGAGCTCCATCGACGCCTTGTCCCCAGCCGAAAAATATTATGCCCACGCCAGCTACATCGGAGCCTGGTGGTGCAATTTGGTTTGTTATATCGTGTATAACGCAATTTTTGACGGCAGTGTTATCCGAATTGAAGGCGTATATCCCGTAATGTACGGTGGCAACTGTTCCGTCGATTTCGAAGCCGTCGATGATGACATTGTCAACGCCTGCGACGTAGATACCACACCGTCGGCTGCCATCATGTGTTGGTGTGATACCGTCCGGCTGGATGATTGCTCCGGATAAGCCCCGCAGAGTAATTGATTTATCCACCTTAACCGCTTCGTTATACGTCCCGGGATCCACTGTGATTGTGTGACCAGCTAGAGTGTCTGAATCATCAATTGCCGCTTGGATTGTACTGAACTCCTCAGCAGTATCAATGTTTTTTACTGGTAGACTTGCACTTACATTTGGTGTCAAAGTGATTATTAATGCAATGACAAACGAAACGAGCAACAGCAATAAGACTAGATTCCTCTTAAGATTCAATTTTTCTCCTTTCTCCTTCAAGCTTGAATAGGTATATTTCGCATATAACGGTTGTGGAAACTAGTTCTATTGTATCTTTCCAGTACCAGTTTTGTTTCAAGTGATTCACAATGATAAGGAGTGTGAATGTTTAAGGCTCAAGCCGTATTCACGCCATGAAACAACTACAGTATAATTGCGGTTCAAACGATACTCTCGGAGAAACCCCCAGTATCAATAAGACAATCAACATGGTGGAGGTTTTGATCCTCTGACCATAGGCATAAATGCAGGCGGAATCATTAAGAACGTCATCAAAATTGACAGTACTTTCTTGATCTTCTCCCAACCTAGAATAGTTCAATTGTCAATCACCATTCGTGGCGAAATCTTCTAGGGCTATTGTCGTAGAGCGCATAGCTCACAAAAAGGTCGAAAGCCCATATTATAACGTGGTTGCAGAAAGGGGTAAGTCTTAATCATGTATTTATTTACTACAAGACAACTACAACGTAAAGCAAAGACAGGAGAAAGAAACAGGGGCTATGATGATGAGCGCGCGCGCAAGTAGAAAACTATACTGTCTCTCCATAGTCTTTTGCTACCATGCTAATGTCTAGAACATTGACTATTGCGTTCCTGTCAAGATCAGCAAATTCATTCCAATTTTGGTCTCCTTGCCTAGACCCGTAAGCTTTTACCGCTATGGCTATGTCCAAAATGTTAACTCTTCTGTCATCATTCAGGTCGCTGTAAATCGAATAGTCTACGACCTTGGCAAAGACGTAGGCGTGCCCAAGTTGTCGCCAATAGTCTAGATTTTCACAGATGTCCCTTATGGTGGTTTGCAATCCCTCGGCAGTAACCTCTGCAACAATAACAGTTTCGGGCTTGAAGCGAAAACCCCAAGGATAGTTTGGGTCAGGTCTTATGAAGATGAATACTTCTACGACTCCTCCGATCCACATCTTGTCTCTGGTATGATATAGCTCAACAAGGCGGTTCCAAACTTCATCACTTGTAGGTTCTACACCTATGCGATCACCATTCACGT
>Ga0224506_10002281_pt1 | contig 13124 bp, 11 predicted proteins | sample SF_Jan12_sed_USG_2_FD_169108 | JGI IMG/M metagenome (GOLD analysis project Ga0224506, IMG submission 169108) | Sediment microbial communities from San Francisco Bay, California, United States - SF_Jan12_sed_USGS_8_1 | ecosystem: Environmental > Aquatic > Marine > Sediment | place: USA... | reverse complement strand
GTGATGCTGGTTGAGAAGAGGACGGTAGCGCTTCAGGAGAATGACGTGGTGACGCTAGCGGAGACAATAGTAGTGAGGGTAACGGGCAATATCGTGAAATTACCCAAGGATACATTGGTAAAAGTGAAGGGCGATGTGTCTGCCACGGGCCTGATAGCGGGCGACAATGTGACGACGGAGAAGGAGAAGACAGGACTAATACTTGAAAACGGAGATAACTGGGTGACGCAGGGAGTCGCGACGACAAGAGTAGGAGTCGACGAGTACGAGATGACGGCTGGCACTTGGATTAGGCTCTGGATAAACGCTGGGGAATCTGGCGAGAACAAAGTAGTGTTGCCGGCAGGCTCGAAAGTGGGCCTATCTGCGCCCACGAACGTAGAGCTGTACGAGAACACTGAAGTGACCAGAGCAGCTCCTGGACCAACCGAGAACATATACCTCATAGACCCTGCTTCAGCGGAGAATCAGCCGATTAATTGGATGCAAACCAAAGTTGGCCCATCCACGGTTGAGTGGGTGGGTATCGGCGATAACCAGATCGCGTCGGGCGGAAGCCTCGCGTTCCCGTTCGCGGTGACGACACCTGCGAGTACCAACTACACCATCCTCGTGAGAACAAAGGACACCGCCGGTAACGTGACCATTAAGGAAGTCGCGCTGGCCGTCGACTCTGTTGCACCGACCGTTACGATATCCGCATCACCCTTGTGGGCCAAAGCCAGTACGACGGTAACCATTACAGTCACGGCAAGCGAGTCTCTCGCAAAGCTCGATAACGTGATGGCGGCCGAGAACAACGCTCCCGAGAACACTCAGATATCGATGACCCCGAACGCGGACAACACGGTTTGGACGGGAACCTTCACGACCTCCGACAACACGGCCCGCGACGGCCAAGGAAAGATCTACGTCATAGGTGCGCAGTTCGAGGACTTGGTCGGCAACATAGGCGCCACCAAAACGGAGAACTTCTACGTGGACAAGGTTAAGCCGCCAACACCAAGCGTGATGGGCTCGGTTTATGGATGGGACAATTTAGCCAGGAAATACACGAATATCGGAGAGTGGCTCATCGAGGGCTACGCCCAGGATAACTACCTAACTTTCGTGGACAACACGGAGAACATGACGGTCAAGGTCCGCGTCGGCACCACCACACATCAGGTGACCAGCGGAGCGGTCGGTTACTACCACAGCTCGATAACGCTGACCGAGGGAGTCCAAGAGGTAGGCATCCAGTATGTCGACAAAGCTGGTAATGTGGGCACAGAGAACGTCGAGAACATCACCTACGATGCGACGAAGCCCACCATCAGCATAACCGCGCCAGCAAGTGGAGCGATAATCAAGGACAGCACACCGCTGATTACGTTGACTATAAGTGACGCCGTGATGGGAGTCGAGAATGATGCATACAGTTTCGTTGACAACTCTGGTTACCAGGTTCTGTTGCGCAGGGACAACGACAACACCGTGCTTGCCACGCTGACACCGATAACAGATCCGACGAGCGACCCAATCAAATCGCTCACGTTCGAGAACCAGTGGCAAACAGACAACGAACTGCCGGAGATGTGGTACAACATCTTCGTGCAAGCTGGTGACAACCTCCAGAAGGACAACACGTACTCTAGGTTCAAGGTCGACGTTACAGCACCAACCGTTCCAACGCCAGCAACAGGAGAGAACCCGCTCAGTGGCACGACTGTAATTAGCCCGAATGTGCAGAAGACAACAACGCTTACCTTGGTTGGTACTGGTGCAGAAGCTGGGACGACCGTCAAGGTCTACCTAGACGATGGAACGACAGCGTCAGCCACGGCAACTGTTGACTCCACGGGCAGGTGGACAATCAACATCTCGCTGACGGCCGGGGCAATCACCAAGGTCGAAGTTACATTGACGGATGTTGCAGGCAACGAGGGCGCTAGATATCTCTACGGCTATGTAATGGCAGATGGCAATGCTCCGACGGTGACGTTGGGTACGCTGCCGGAGACGACGGACAAGAGCAGCATCACCATCAGCGGAACCATAACCAAGGACGCATGGGAGGACTGGTCAGACATAACGCTGACGGTACAGGTCGGAACCGGAAGAGTGACCGTTCCGATAGGTGCTGGAGGCAGCTACAACTACAGTCTGGCGCTCTCAGAGGGTCCGAACACGATCGTCGTACAGGCTACCGATGGAATCGGCAACGCGAGCATTGCGGCAAGCGAAGTGATTGAGCGAGTAGTTACTCCATGGGCGATCTACGCGATTATCTTGGTGATAGTCGCGCTGATACTGGCTGCGATTGCGATATTTGGTGGACCTATACTTAGAAAGAGGTAAGGGGAAAACGCCAATCAATCCCCTTACTTTTTTGATTTTTTTTCGGCTAGCGAAAGCTCTCTTAAGCACTCGATGAGGCCATGGCGAACTTAAAGTAGTCTTAACGCTTTTGGCGCAGGTAAAGGTTGTTTCCTTTTGTATCAACAGCCACCACGAGCGGCCCAAAATCTCGAACCCGGAGCACCCAGAGCGCCTCCGCATCCCCGAGGTCCTGCCAGAGCACCCGTTCGACTTTTTCGATCGATTGGGCAGCTAGCACAGCAGCGCCGCCGGTAAAAGCCAGGTAGACGCAGCCGAGCCGGGCCAGTTCTACAGCAACCTCTTCGCCGAGGCCCCCCTTACCTACGAGCGCCATCACGCCGGTTCGCCTGACGAATTCCGCCTGCATCCGGTCGAGGCGGGCGCTCGTCGTTGGCCCAGCCGATACTATTTTTTGGCCGCGAGGAGTTTTTTTGACGAGGGGTCCGCAATGGTAAACCACACCGCCGCGCATGTTAACCGGCAATCTTTTGTGGGAGTGAAGGAGGTCTAGAACCCGAGCGTACGACTTATCTCTTGCGGTAATCATAGCCCCGCTTACGCTTACGAGGTCGCCAGCTTTGAGTTTTGTCACTTCTCGCTCAGTCAACGGCGGCCTCAATTTGATGAGTGTCATTAAGGAGCCTCCACTCGCAGATAATCCCTAGCCAAGCGCGCTGATGCTCGGCGTGCTGCCCAGCATTGGAAGTTGATGGCAACTGGTAAACTCGCGGTGTGGCATGCTGCTTTGGCTATGCGAACTCCTAATACAGTGGTTCGTCCGCCCAGGCCCATCGGACCTATATCGAGTTTGTTCGCCGCGTCCGTTATCTCACGCTCCATGCGCGCGAGTTTTTTGTCAGGATTCTTCGAACTAAGAGGGCGGAGCAAGGCTTTCTTCGCGAGCAGGCAAGCGGCATCCGCTGAACCCCCGATACCTAAACCCACGATGACCGGCGGGCAGAGTTGTCCTCCGGCTTCCACGAGAGTCAATAGTACTGCCCGTTTGATAGCAATTTTTTCATCTGTCGGCCTGAGCATGAACAACCTGCTCCAGTTCTCCGCACCCGCACCTTTGACGAGCAGGTCGATCGAGAGTTTTTTCCCCGGAACGGGTTCGAGGTGAACAGACGGCTGCCTCATGCCGAGGTTGGTGCCGGTGTTCTTTCGAGTGAGTGGGTCTACGATGTTTGCGCGCAGCGGCACCTCTCGAGTGGCTTGAGCGACGGCTTTTGAAAGAGATTTTTCCAGGTCGAAGTCCAGTCTGAGCTCGGAGCCCAGCTGAATGAAAAAAGTGAAAGTACCGGTGTCTTGGCAGATGGGCGCTCCCAGATTTTTCGCCAGATCGAGATTTCTCAGCATGCAGTCGAGTTGCAGCTTGGCGATGCGGTTCCGCTCGCGTGCCCTGCTTCGTTTGAGCGCACGCACGACATCTTCGGGCAAAGTTATTTCAGCGCGGCGAAGCATCTTAACGATGGCGGCTCGAAATTTGGCTTCGGCCAGCATGCAATCGAATGCTGATAAGTCGGGCAACGTTAAAACCCCTTCGCAGAAAGTTTGGGATGTGGACCCATGCGCTTGGTCGATCGCAATACGGGTAAACTCTTGGCGAGCGAGGTAGAGCTAGCGGACACCTTCTGGCGGCGCTTTCGAGGGTTGATGTTCAGGCGCAAGTTTCAGCAGGGCAAGGCGTTGTTGTTCAAGTTTTCCAAGCCCAGTCGCTACGCCGTGCACATGTGGTTCGTATGGTTTCCTATCGACTTGATCTATCTTGATTCGAGTTTCAGGGTCGTCGAGCTTCGCGCGGGGCTCAAATCTTGGAGATTTTACAGACCCAAGGCGATTGTTAATTATCTCATCGAAGTCCCTTTTGGGGCGATTTCTCATTCAGGTGTAAAGGTTGGGCACAAAATTTCGCTTGAGGGAAAAAGTTTTAACCCATTAAAATAAGACAAAATTGGCTGAGGTTGGTGGGGGGACGGAGAGTTGAGTAGGTGGATGTCCCCAAGGCACTGGCCGAAGCAGCTGCGCATCTCGCTCTAGAAGTTAAGGCAGATGCAATTCTCGCTCTGACCGAAACTGGTAAAAATTGCGGTCCTCTTTTCAAGAGAAACCTGCTTGACACTCATGGAAAGGAGTTAAAAGTGGTCCTCGCCACGCCCAGCCACGAAACTTACGAGAGATTCGACAAAAACTCCCGCATAAAACTGATCAAGCTGACGGCGCGGGCACAGGGGAGATTTGGTCAAGTCCACCATGCGATGGCGTGCGGGCTGCAGGAAGGAATATTCTCTCCAGGGGAGCGTTTGGTCTGTTTGGCGGGGGATGGTTTCGCTGATAGCACCGATGCCCTTCTGATTTTGCAAGTTTCAGGGTATGAGTCGGTGATAGAGACTGTGGAATCGGACCCCGTTCTGGCCGCGGCCGCTGAGATATCGCTCAAGCTCGGAAGAGGGGCTTTGGACGGAAGGCTCGTGGGCGCGGCGTTCATAATCGGGGACACCAAAGCGGTCTTGAGGCTATCGCACCAACTGATGATTAACCCATTCAAGAGTTACTTGGTAAATATCACCGATAGAAAACAGTGGGGGCTTATCCAGAAATACGCTACTTTTGATGGAGCTTTCATCGTGGGGGACGATGGGCGCGTCATCGCTGCGGAGCGCTACCTCAACGCAGATGTCAAAGTTGAAATTCCCCGTGGTCTGGGCACGCGGCACTTGGCGGTAGCAACAATGACTGCGGCGACCAAAGCACAGGGGGTAACGGTCTCTGGAGAAGATGGGATGGTAAGAATTTTTAAAAACGGTAAAATCATGGCGAGAATAGACCCTCGGAGCGGCATCTTCGAGTACCTGCGCGAGGCTCGGGATTGGCCGGGTGTTAAGAGTTTTAGGCCGAAGGGCTAAATTAGTTTAGGGTCGGGATGCGCTACACGACTTTAGCCGAGGCTTTTGAGAAGCTAGAACACACCCCATCTTATTTGGAAAAAAATTCGCTCATCGTGGACTTATTGAAACGCACGCCGGCTGAGGAGATGGAGCGAGTTGTTCTGTTCTTGCTCGGAAGACCTTGGCCAGCCTACGTTTCTAAGGAAACTGGCGTCGGACTCCAACAGCTAAAGAAAGCGATTGTACAGGCTTCCGGATACTCACCTCCAGATGTCGACAAGCTGATGAAGCAGGTTGGAGATCTCGGCGAGGTGGCGGAGCAGCTCTCGGCGAAGAAAAAGCAGGTGACTCTTTTCACCGAGCAGCTGACGGTGAAAAAGGTTTTTGAGAACATCAAACAGTTGCCTGAGATCACCGGCGAGGGCTCGGTGGACCGAAAGATAGCTTCGATCGCCGAACTCTTAACAAGCTCCACCCCGCTTGAGGCCAAGTTCGTCGTCCGCACAGTGATCGGCGACCTCCGAATAGGCGTGGCCGAGGGAAGGCTTAGGGACGCGATAGCGAGCGCTTTCAATGTGAGGCCGGAAGTGGTTGAGTACGCGTACATGCTCACGACGGACTACTCGATTGTCGCGAAGGCGGTCGCCACGGGTGGGGAAAAGGGTCTCGAGAAGCTCGGGGTCATCGTGGGACATCCCGTGAACCCCATGCTGGCGCAGCGAGCTGAGACGATCGACGAGGTTCTTGAGCGGATGAAAGGAAAGGCAGCATTTGAAATAAAGCTCGATGGTATCAGAGTCCAAGTCCACAAGGATGGCGACAAGGTTTCGCTCTTCACAAGGCGGATGGAGGATTACACAAACATGTTTCCAGATCTCGTCGACCCCTTGCGCCAAGCGTTGAAGCCGAAGCGAGCTATAGTCGACGGAGAGCTGGTGGCAATCGACAAACGTACGGGGAAGCCCATGCCGTTTCAGGAGGTGCTCAAGCGGCGCCGCAAGTACGAGATCAAGCAGACGATCGAACAAATCCCAGTTGAGCTGCACCTGTTCGACGTACTGGTGTCGAATGACAGTGTTATGCTCGATGATTCATACGTCGAGCGGAGAAAAATGCTTGAAAAGATAGTCAAGCCGGTAAAAGGCAAGGTAATGGTTGTTGAACAGCAGGTCCTCAGCAAGCCCGATGAGATAAAGAAGTTCATGAATTGGGCAATCGAGATTGGTCATGAGGGGCTGCTCGCGAAGGACCTCGAGGCGAGCTACCGCGCGGGGCGGAGGGAGTTTGTTTGGCTCAAGCTCAAGCCCATGTTGGAGACCCTCGACTTGGTCGTGGTCGGGGGACTTTACGGCAAGGGCAAGCGCGCCGGGTTCTTCGGCAGCTATGTACTCGCGGCGCGCGATGAGAAGAGCGGGAAGTTTAAAACGGTGACGAAGTGCGGGAGTGGTTATACCGATGAAGATTTGAAAGAGCTCACGAAGATGTTTGAGAAAATTCAGCTCAAGAAGCCGCATGAAGATGTCGATATAGAAATAGATTGCGACGCGTACTTTGAGCCCAAGATCGTTTTCGAAATGGTGTATGAAGAGATACAAAAGTCACCTGAATTAAAGCATACTTCAACCTTTGGCCTTCGCTTTCCTCGTTATATAAGGATCAGAGAAGACAGGAGGGCGGAAGAGGCCAACACAATTAAAGACATTGAGGACATGTATGAAAGACAGCAGAAAAGAAAGGCGAAAGTTTAATCGAGGTTAGCTGAGTTGGGTAATTATCAAGTCCTCAAATCTCTGTAAAAACTCCGGGATTTTATTTTCCTCCACTTGTGCACCGCAGGCAACCGCGTGTCCGCCACCCTCGCCGCCAACTGCTGTGGCAGCGTCTCGGATCGCTCGTGCAAGGTCTAGCCCCTTCAGGAAAAGCAGCTTTGAGCACCGCGCCGAGATTTTTGCGGTGCCCTGAACTCGGACGATGCCGACGATAGGCTTATACTGATCACAGAGCTGGGTGCCGAGGACTAAGCTCGCCACGGTGCCGACGAAAGTTTCCTTGAGTGCACCTGTTGCGTCGAAATATTGCAGGTAATCTTTGGCCCCTCGCTCGAGCCCACTTTGTTCGATGAATTCCATGCCTTTCGCTATGCTCCGTCTATGGTAGCGGAGCAAGTTTAACATCGCGCGGTGGTAAGTCCTGCGGTCACCTTTGGCTACCTCTAAACCTATCAGCGGTTGCTCGTGGCGCGCGGTCGAGTTTATGCAAGTTGCGAACCCATCGGCATCGCGGAGTATCGAGCGGTTATCTTCTTTCAACAGCGTGTGAGCCTCGCCGATTATCAGACCCGGAACATATTGCACGAGTTCCTTAGGCACGTTTGTGTATGCCCGCGTGATCAGCTCGGTTGCCAGTCGACGTTTTTCAGCATCGGTGAGATCGACGGGTCGGCGCCATCCACCATCCTTCTTGAGCGGGATGTCGAGGTCCTTGAGCAAGCTGATGCAACCAGGGGTAGAATTGCTGACGCCGGGAATCGGGGGATCGGTTAAGGATTCGAGCGTCTTGAAGATTGGTCGGGTGTGGCGTCCGTAAAGCATCAAGTCGATTTTTTGCTCCAAGACCTTTGAATCGATGCCGTCCTTGGCGATCTGCCGGTTGTAGCCGAGCAACTTTCCCCAAGCATTTTGAATGTCACCGATGGCGCCCACGATCGCGAGCGCCGAGAGGTCTTGATTGGCTTGGTCCAGCTCTCGAGTGATTAGGTAGGCCATCCCTGCTCCGCTAATCTCCTGCACACCGTCCAAGCCATGTTCGTGGGAGTTGAGGTGGACGAGTTCTGGCCAGCCATCCGCCCGCTCCGGCTCGTGGTGATCGGCGATGATGACAGCATGCCCGGAAAATCCGTTACGGACATTTTGAAGCTGCGAGCTCCCAAGATCGGTGAATATGGTCAGGTCGGCAGGGTCTAGTTCCTCGACGACCTCTTGATAGAGCATACGAACGAATCTCGTATGATGCTTGATATCGCTTCGATCGAGAGCTTTTGAAATTATAGCGGCCGCGCACACCCCATCGGCGTCCATATGTGAGATGATTTCGATAGAATCGTTTCGGTGTTTTTTGATTAGCTCTGCGGCTTTTCGTGCGACGGTGAGCATGAAATCCTCATCAATCTGTGCACGATTTTATTTAAGGTGAGGTGTAAGAAATCAGCAGGTGAACGGTTGCATATCCATCATGGATACATCGGAGTTTTTCTGGTAGTTTGGGGCATTTTGGTAATTGGTTTCAAATCTTTCATGGTATTGCTGACCCACGATACTTTGTATCATCTCAATAACAGGAAAAAGCGGTGAGGACATGCGAACGATTGAACTCCGGGGCAAAAGTCTTGTACTGATCGATCAAACGAGGCTGCCTCAAGAGTTGAAGTTGGTAAGGTGCAGGAACGCCGAGGAAGTAGCTAGGGCAATTGAGCGCATGCAGATAAGGGGTGCGCCAGTGCTCGCCGCGGCAGCAGCGATGGCGCTTGCGGTCACCGCGTTGCGAAGTAAGACTAGAGGGCGAGCCCATATGCTGCGCGAGCTGGAGGCAGCGGCCGCTAGGGTAAGACAAACCCGTCCGACTGGAGTCAACTTGTTCGTCGGCTTGAAGCGCGTTCTCTCTATAGCTCGTTCAGCACACGATGTGAGGGAAATTCGTGCTGCAGTTGTGCGGGAGGCGAAACGCATTGCCGAAGAAGATGTCGAGGCCAACCGCCAGATGGGAGAACGTGGAGCCAGATTACTTAAGAGTGGAGATGTCGTGCTCACGCATTGCAATGCTGGTGCGCTCGCGACCGTGGATTACGGTACAGCTCTGGGGGTGGTCCGTGCTGCGTGGCGCCAAGGAAAACGCATTAGAGTCATAGCGACTGAAACCCGCCCCTTTTTACAAGGCGCGCGGCTGACGGCTTGGGAGTTGAAGCGCGAGGGCATCCCGGTCACGGTGATTACTGACAATATGGTGGGGTATTGTTTTTCTAAAAAAATGATTGACTTGGTGTTGGTCGGTGCGGATCGAATAGCTGCTAACGGCGATGTAGCGAACAAAATAGGCACGTATTCTATAGCTGTACTCGCCAAGGAACATCGCGTGCCGTTTTACGTTGTCGCGCCAACTAGCACGATTGATTTAAACGTGCGAAGCGGCAAGGAAATTCCGATTGAGCAACGGGATGCGAATGAGGTTATTTTTATTGGTGGGAAGCGGGTGGTGCCTAAAGGAGTTAAGGTTTTCAACCCCGCGTTCGATGTCACGCCAGCACGCTTGGTAAAGGCAATCGTGACCGAGCAAGGCATAGTAAAGCCGAGCGAGCTAAAGTCTTTATTCGCACGCTAGACTGCTTCTACCCGCTTGACTTCTGGTATCTCTCGTTTAAGCGTCCGTTCAATGCCTATCGCCAACGTCATCGTGGACATTGGGCAGCCCGCGCACGCGCCGACCAGTTTTACCTTCACCACACCATCGCTTGTGACGTCGACGAGTTCAACGTCTCCGCCATCAGCTTGAAGTGCAGGTCTAATCTTGGCCAGAGCCTTCTCGACTTTCTCATGTGGTTCCATTTAATTCACCAAATTCACGTTGTAGTGTTATCTTTATTTATTTCCTCTCTCTCTTTTTAGTTTTATGGGGCTTGATTCCTCAAGTTGGATATTTAATCGCCATGATTTTGGTCGGGTCCGCCGGTATTATCGCTTACATGCTAATCTACCTTGAATTATGTGAAACAAGGCCGATAGAAAGATGACTGGAAGTCCCGTTAACAAGTCGGGTTAGGCGCCGAATTTCTTCAACCAGTCGCAATACCCAAAAAGTATGGGCGCTACTTGACCACTGATTCGCCCCAACCCGCCCTTAAGGACACTCCTCTCATTGAATTCTTTTACTTCGTCCGGCATAACGTTTGGTCCCGCGAAGAATATGGGAACCGGATCAGAGACGTGGTCACCATAGATGATAGGCGTCGTGTGGTCGCTCGTAAAAGCTATGTGAGTTTCATCCCAGTTTAGATTGTCTAAGAAATATCCCATTACTCCATCTATTTTTTCGATGAAGGCGATTTTACCCTCGGCATCGTGATCATGAGCGCAAGAGTCCGTTCCCTTCATATGGACAAAGACGAAGTCTGCTTCCTTGTTTAGCTCCTCCACGGCTAGCTTGGCCTTGTTTAAAATAGGGGAGTAAGCCCCGCCTGTGGTTCCCTCAGCTCGTTTAATCCGCAGTCCTATGGCTCTGGCTATCCCGATGTAGAGCGCTCCGGCTGCGATTGCTACCCCGTTGATTCCATAGAGTTCCTTTATCGAGGGAAGGCCAAGTTTTATCGCCGCCCCACGGGGCAGGAGTATGTTGGCAGGTGGCTTGCCTTCTTTCTCCCGTTTTTTGTTCAGTGGAAGGCCTTTCAGGATTTCGTAGGACTGCGCTACTATTTCATTAACAATTTCTGCTGTTTTTTTCGCCGCCTTTTCCGCAATTTCTGGCTTGGCGTTTGGAACCTTAACTCCAGTTTTATGAGGATCGGCGTCGGTGATGCGACTGGAAAGTCCTGGTCCTCGGAGTACCAACGCTCCTCTATGCTCGGTGCTGGTCTTGAAAAAAACTTCCACATCTGGTTGAGAGGGCTTTAGGCTTTGGAGAGCTTTTTCGAGTTCTTTTTGCCCACTCAGAATTCTACCAGCTCTCCTATCTTGAAGAATAAAATTTTCATCCACGGTTGCAAAGTTGGTTCGGAAGCTAACATCTCCCTCTTTCACGTCCATCCCGATCCCCAGTGCTTCAAAAACTCCTCGGCCGGTGTAAACTTTCTCTGGATTATATCCGAGGATGGACAAATGGGAGGTGTCGCTGCCGGGTCTAACTCCGGGTTTGATAGGGTCCAACAATCCTGTAAGTCCTCTTCGGGCGAGTTCGTTTATATTCGGAGTATTGGCAGCTTCCAAGCAGGTTTTTCCTTTATAGTCTGTTGGCCTTCCCGCGAGCCCGTCTGCGATTATCAGCAGTGCTTTCAACTTTGAATCCCCTATCAATCGGATGTTTTAAGTTAGAAAAAGCTTACGGAGGCTGAGACTCTTCATTTATCACTAATCACCTTCGGTTTTGTTCTGAAGGCCACATTGAGTGTTGTATGAAAGAGTACAAATGTTGTGGGGATATAAATTATGTGGGCCCGTGGTCTAGCCTGGATAAGACATCTGGCTTCGGCCTTCGCGTTGGAGGGAGAAACCAGAAAATCGGGGGTTCGAATCCCTCCGGGCCCGCCACCAAAAGGAATGGGGTTCTGCACCGCAAAAATTAAAGAAAAGAACATCAAAAGATTTATTGTGGGGTATAATTGGGGAGATCTAAGAAGCGGTATACGACTGGTTTTCTTTCAGGCCTAATAGCAGTAGCATTCATAGTCGGCTTGTTCGCGGGGGGTACCCTAAGCTATTTGATAACTTCACAGAGGATCAACGACCTAGAAAATCAAGTCTCAACACTCCAGGACCAAATTTCCAACCTTCAACCCTCCGAAAATATTGTCTACATATTTGGGGACAACACTTCACTTTCTGAGTTGTACAACGAGACCAAAAACTCGGTTGTGGTAATCAAAGGAGTTATCGTGCTACAAACGATATTCGGTACACAATATCAACAGGCTCAAGGATCCGGGTTTGTATGCGATCACGAAGGACGGATGGTTATCGTCACAAACTTCCACGTAGTTGATGACGCTGAAAACATTTTCGTGACTCTCAGGAATGGAAACACGTATACGGCAACCGTGCTGGGTTCGGACCCATATGCCGATCTGGCGGTACTTTCAACAGACGCTCCAGAGAATGAGTTAAAGCCCCTTGAAATCGTTAGCTCATCAACCTTGAAAGTAGGCGACCCCGTGGTGGCAATTGGCAACCCATTTGGCCTTACGGGGTCTATGACTGTGGGAATAGTAAGTCAGCTGGGGCGAACGATAAGCGAATCGACGATAGGCTTTTCAATCGCGAATATTATTCAAACTAGTGCGCCGATTAATCCCGGCAACTCTGGTGGGCCGTTGCTTAACTATCTTGGCCAAGTTGTTGGGATAACCACGGCCATAATAGCCGATTCCCAAGGGCTGGGTTTCGCGGTACCGTCCAACACAATACTGCGGGAAATAGGGCCGCTAGTAGATACAGGATCTTACACCCAGCACTCTTGGTTAGGCGTTTTAGGGGTTGATATGAACTATGAAATCGCTCAATTGATGGACACGGATTTCACCTACGGATGGCTGATTACCAACGTGGTGAGTGGGGCGCCGGCTGATAAAGCAGGTTTACTCGGTGGCACAGAACAAGCTCAAACCATAGAGGGGACGGTAATGATTGGTGGGGATATAATAATAGCCATTGAAGGAATCCGTATTGTGAATAGTGACGACTTCTTAACCTATCTCGTAGAGCACACTTCGCCGGGCCAGACAGTCGAACTAAGAATCGTGAGAAACAACCAAACAATGCCCCTTCAGGTCGAGTTTGGAACGCGACCTCCACCACCTTAAGTCCCAGAAAAAAAGCGTGGTTAAAACCTCGTCTAATCTGGCGTATTTAATTTTCTCGCACACACTAACTAACGGGCCGGTAGTCTAGCCTGGATAACGTTATAAACGTACAGAGAGGACGTGAGCCTCCGGAGCTCGCGGCACGGGTTCGAATCCCGTCCGGCCCGCTTTTGCACGGGTTAGACCGAAGGAGCGGACTCCATCTGTTTTTTACTTGATAAGTTAAGAAAATATTGAGGTATCATGGGAGAAATAGCAATTGAGATTGTAGAACTAGTTCTTAGCATATTGGTTTGCCAGGTTGCAGGCTTCAT
>Ga0224506_10002280_pt1 | contig 13135 bp, 13 predicted proteins | sample SF_Jan12_sed_USG_2_FD_169108 | JGI IMG/M metagenome (GOLD analysis project Ga0224506, IMG submission 169108) | Sediment microbial communities from San Francisco Bay, California, United States - SF_Jan12_sed_USGS_8_1 | ecosystem: Environmental > Aquatic > Marine > Sediment | place: USA... | reverse complement strand
GTTTGAGAGTGGTAACGAACTTATACTTGAAAATGATGAAAGTGAAAAATTGTATAGTGCTCAACTACAGAAAGTAACAGGGTTGGCAAATGTTGTTAGTTCTGCTATGAAAATAGATAAATCTAACGGTGAGCAAGTGTTAATGGAATACTTGGTGCATGTATTGGCAGCATATTCAATGCTCGACAAGAAAGTACTGGAAAATAGCTTTACTTTTCAAGATTACTTTAGTTCTATTATGCCAAAGGGGTAAAATAAGATAGCCTCTAATTAAAGTAATTAGAGGCTATCTTATGAGGTATAATACAAGTTTTACTTAGTAATTTTTTAAAACACTGTCAATATCCTCAATTAAATCTTCGATATCCTCAATGCCACAAGAAAACCGAATTAAGCCATCGGAAAGACCATTTTTATCGCGTTCTTCTTTGGGAATAGATGCGTGTGTCATACTTGCAGGGTGATCCACTAACGATTCTACGCCACCTAAACTTTCGGCTAGGGTAAATAGTTTAAAAGAAGAAACGACTTTCATTGACTCTTCAAAGCTTAAGTCAAATTCAACAGAAACAATGCCGCTATAACCACTCATTTGCTTTTTAGCAATCTCATAGTTTGGGTGGCTTGGTAATCCTGGATAATAAACCTTTTTTACTTTAGAGTGATTTTGAAAGTACTCAGCTACTTTTAATGCATTCGCACCATGCTTTTCCATTCTAAGTGCCAAAGTTTTTACACCTCTTGTAGTCATCCAATTATCAAATGGGCTGGGGTTTAGGCCAATTGCCATTCTGGCAAAATCCAACTTTTCTTTCCACTCAAGGTGGTTTGTTACAACTACGCCACCAATTACGTCAGAATGCCCTCCAATGTATTTGGTTGTGCTATGCATTACAAAATCAGCACCTAATGTTAGTGGATTTTGAAAGTAGGGAGTAGCAAAGGTGTTATCTACTACGGTTAGTACATTATGCTTTTTTGCTAATGTGGTTATTGCTTCAATGTCAGAAACTCTAAGCAATGGATTAGTAGGAGATTCTAAAAACAGAAACTTTGGGGCAGATTTTAAACTTTCTTCTACTGCTGTTAGATCTTGCGTGTCAACTGTTGAAAAGGTTATACCAAACTGATTAAAAACTCTACTAAATAAACGATATGTGCCACCATATAGGTCATTTGAAATTACTACTTTATCACCATGGGTTAAAGATGAAATTAAGGCGGTGGTAGCACCAATACCAGAGGAATAAACAGTTGCCACTTTGCCTTGCTCAAGAGATGCTAAAGTGGCTTCTAAATTTGTAAAGTTAGGATTGCCTGCTCTCGTATAATCATATCCTTTGTGCGAATTAGGGGCTTCTTGGGCATAAGTAGAAGTCATGTAAATAGGAGGAATTACAGCCCCTGTTTCTTTATCAGGCTCTTGCCCAATATGTATAGCTTTAGTAGAGAATTTCATAAATTTAGTGTATTTATATTTTAGCTGTCAATTTACACAACTAAATTGTGTGTCCTTGATCAAGCATCCATTGGTCGTTGTAAAACTTACTCATATATTTAACTCCATTATCAGGAATAACGGTTACAATTACAGAAGGCTCTTTTAAAGTAGCAGCTAATTTTAATGCGCCCCAAACATTAGCTCCTCCTGTTCCTCCTCCAAAAATGCCTTCTTCTTGGGCTAATTTTCGAGCTGTTCCAAAAGCATCTTGGTCAGTAAATTGGTACATTTCATCTACTACAGAAAAATCCATTGCATGTGCAATATGGTCTTCTCCAACTCCTTCTATTTGGTAAGTGTTTTCTTCAGGTTTTGGTTCAATTCCTGTTTTAAAGTATTCATAATAAATGGACCCAAATGGATCTGGCATTATGTTTTTTACATGAGGATTTTGATCTTTTAAATATTTCCCAATTCCACTTATAGTGCCTCCTGTGCTTCCAGATGCTACAAAATGGGTAACTTTACCATTGGTTTGCTCCCATATTTCAGGACCTGTTGATTGATAATGAGCTTCAGGATTCTTTTTGTTATCATATTGGTTAAGCATAAAGCTATTGGGTGTGGATGCAGCCAAACTTCGAGCTTTGTTTACATAATGTTCGGGTGAATCGGGAGCTGCTGATGTAGGACAAACGACCACTTCTGCACCAAAGGCTCGTAAGGCATTTTGTTTTTCTATACTTACTTTGTCTGGCATGGTAAGTATAGCTTTATAACCTCTTATGGCTGCATTCATAGCAACTGCTGCTCCTGTGTTGCCAGAAGTGTTTTCAATTATTATTCCTCCTTTTTTTAATTGACCTGTTGCAATTGCATCATTGATAATGTGATTTACAATACGATCTTTTATGCTTCCACTAGGGTTAAAAAACTCGAGTTTAACATAAATATCAATATGTGGAAAAGGATTTATTTTTTGAAGTTTAACTAAAGGAGTGTTTCCAATAGTTTGCAAAACAGGGTTTGTCATAAGTGTAATTTTAAAACTATATGCAAAGAAGCATAATCAAATATGAAATAAGAAATAAGAAATAAGAAATATAAAAAAATGAATCTTTAAGCGGTCTGTTTTTATTTGTTAATGATTGGCAAACGATTTTCTCTTTTTAAAATAAGAGTCTATTTGTTCTACCTTCCATGCATTTAAAGTTTGCTCTTTTGTTAATCCACCTTTTCTACCCACACAAACGCCATAATACATATCTTTAAAACCATCTATCGTGTGAGCATCGGGGTTAATACTTAATAGAACTCCTTTTTGTAAAGCATAATGTACCCAACGCCAATCGATATCTAGACGATAAGGGTGCGCATTTATTTCAATAATAACTCCATATTTTGCGCAAGCATCAATAACAGTTTTATGATCAATAGGATATCCTTTTCGCATTAATAATAAACGCCCTGTCATGTGGCCTAACATGGTGGTATATGGGTTGGCTATGGCTGTAAGTAATCGGTTAGTAGCTTTAGTAATATTCATATTTAAGCCAGAATGGATGGAGGCCACAACAAAATCGAAAGTGGCTAATGTATCAGGGTCGTAATCTAATGAACCATCCGCTAATATATCAGCCTCTATTCCTTTAAATATTCTAAAAGGAGCATGTTTTTTATTCAATTCATCAATTTCTTTATGTTGCTCTTTTACTGTATTTTCAAACATGCCATTGGCATAAAAACTTGCAGCTTTGCTATGGTCGCTTATGCCTAAATAAGAAAAATTCATTTTCTTACACTCATCAATCATTTCTTCTAAAGTGTTTTCTCCATCACTGTATTTGGAGTGATTATGCAAAGCGCCTGTAAGGTCTTCATAATTTAATAAGGTTGGTAACGTATGGGTTTTGGTAAGTTCTAGTTCCCAACTTCCTTCTCTTATTTCAGGAGGGCAGTATGCTAAATTTAGTTTGTCATACACTTCTTTTTCGGAAGAGAAAGATTCAGAAGGGATAATTTCTTTTAGAGTAGTGCCATTAAATGGATGTGATAAGTGGGCAAGAGAACTTGTTTTTAATATACAGGTAGAGGCAAATTTTTTTACGGATGTAAAATGGAAAATTACTTCAATTGGCTCTTCATTTGTAGTGTGTCCACTCCATTTGAATGGCCCAGATGTAGCTTTGGTTTTAGTAATTAAATTAAGCGAAGACAGAAACATGTCTATTTGCATGAATTTATCATGGCCAATTACAAATTCTAATTGGTCAATAACATCCCATTTTCTTCCAAGTTTTCCTGCAAACTCAACTTTTACGCCATCTATTGAATTCTTGATTTGAGTCTTAAGCTCATTTGCAAGTTGTTCAGCTGCCGCATAATGTACCCAGCCTTGGGTTTCTTTAGCAAATGCTAAGAGTTCGCTAATGTTTTGAATTGTTTTATCTCCAAACCCTTTAAGATTTTTAAGAACTCCTTCATTTATTGCTTTTTCTAATGATTCGGCACTTTCAATACCTGCTTCACTCCAAAGTGTTTTTAGTTTTTTTGCTCCTAATCCTCTTAGTTTCATGAGTTTTATTAGCCCCACAGGAGTGTTGGATTTTAACTCTTCTAATTTTGAGTAAGAGCCCTTTTGATTAATCTCGTCTATTGCTTTTGCTATACTTTTTCCAACTCCTTCAATTTGTTCAAGCTCAGTTAAGCTGAGTGTTGTAAGTTTTAGATTGGTTCTATCAAGGTTATAAATGGCATTAGTATAACTCTTTATTTTAAAGTCGTTTTCTGCATGCAATTCCATGTAAGCAACTGTATTGCTAAGAAGTTTTATAATATCTTTATTCTTCATTACTTTTATTGAATTCAATAAAAGTAATTGAATTTTTATAATAGGTTAAAGCATCAACTAAATTTGTTGATAATCGTAAACTCTGAAAAAGGTTTTTAGTAGTAATATACATATTCATGTTCAAAATTCTATTTTTTGTAACCATCTGCCCTTTTATTGCTTATGCGCAATTGGTGCAGCCTCAACGTTTTGAAAGAGAACTGAGTAATTTCGAAGATGGTTTTGAGGTTATGGCCGGAGGAGAAGATGGGTTAATTCTATATCGTTGGCTAAATGAATACGATAAACAAGGAGGGCAGTTATGGGAATTTGTTTTACTTGATACGGCTTTAAATGTGAGCTGGGAGAAAAAACTTTTTATGGAGAGAAATATCGTTTTTAAAGGGTATGATTTTTCTATGGGTAGTTATTATTTTCTTTTTCAACAAAATAGTTCTAACTCAAAAGACTTAAAATTGATGCAAATGAGGCAAAATAATGGAGATACATTGCGATATACCATAAAAAATTTAGTGCCTCTTGAGTTAACGGAATTTGAAATTACAGATGGAGCTGCATTATTAGGTGGATATTATAATGGCGAACCATTAGTAATACATTTTGATTTTCAAGAAATGAAAACAAAAGTATTGCCTGGAATTTTTGGTTCAAAAACGGAGCTAGTGCAATTAAAAGTAGACGATAATGCTATTACAGTATTAGTAAGTGATAAAACAATAGATAAACGAAATACATTAACCATTAAAAACTATGATATTGATGGTGAATATTTGAACACTTTTACTTTTAATCCAGATCTTGACAAAGGTTTAATTTTTGGTAGAATTACTGAAATTGAAAACGAAACAGATTTAGTAGTTGGAACTTATGGGCCTAAAAGATCGGAATATTCTAGGGGTTTGTTTTTAGGAGTGGTTAATGAAATGAACCAACAGCAGATTAAATATTTTAATTATGCAAATTTTGAAAATTTCTTTAATTACATGCGAATTAAACGCAGAGAAAGGGTTTCTAATAGAATAGATAGAAAAAAAATTCAAGGCAAAAAAATAAAATTTAATTACAGGTTACTCGTACATGAGATTTTTAAACAAGGAGATGATTATATTATATTAGGTGAAGCTTTTTATCCTAAATACTCTTCAACAGGCACGTATTATGATGTAGAAACAAGTCAATTTGGTAATTACGGTGGCTTTAGAGGGTTGGGGAGGCCTAATGATTATACGCCTACTAATTTTGCTGGTTATCGCTATACGCATGCAGTAGTTGCTGCCTTTAATTCACAAGGTGAAATGATTTGGGATAATAGTTTTGAAATTGAAGACGTTATTTCTTTTTCTTTAGATCAATATGTTAAAGCATCGTTTACCGAAGAAGGTATTGTGCTTTTATATCTTTACGATAACCAAATAAGAAGCAAAATAATTAGAGGGTCAGAAGTAGTGGAGGGGAAAAAATTTGATGACTTAAAATTAACTTTTGAAGACGACCAAGTAAATAATTATTTATCTACTAAAGTAGGTGGGCTTGAAAAATGGTATGGAGATACTTTTGTGGCCTTTGGAGTTCAACGAATAAAAAACCTGAAAGATTCAGGTGTAGAACTGAATAGGAAAGTGTTTTATGTTAATAAAGTTGAATATCATTAATGAAAATGGCATGTTGTTTGAAAGGTTTTACTAACATTAGTAACTTTACTGATATTTATTATTAAAATTCTGAATTATGAAAAATTTATATAGATTATTTACAGCTAGTACGGTTTTTGCGCTCCTATTATTTAATTCTTGTGAGCCAGTGGATGTGATTGTTGAAGATTTAACACCCAAATTAACTAGCGGCAGTTGGACTTTTAGTAGTTTGGATGGAGGTGATAACACTACTACAAATTTTTATACTTTTTTATATACTGACGATGTGATTACTTTTAATAGCGATGGAACATGTACTAATAATCAATTGGCAGAAAGTGGGTCTGGAACTTGGTCAATGGATGCTAATCAAACTACACTAACTTTAAATATTACTTTTCCTAGTGGCGATACTAGAAATGAAACTTGGAGTATTTCGAGTATTACCGATACGCAATTGGTTTACAGTTTTGAAATTTCTCCTAACACATTAGATATGACTTATGTACATTAATTATTAGGTGGTTTATCTAGTCCTAAATAAAAAGGGGAGCAGTTTATTGCTTCCCTTTTTATTTACTTGTCATTCTTACGTTTGCCTATTTAAACGCCAGAATAGTCTTTTCAATAATTTCGCAGCACTCATTCAGTTGCTCTTTATTCATAACAAGTGGTGGAGCAAAACGAATGATGTTGCCATGTGTAGGCTTAGCTAATAAGCCATTTTCTTTTAGCTGCATACATATATCCCAAGCTGTGGTGCTTTCAGGAGAGTCATTAATGATAATAGCGTTTAGTAGGCCTTTACCTCTAACCTTTGTAACTAAAGTAGTCTTACTTATAAGAGTATTCATCCTTTCTCTAAATAACTCTCCTAATTTCATGGCATTTTCTGCTAACTTTTCATCAGCTACAACTTCAAGTGCAGCAATGGCTACTTTAGCAGCAATTGGATTACCTCCAAAGGTTGAGCCATGTTGACCAGGCTTGATAACTTCCATTATAGAATTATTTGCTAATACAGCAGAAACTGGGTAGGCGCCACCCGAAATAGCTTTGCCTAGTATTAAAATATCAGGCTTAATATTTTCATGGTCGCAAGCTAAAAGCATTCCAGTTCGGGCAATTCCTGTTTGAACTTCATCTGCAACAAATAGCACGTTTTTTTCTTTACAAACTTTATATGCTTCGGTAAGGTAGCCATTATCTGGCACAAATACACCCGCCTCTCCTTGAATGGGTTCCACTAAAAAAGCGGCTACATTATCCTCTTTTAAAGCTTCTTTTAAGGCATTAATGTCATTATAGGGTATTTTAATAAATCCGCTTGTGTAAGGGCCAAAGTTTTTTCTAGCATCTGGGTCGTTTGAGAAAGAAATAATGGTAGTTGTTCTACCATGAAAGTTGTTTTCGCAAACAATGATTTTTGCTTCATTTTCAGCTACTCCTTTCTTTTCATATGCCCATTTACGACTCAATTTAATGGCCGTTTCTACTGCTTCGGCACCAGTATTCATAGGGAGTACTTTATCAAATCCAAAATACTCAGTAATATATTTCTCGTATTCGCCTAATGTGTTATTGTAAAAGGCTCTGGAGGTTAATGTTAGTGTTTCGGCTTGAGCTTTAAGTGCATTAATTATTTTAGGATGACAATGACCTTGATTCACAGCAGAATAAGCTGAAAGGAAGTCGTAATATCTTTTGCCGTCTACATCCCATACGTAAACACCTTCACCTTTTGCTAAAACTACAGGTAATGGATGGTAATTATGAGCTCCATATTTATCCTCCATTTGCATGGCTTCCTGACTTTTTGTTAATTCCTCTGTCATTATTGTATAATTTTGTGCTTAGCAAAAATAACAAACACAATTGGCTTACTTATGCCAAATGAAAAAGAAAAACAGTTAAAAGAAGGGAAGGATTTTTACTTCAATAATCGTGGATTATTGGTGTTTACAAAAGAATATCTTCTAAACAGAGGGTTTTGTTGTAAGAACGGGTGCACACATTGTCCATATGATTTTAGAAAATTATGAGTTTAGTTTTGTGTTTATAGTAAATATCATGATATTTGCACTCCAAAATTTGGATAAGCGTAAAAGAAAATAGTATGTCACGAGTTTGTGAAATAACAGGAAAAAAGCCACAGGTAGGAAACAATGTTTCTCACGCCAAGAATAAAACTAAAAGAAAGTTTTACCCAAACCTTCAAAAAAAGAGGTTTTATATTCCTGAAGAGGATAAATGGGTGCTTCTAAAAGTTTCTACATCAGCTTTAAGAACCATTAATAAAAAAGGTATTACCGCTGTTCTAAAAGAAGCTAGGAAAAACGGCAACACTTTAGTATAATTGGTTAAAACCAATTATACTAAAGTGATAAAACATATATACATTTATAAAATCCTGATTTTACTACTGGTAGGGTCAGGATTTTCTTTTGCTCAAGAGTTAGAGGCCCCAGCAGATATTCTTGATGCAACCTTTCATAAGGAAAGACGAAATGTTTTTCGTAATAATTTACCTCCCAATTCAGTTGCCGTATTTTTTGCAAATCCTGTTCGTAACAGAGCCAACGATGTAGATTATGTTTATCACCAAAATCCTGATTTTTATTATTTAACAGGATATAAAGAAGCAAATGCTCTTTTGTTGATTTTTAAAGAAAAGCAACTAAAGAAAGATGGCACTACTTATGATGAACTAATTTTTGTGCAACCACGTGATGCAAGAGCAGAAATGTGGACAGGTAAGCGGTTGGGGAAAGAAGGTGTTATTTCTCAATTAGAATTTAAAGAGGTGTTTGATAATACTCAATTTGCTAATTACAAGCTCAATTTTTCTGCTTTTGATAAGGTTATTTTTACTGATTTTAATAATGATGTAAGGGATAATGAGCGTGATACGGGTGATCTTTATAGTTTAATCGAGCAATTTAAAATAAAGGCTAACTATCCTGGTATTAAAAAATCATTAGAAATTGAGCCTAAGCCTGCAAATCTTGATACAAAGAGTTTAGGTGCCATAATGAATAATATTAGAGGAATAAAAACAGTAGAAGAAATTGAACTTTTAAAAAAAGCAATTAATATTTCTACTATTGGTCAAGTGGAGGTTATGAAAGCTATGAAGCCAGGAATGTCTGAAACTGAAGTACAAGGTATTCATGAGTTTGTATTTAAAAAGTTTGGCTCTGAGTATGAGGGCTACCCATCTATAGTAGGAGCAGGTAATAACGGATGTATTCTTCATTATATTGAAAATCAAAAGCCCTCAATAGCTGATGGAGAGTTAATTCTTATGGATTTAGGAGCTGAATATCATGGTTATACTGCTGATATTACTCGAACTATACCGGTTAATGGCAAATTTTCTCCTGAACAAAAGTCTATCTATGATTTGGTTTATAAGGCTCAGCAAACAGCTATTGAAGCTAGTAAAGCAGGGGTAACATGGAAAGCTACTGTTGACATTGCTAGGGATATTATCAATCAAGGATTATTTGAGTTAGGCATTATTGATTCTCCAAATGCTCGTCATATGTATTATCCTCATGGTTTAGGGCATCATATTGGGTTAGATGTACACGATAAAGGTAATTACGATGTGTTTGAGCCTAATATGGTATTTACGGTTGAACCTGGTATTTATATACCCGAAGGAAGCAAGTGCGATAAAAAATGGTGGAGAATAGCTGTAAGAATAGAAGACGATGTGATGATTGGAGAAGATGGTAATCCTATTTTATTATCTGGTTATGCTCCAAGAACCTCTGAAGAGATAGAAAAAATGATGGAGCAATCGAGTGTTTTGGATAATTTTGTATTGCCAAAACTGGAATAAAATTATTATTTTGATTTTCTTTAATTAAAATATTTCATGAAGAACTAAAACTTCCTATATTTGCACTCCCAAATTTAAAATGTAGCAAAATGGCTAAGAAAGGAAACAGGGTACAAGTAATATTAGAATGCACCGAGCATAAAGCAAGCGGAATGCCCGGAACATCGCGTTACATTACTACTAAAAACAGAAAAAATACTACAGAGCGATTAGAATTGAAAAAATTTAATCCAATTCTTAAACGCAGTACTGTTCACAAAGAAATTAAGTAATTATGGCTAAGAAAGTAGTTGCAACATTACAGAAGAAAGAAGGTAAAAACTTCGCAAAAGTTATTAGAGCTGTAAAATCTCCTAAAACTGGAGCTTACACTTTTAAAGAGGAAATGGTGCCTGTAGATAGGGTAAAAGAAGTTCTCGCTCAATAGGCTGGAATAATCATAAGATTCTTTCAAAAGTCCTCGATGGGGACTTTTTTTGTATAATACACCAAAACTCTAATCGCGTATGGCTTTGTTTGGAGGACTTTTTTCTAAAGAAAAAAAAGAGACCCTTGACAAAGGGCTCGAAAAAACCAAGTCTAGTTTTTTAAATAAACTAGGTAAAGCTGTAGTGGGCAAATCTACGGTAGATGTAGATGTGCTCGATAAGTTAGAAGAAGTGCTCATAACATCTGATGTGGGTGTTGATACAACTATTAAAATTATTGAGCGGATTGAAACACGTGTTGCTCGAGATAAATATCTTGGTGTAGAAGAATTAAATCGCCTTCTTAGAGAAGAAATTGGTAACCTTCTTTTAGAAAACAATTCTAAAGATCTTGTTGATTTTAGTTTGCCTGTTGACATAAAACCATATGTGCTTTTAGTTGTAGGGGTTAACGGTGTTGGTAAAACTACTACCATAGGCAAATTAGCAGCTCAATTTAATAAGCAAGGCAAAAAAGTAATTTTAGGTGCAGCTGATACATTTCGTGCGGCAGCAGTAGATCAATTAAAACTGTGGGGTGAACGTATAGGAGTGCCTGTGGTTTCACATGGTATGAATACCGATCCTGCTTCTGTTGCTTACGATGCTGTTAAACAAGCGGTAGAACAACAAGCTGACATCGTAATTATTGATACAGCCGGTAGGCTTCATACGAAAGTAAATTTGATGAATGAGCTTTCGAAAATAAAACGTGTTATTCAAAAATTTGTGCCCGAAGCCCCTCATGAAGTTATGCTTGTTTTAGATGGTAGTACAGGCCAAAATGCTATTAATCAAGCTAGTGAATTTACTAAAGCAACGGAAATTAGTTCGTTGGCCATTACTAAATTAGATGGTACAGCAAAAGGGGGAGTAGTTATTGGAATTTCCGATACTTTTAAAATACCCGTAAAATACATTGGGGTAGGCGAAGGCATTGACGATCTTCAAGTTTTTAATAAATCTGAATTTGTAGATTCGTTTTTTAGCTGATATTTATAATAACTTTATTTTATAAGTATGTTGGAGTAATAACTATAGTTTTACTAACTATTATTCTCCCCTCCATTTTATTGGTTTCTTTTTCCACTCAAATCTATATTGAAGATAGTAGGTAAAGCTCCAATTGTTGATATTTTCAGTTAATCCATAGGAGGGTATAAAGTAAGAGGAGAAGTTTTCCTGATTATACATATGGTGTTTTAGGAATTTTAGCCTAAGTGAGTAGCCAGCAAAAAAAGATTTCCAAATTCGAGCTTTCATTCCCAAATTCATTTCAATCCAGCTTGATTTAGAATTGTTTTGAATCATATCAATATTTTGTACTCCCCATCCTGAGTCAGGAATCACTCCTTTTAGCTTTTCGTTAAATGTAGAAGTTGCATATCTAAGTCCAAAAAAGACAACGTTTAAATTGGGGTCTTTAGGAGTAAGGTTAGCATCGATGCCTATTTTGTAAAACATGCCAGAACTTGAGTAGGAGGTAAGATCTACAGAAGAATTAAATTCTCCTTTTCCTGCCTCAATTACTCCAAAAAAGCGATTAAAGTCAATATCAATAGAGCCTTCGTAGCTAGATTTATTTGATTGAATATAGCTATAAATTGGGCCAGAAATATCTACACCTAAACGCAGGCCAGTTGGTACCCATTTTTTGTGGATGGTAGAATCCAACTTGATGGCATAGTCGGATTCTTGAGCCTGAGTTTTGTTTGCAAATCCAAATAGTACAAGTATAGATATGCTAATGTGTAATTTCCACATTTGTCTTTATGTCTTTATTAAGTGTTTGGTTAATTACAATTACGTTATTGAAGTTTGTATCTTCTAGTTTAATAAAATCAAATTTTGTTTCAATTCCACATTCGGGAGCAATTAGGATAGACAAGGCTTTGTAGCTAAGTGTTATATCAATGATAGCTGTATCACTATTTATAGTTAAAAAAATACTCGAATCTAAAGAACTTAAAGGTATAGAAAGTTTAGAAACAATTGAATCTTGTACGATAGAATAGCTTTCATTTGCACTTGCAGCATCAGCCGATACTAATAGTATCTCTTTTGATGCTCCCAATTTATCTACAAAAGCAATTTCTAATAAATTAGAATGCTCTGGAATGCAAGTTGGTTGATTATTGCAAGCAAAGCTCAACGTTGCTATTGCTGTTAACAGTATAAAGGGTGCGTTTTTTATTTTCATGTTTAAGTTTGCAAAATAAGAGCTATACCAATGGTTTAGCAAATAATACGTTTTGTTTATTCTATAGGTGATGGTAAGCTGCCAATAGAGTGATATTTTTGAAAAAATATTTTTGGTTTGAAGACAAAAGCACTAAAAAAAGAGAAGGTTAATGTAGTAACGTTGGGGTGTTCTAAAAATTTGGTAGACTCTGAAGTTCTTTTAACCCAATTGAAAGGAAATGAAATTGAGGCAACTCATGAATCTGATTCTGATGATGCCAATATTGTAATAGTAAATACTTGTGGGTTTATAGGTGATGCTAAGCAAGAGTCGATAGATACGATTTTGCGATATGCAGATGAAAAGGAGGAAGGAAGAATTGATAAACTTTATGTGACAGGATGTTTATCCCAACGCTATAAAGATCAACTTGAAGATGAAATACCTGCGGTTGATGCTTTTTTTGGCACCATGGAATTGCCAGGCTTGTTAAAGCGTCTTAATGCTGATTATAAGCATGAACTATTGGGTGAGAGGATGAATGTTTCTGCACCTCATTATGCGCACTTAAAAATATCGGAAGGATGTGATCGTCCATGTTCGTTTTGTGCCATTCCTTTGATGAGGGGAAAGCACGTTTCACGCCCTATTGAGGAGTTAGTAAAAGAAGCAGAGCATCTGGCTAAAAATGGCGTTAAAGAATTGTTATTAAT
>Ga0224506_10002279_pt1 | contig 13143 bp, 10 predicted proteins | sample SF_Jan12_sed_USG_2_FD_169108 | JGI IMG/M metagenome (GOLD analysis project Ga0224506, IMG submission 169108) | Sediment microbial communities from San Francisco Bay, California, United States - SF_Jan12_sed_USGS_8_1 | ecosystem: Environmental > Aquatic > Marine > Sediment | place: USA... | reverse complement strand
CTCCCCGAGTCTCATACAGATTTTATCTTTTCTATTATTGGAGAAGAGTTCGGTTTTATAGGTGCATCAGTGGTGATCGCACTTTTTCTCATTTTGTTTATCAGAGGTATATATATCGCGAATAAGACAAATGATGGGTTTGTCTATTACTTAGCAGTAGGACTGTCACTGATGATTTCTCTGCAGGCGCTTATTAATTTTTCAGCTGCAACAGGCATAGTGCCCACAAAGGGCTTACCATTACCATTTATAAGTTATGGAGGGTCTTCTCTTCTTATGAATATGGCTGCTATCGGGATACTCCTCAATATATCAAAAGGCGAATATAGAGATGCAGCATTAAATAATAACGGAATAGTTTTGAGAAGAAGGGCGAGAAGAAATGTATATGGTATCAGGCAACTTCGCGACAATAAAGTACAGAACAAGGGGGGATTGTCATCTACCTTATGAGGGTAATAATTGCAGGAGGTGGAACAGGAGGACATATTTTCCCGGGACTGGCAATAGCTGAAGAATTCAAGCATAGATATGATGCGACAGAGATGATATTTGTGGGAACTGAGTATGGGATAGAGGCGAGAGTGATCCCGAGAGAGGGTTATACAATAAAGTTTCTGAGAGCAGAAGGCATAGTGGGGGTATCTGTTCTCAAAAAGATAAGGGCAGTAATGAAAATGTTCCTCTCTCTCATAGATTCTTACAGGATCATCAGAGCAGTGAAGCCAGATATCGTGGTAGGAGTTGGTGGATATGCATCAGGGGCGATTGTATTCATATCCGCTCTCATGTCGATTCCAACCATGATACTCGAACAAAATTCCATACCTGGACTTACGAACAGGATTCTCGGAAAATTTGTGAAAGCAATATGTATCACGTATCAGGAAAGTATCTCATTTTTTCCAAAGTCGAAGACTTATCTCACGGGAAACCCTATCAGGATTCATATACTTAAGGGGGATAGTGATTCAGGATATAAACTTTTTTCACTTGATAGAGGTTTATTTACTGTATTTGTCTTTGGAGGGAGTTCAGGTGCACAGAGTATTAACATGGCAGTGATAGATGCTCTTCATTATCTGTATGACCTCAAAGACAAGATTCAGTTCCTCCACCAGACAGGCATAAGTGACTATGAAAGAATAAGGGAGTTATACAGGAAGCATGGATTTAAGGGAACAGTCACTCCATTTATCTATCAGATGGGTGAAGCATATGCCGTCGCGGACTTAGTTATCTCAAGGGCAGGAGCAACAACACTTGCAGAACTGACTGCTCTTGGAAAACCGGCTCTCTTAGTCCCCTATCCTTATGCAGCCGGACACCATCAGGAAATGAATGCAAGGAAACTTCTTGAAATGGGTGCAGCGAGAATGATCCTCAACAACAAATTGAAAGGTGAATTTCTTGCCCGGGACATAAGAGAACTCTACTTGCATGAGACGTTAAGGGCAGATATGCAGAGAAATAGCAGGGCACTTGGGAGACCTGATGCAGGTGCAAAGGCTGTTGATATCGCAATGAGCCTAGTAAAGCAGTCATCAGTCAATAGTTTTCAGCCTAAAGGAGAAAGATAGATAGTGTTTGAGCGTTACAGGGTGATACATTTTGTCGGGATAGGTGGTATAGGAATGTCAGGTATTGCAGAGTTGCTTCACAACCTCGGGTATGAAGTGACTGGTTCTGATTTAAAGGATTCAGAGACTACCAGAAGATTGAGGGATTTAGGAATTAAAGTGTCTGTAGGCCACGGTGCGGAAAATATAGATAATGCCCATGTAGTAGTTATATCATCAGCAGTTTCAGACGATAATCCTGAGGTGATCGAGGCAAAGAGAAAATCTCTGCCTGTAATTCCCCGTGCAGAGATGCTCGCAGAACTGGCAAGACTGAAATACGGAATACTCGTTGCAGGGGCTCATGGCAAAACAACAACAACTTCTTTAATTTCAACCATTCTTGCTCACTGCGGATTTGACCCTACTGTGGTCATCGGCGGGAGGCTCAAGGCAACTGGGAGCAATGCGAGGCTTGGTCAGGGAGAATTCCTTGTTGCTGAGGCTGATGAAAGTGATGGGTCATTTCTCAAGCTCTCCCCGACGATTGCAGTTGTCACAAACATAGACAGGGAGCATATGAATTTTTTTAAAACAATCGAGTCATTGAAAGACGCATTTCTTTCTTTTATGAATAAGATTCCATTTTATGGCGTATCAATAGTCTGTATCGAAAATGAGCATCTCCGTGAACTTTTACCGTCAATCCACAGAAGATATATCACCTATGGATTTACTCATGATGCAGAGCTTCGTGCAATAAATATCATGAAGGGTTTTATGTCAATGAGCTTTGACGCAATCTATAGAGGGAGAACTATCGGCGAGTTTTATCTCCCACTGGCAGGAACACACAATGTACTGAACAGTCTGGCTGCGATTGGGGCAGCATTAGAACTCCGGATAGACATATTAAAAATAAAGGAAGGATTAAAAAGTTTTGAAGGCATCCAGAGGAGGTTTGAATTTAGGGGTGAAGCAAATGGGATAAAGATATTCGATGATTATGGCCACCATCCAACAGAAATAAAAGCAACACTCAAGGCTGCACGTGAGGGGCTCTTCATCAGCGGTCAGAAGCCAGATACAGGAACAGGCAGATTATTTGTCCTCTTCCAGCCTCACCGATATACAAGGACGAAAGACCTGATGGATGAATTCTCTACGTCGTTCGATGATGCAGATTCTCTCATTCTTCTTAATGTTTACTCTGCAGGAGAAAAGCCCTTCAGGGGCGCAGACTCAGAGACCTTATTGAAGAGGATTAAAAAGGCCGGGCATAAAAATGCTGTATATATTAAAGATAAAGAGGATGCCCTTAAACATATTATTACAACTATGCGAAGGGGCGATATATTACTCACCCTCGGAGCAGGTAATGTATGGAAGATAGGAGAAGAAATACTTAATAAATTAAAAATGAAAAATGAAAAATGAAAATTCAAGAATTCAAGAAATATTTTCTAAAAGTATTTTTAGAGGTGAGGTGAGGTTTATGGAACCGATGAGTGACCATACATCATTGAGGATTGGAGGGCCTGCAGAAGTCTTTACTGTACCTCAAGACCTTATTTCACTCAAAAATATGCGACTTACCCTAAAAAGAGAGCAGATACCTTTTTTCACTCTGGGTGGAGGGACAAATATTTTAGTGAGAGACGGAGGAATGGAAGGGGCTGTTATTTCTTTTAATTCTTTCAGAAAGATCGAAGTTTTGAGTGAGGATGATGAATATGTCCAATTGTCTGTTGAAACCGGGACACCCCTCCAGAGGCTTGTGAACTTCTCGAAAGAAAATGGATATTCAGGCTTGGAGGGTCTTGTGGGAATACCCGGTACTGTGGGTGGTGCAATCGTTGGGAATGCAGGTGCATTTGGCTATGAGATGAAAGATGTGCTCGTTTTGGTTGAGATAATGAATGCTGAAGGCGAGATCGGGAAATGTAAAGCAGAGAAAATTGACTTTGGATATAGAAGGTCAAGTATTTCATCAGCTGAGGTGATACTCAGTGCAGAGATAAGACTCAAGAAGGATAAAAAGAAGAATGTTTCAACGAAGGTGGAGGATTTTTTGCAGAAGAAGTGGAAACAACAGCCTATCTCGGAATCCTCAGCCGGCTGTGTATTTAAAAACCCTCCCGAGCTTTACGCGGGGATGCTGATAGATGAGGTTGGATGCAAGGGAATGAGAATCGGTGATGTCGAGGTGAGCACCATACATGCAAATTTCTTTATCAATAAGGGGAGGGCAACTGCTTCTGATTTTTTACATCTCATAAATGAGGTCGCTCATCGTGTCAAGGAAAAATTTGGTGTTGTCCTTGAACCGGAGATAAAGATAATAGGAAAAGATGTTAACTGAAAAGAAGATAGGTATATTGATGGGAGGTCAATCTGCTGAAAGAGAAGTATCTCTCAGGAGTGGAAATGCAATCTATAATGCACTGAAGGGATTAAGTTATCACACAGTTGCAGTAGATGCAGGCCCCGACCTTTGCAGCGTACTGATTAATAATAAAGTAGAGATTGCATTCCTTGCGCTTCATGGAGGATACGGAGAGGATGGTTCTGTACAGGGAATGCTTGAGGTTCTTGGGATCCCTTATACAGGTTCTGGAGTACTCGCATCTGCACTTGCAATGGATAAGGATGCTTCTAAAAAGATATTCAACTATCACGGTATCCCTGTGCCACCATTTATCGTAGTTCGGAGATCAGAGTTAGGAGTTTTGAGTTTTAAACTCAGAACTCAGAACTCAGAACTCAGAACTGATTTTGATATGCCCTGGGTTGTCAAGCCAGCCACTGAGGGTTCAAGTGTAGGGGTGAGCATTGTGAGAGACGAGATGAATATCAGGGAAGCTATTGAAAAGGCAACTTTTTTGAGTGAAAAGGTGATTATAGAGAAATATATTGACGGTAAAGAGATACATATAGGGATACTCAATGAAAAGGTACTTGGTGGAGTTGAGGTAAGGCCATCTCTTGAATTCTACAGTTATGAGGCTAAATATACGGCAGGGTTAACAGAGTATATACTTCCTCCAGAGATAGACAGTAAAGCTTATGAGAAGACGAAAGATGCTGCGCTCTCTGCTCACATTGCCCTTGGGTGTAAAGGCGCAACAAGGGTTGATCTCAGAGTTAATGGAGAAGGGAATCCTTTTGTGCTTGAGGTCAACACTATTCCGGGTATGACAGAAACAAGTCTGTTACCAAAAATAGCAAGGCATGCAGGTCTCGATTTTCCTGCCTTGATAGAAGAAATACTCAGAGGGGCTATTGAAGACAAAGAAAAGAGTAAATAATCACAGAGTATGCAGGAACATTATTGCTCTCTTTTTGGTTTTTTCCGCACTTGCATTAGCAGTTTATAGTTATGTGCGTGCAGACATGATAAAATCAGTATCCCCTATCAGAAATGTTGTATTTATCGGTAATAAACATCTCACAGATGATGAACTCATGGCACTCACCGGGATTCATAGGAATGAAAGTCTCATTACAACATCAAATAGAAAGGTGAGTCAGGGGTTACTCAAATCTCCATGGATTAGGTCTGTGAGCGTGAGAAAAGAATTTCCTGATACGCTCTCAATAGTGATAGAGGAAGCTGTGCCATTTGCGCTTCTTGACATGAATGGCCACTTTTTTCTCGTAGATGAAAACGGTAAACTCCTTGAAGAGCTTAAAGATAATGCAATACCTTTTCTCCCCATCATTACAGGTGACCCGTTTAAAGAGGGTAAAGGATTCTCAGAAGCTCTTCACCTCGCAAAATTGATGAATGATAAAGGATTCTCATCAGAAAGCAACCATATTGAAATCATCGCAAATAAACCGCAGGAACTTACCGTTACCATTGATGGGACCGTGGTGAAGGTGGGATCTGGCGAATATGAAGAAAAACTCAAGAGGCTTTTTGAATTAGAAGATGAGATAAAGAAGAGGAAAATCCCTGTTGATTATATAGATTTAAGATTTGCGAACAGGGTAATTGTAAAACCTATCAGAGAGGTTATTAAGTGATGCTTCGGCAGACTCACCAGGGGAAGATTATTGTAGGACTTGATGTAGGAACGACGAAAATATGCACGGTTGTCGGAGAACTGTCTGAAGCTGGCCTCGAAATATGCGGCGTCGGTACATCAGCGTCAACAGGGCTCAGAAAGGGTGTGGTCGTCAATATAGACTCCACAGTAGAGTCAATAAAGAATGCGGTGAATGAAGCGAACTCTTTGACAGGTTTTGAAATAAATACTGTATACGTTGGTATTACAGGAGGACATATCAAAGGTTTTAACAGCTATGGTGCTGTTGGTATAAGAGGCAAAGAAGTGACCTACATGGATGTTGATCGCGTAATAGATTCTGCAAAGGCTGTATATGTTCCGCTTGACAGGGAGGTGCTCCACGTGATTCCCACAGGGTACATTCTTGACGGACAGAATGGAATCAGGGATCCTGTCGGAATGGCAGGAGTCAGGCTTGAGTCAAATGTTCATATAGTTACCGGTGCGGTGACTTCAGTGCAGAACCTTCTGAAGTGCTGTGAAAAGGCAGGTCTTGAAGTCATTGATATCGTTTTTGAACCTCTTGCATCAGCAGAGGCGATACTTACCGATGACGAGAAAGAACTCGGCGTGGCCATTGTTGATATTGGCGGCGGAACAACGGATATCATTCTTTACAAGGATGGCTGGCTGCGACATGTATCTGTTCTCGCAATCGGAGGAAACCATTTTACAAATGATATTGCTGTTGGTCTCAGGATTCCTGTTTCAGAGGCTGAAAGACTTAAAAAGAGTTTTGGTTCTGCTGCGACAAGCATGGCAAGTGACTCGGAAGAGATAGAAATTATTCAGGCCGGGCATGAAAGAAAAGTTCCGCGCAGATGCTTGTTAGAGATTATACAACCGAGGACAGAGGAACTATTGGATTTAATAAAAAATGAACTTCTCTCATGCGCTGGATACGATATTGCCTCATCAGGTGTGGTGTTCACAGGAGGCGGTTCTCTCCTTAACGGCCTTGACAGGATAGCAGAGGTGATATTGGGACTGCCGGTGAGAATAGGATTTCCGGAGAACATAAAGAGATGCGAAAAAAGTATACACAATCCAATTTATGCCACAGGTGTAGGCCTTGTGCTTTATGGATTCACGAGAGTGTCACACAGGAAATTTTATCATGATGCATTTGCAGGAATATTGGGAAAAATGAAAGGTTGGGTAAAGGAAATATTTAGATAAAAAAGGAGGTATGTATGTTTGAAATGGAAGAAGTAAAAGGACAGAAAGCAAAGATTAAAGTTGTCGGTGTCGGCGGAGCAGGAAGCAATGCAATCAATAATATGATCGCATCAAACCTTCGTGGAGTTGAATTCATTGCGGTGAACACAGACTTGCAAGCCCTCGAGACTTCTCTTGCATCTGTGAAGGTACAGATTGGCACGAATCTTACCAGAGGGCTTGGCGCAGGTTCAAACCCCGAGATCGGGAGAGAGGCAGCCTTTGAGGATAGGATTACCATTACCGAGTCTCTCGAAGGCGCTGATATGGTCTTTATCACTGCAGGTATGGGTGGAGGCACAGGCACAGGTGCAGGACCTGTGATTGCAGGTATTTCAAAAGAACTTGGTATCCTCACCATTGGTGTTGTGACAAAACCATTTTTTTATGAAGGCAGAATCAGATGGACGAATTCCGAAGAGGGAGTAAAAGAACTGAGGAAATGCGTGGATACTATTATTGTCATACCAAATGACAGGATTGGCCTCGTTGTTGAAAAAGGGACACCGCTGCTTAAGTCTTTCGCGGTAGCCAATGACGTTCTCAGGCAGGCAGTGCAGGGAATATCTGATATTATCCTGGTCCCAGGGCTTATCAATGTTGACTTTGCTGATGTCAGGACTATTTTAGAAAATAAAGGCCGTGCAGTTATGGGTTCGGGAATGGGAAAAGGAGAAGGTGGAGCTCTCGAAGCAGCAAAAAAGGCTGTATCAAATAGTTTGCTCGAAGAATCCTCAATTGAGGGCGCAAAGGGAATCCTTATCAATATTACAGGCGGACTTGAACTCTCGTTAAACGATGTTCATGAGGCAGCTGGCTTCATCTCTGACTCTGCGCACAAAGAAGTGCACTTCATATTTGGTGTCGTGATCAATCCTGATATGGATGACGAGGTGAAGATTACTGTGATCGCAACAGGCTTTGGTGAGCATAAGGAGAAGATAGAACTGCCACAGATAAAGAAATGGGCTCCTATTAAAGAACCAGTGAGTTTTAGAGGTTCGGATAGGGTTTTATCAAAGACTCTTAAGCCCGATTACGCAGTAGATATAATCACGACAGATATTATGTCTTATGAAAATCCTATTGATATTCCAACATTCCTGAGAAAGGCCCCCCCTAAAGAGATTTAGTCTTCCCCCTCAGAGGGGCCTCCACCTTGGAGGCCCCTCCCCCCCATTTCAGTTTTACCCCCCAATAAGTATATTTTTAAGAATCACATATTTTTGTCGGGATGAATGATAGAATACACATAAGAACGAAATGGATGAGCCTGAAAGTAAGTTTCATTATTGGATATGAAAATGGTAAAGACAGCTTTTATATACACTGATGAGTTTTTAAAATTTAATTACGGGCTGGCCCATCCATTAAGGATTGAGAGGCTCAAACTTACCTATGATCTTATTCAGGCATATAAACTCCTTTCTCTTCCCAATATAAGAAACATCGAATCTAAAAAAGCAGAGGATGAAGAATTGCTGATGTTCCATAGTAAAGAATACATCGAAATATTAAAGGCTGCAAATATGGGGATTAAAGTTCCAAATGCTTATTATTATGGCTTGGGACCTGGAGATAATCCCATCTTCAAAGGTCTTTTCGATTGGTCTAAACTTGTTACCGGAGCATCTTTACAGGCAGCATCTCTGGTAGATAATGGAGATGTTGATAGTGCCTTCACTATATCAGGAGGACTTCACCATGCGATGCCCTCAAGGGCTTCAGGGTTTTGTTATATCAATGATATTGTGATTGCAATAATGTCACTTTTAAAGAAAGGAAGAAGGATTGCATATATTGATATTGATGCCCACCATGGTGATGGAGTTCAGTATGCATTCTACAATTCAGACAGAGTATTTACCATATCCATACATGAGACCGGGAAAATGCTTTTCCCTGGTACAGGTTTTGAGAATGAGATAGGTACCGGTAAAGGCGAAGGATATTCTGTCAATGTTCCCATGCCTCCTTTTTCTGACGATGAACTCTTTATCTATGCATTTGATGAAGTTGTTCCTCCACTTATGAAAAAATTTAGGCCAGATATCGTGATAACACAACTTGGTGTAGATTCTTTTTGTTCCGATCCGCTCGCACATTTAAATTACACAAATAATGGATTTTGTGAGGTGGTAAAGAAGATAAAAGAGTTATCTCCAAAGTGGATTGCATTGGGTGGAGGTGGATATGAGAGTGCCAATGTTGCGAAGGCATGGACACTCACCTGGTCTCTCATGAACGAGCTTGAGCTTCCTGATGAAATTCCAGAGGATTTCCTTAAGAAATATTATATGGAGGGATTTTTAAACAAAAAAATTAGGGATGACATTTATCTTGAAGAGGGCGCCAGAAAAGAACAGATGAGAGAAGAGGTGAAAAGAGTCGTCACGTTTATAAAAGAAAAGGTGTTTATGAAATTGGGGATATAATATAAACCTCTTTAAAAATTCTCCACTTTTCTATCACGTTTGTCTTAAAATATCTTTCTATGAATTCTTTACTCGATGAGCTTCTTAAACTTACAAAAGAACCCAAGATAGCCTATTTCTCAATGGAGATAGGTATCCAGAACGACATCCCCACTTACAGCGGTGGGTTAGGTGTGCTCGCAGGAGATACCATAAAATCAGGCGCTGACCTCAAACTACCAATGATTGCGGTCACCCTTATAAGTAAAAAAGGATATTTCAGACAGGAATTAGACAGAAAGGGGAAACAGATCGTGCACCCTGTCTTCTGGGATCCTTCAATGTATATGGCCCTTCTTCCCACTAAGATTACCGTCCAGATTGAGGGCAGGGATGTTGCGTTACAGGTATGGCAGTATAATGTAAAGAGTTTGACAGGCGGGAGTGTTCCTATCTTCTTTCTCGACACAGATGTGGAGGGAAATACGCCTGAGGACAGGGAGATTACTTCTTATCTCTACGGTGGTGACCTTGCATACAGGCTGAAACAGGAAATTGTCCTTGGTATAGGGGGGGTGAGAATGCTTCACGAGCTTGGTTTTGAGATAAAGAAATATCATATGAACGAAGGCCATTCGAGTCTCCTCACGATCGAACTCCTTAACATGTATAAACGACCCATAGAAGATGTCTGGGATGAAAAGCTCGTATGGGATGTCGATAAGGTCAAAGACCTCTGCGTATTTACCACACACACCCCTGTTGAGGCAGGCCATGATAAATTCCCTTATGACCTTGTCGAAATGATTATGGGAGAGCAAATACCACTCAATGTATTAAAGGAGCTTGGTGGCCGTAATCACCTTAATATGACCCTTCTTGGACTTAATCTGAGTGAATATATTAACGGAGTTGCAAAAAAACATAGCGAAGTTTCACGAAATATGTTTCCTGGTTATGAGATTAACGCCATTACCAACGGTGTTCATTCATATACATGGACATGTGAAAGTTTTAAAAAAATATACGATAAGTATCTACCTGGTTGGGCTAATGAACCAGAGTTATTTGTGAGGATTGGTCGTATCCCTGATGAAGAGATATGGGATGCCCATATTGAAGCAAAAAAGAACTTGTTTAACTACATTAAGGGAGAAACAGGAGTAGAGTTCAACATTAATACCCTTACAATAGGATTTGCACGAAGGGCAACCGCATATAAAAGGGCTGACCTGCTCTTCAGTGATATTGACAGGCTTGAGAGGATCGGAGATGAGAAACTCCAGATTGTGTATGCGGGGAAGGCTCACCCCAAAGACGAGACAGGCAAAAAACTGATAGAGAAGATATTCTCTATCAAAGAAAGACTCAACGATAAGATTAAAATGGTGTATTTGAACAATTATGATATGGACATTGCACTCAAACTCGTCTCTGGTGTTGATGTATGGCTTAACACTCCGTTAAGGCCAAGAGAGGCATCGGGTACAAGCGGCATGAAAGCAGCACACAATGGGGTATTGAATTTCAGCGTGCTCGACGGGTGGTGGATAGAGGGCCATATAGAAGGGTTTACAGGGTGGTCTATCGGTCCAAACCCTACAGAAGAAATCCTTGACGATACTATGGATACCAGAGACGCTGATGACCTCTACAAAAAACTCGAATATGTCATTATTCCCATCTTTTATACTAATAGGCATCTATGGGTGAGAATGATGCAGAACGCAATAGGTAAAAACGCATATTACTTTAATAGCCACAGGATGATGCGAAGATATGTTACCGAAGCATATATAAGATAACTCAATCCGGGTGGATGACTTAAAAGAGATAAAGACGAATCTCGAAGTAACCGTGCGGTTTCTCTCAGAGAGAATAGGACCAAGGAGTTATCAGGATTTAGAGCGACTTGAGGGGGCTGCACAGTATATTGAAGAGAAATTCCGCTCTTATGGATGCGAGGTAAAAAGACAGACGTTCAGCTATTCAGGAAATGGCTACCATAATATTATCGGAGAGGTAAAGGGGCGAGGAAGGCCAGGTGAAATTCTTGTCGTAGGTGCTCACTATGACACGGTATCTGGTACACCAGGCGCTGATGACAATGCGAGTGGAGTTGCAGGCTTGCTCGAGCTCGTAAGACTGACTGTCATAAAACCTTCTACAAAGACAATTCGATTTGTTGCATTCACCCTCGAAGAACCTCCTGTATTCAGGACACGACATATGGGGAGCTATATCTATGCAAAAAGTCTTAAGAAAGAAAAGGTAAAGGTTGAGGGCATGATATCCCTTGAGATGATCGGTTATTATTGTGACAGGAAAGGCTGTCAATACTATCCATTCCCCTTTTTTAAGTGGTTTTATCCAGAAAAAGGAAACTTTATTGCATTTGTAGGGAATATCTCATCAAAAGCGTTTACAAAAAGGGTAAAAGACGCATTTACGAGAGCCTCAACGCTCCCTGTGGAATCCATTAACACTGTATCCTTTGTTCCTGGTGTTGACTTTTCTGACCACGCATCGTTCTGGGATTTTGGCTATCAAGCATTCATGATTACCGATACCGCATTTTATAGAAACCCTCACTATCACTCTGCAGGAGATACAGCGAATACGCTCGATTATAAAAGGATGGCTTTGTTAATCTATGGGCTTAAATCTGCCCTTACTCCTTAACCCTCCTTACTTCTGCTCCAAGCCTGAGAAGTTTTTCTTCCATATTTTCGTATCCTCTCTTAAGGTGATAAAGCCTGTGGATAATCGTTTCACCTTTTGCAGCAAGCGCTGCGACAACAAGCGATGCACTTGCCCTTAAATCAGTTGCCATCAATGGTGCACTCTTTAGTTTTTCGACTCCCCTCACTGTGGCAGTTCCACCTACTACAGTGATATCAGCTCCCATCCTCCTCAGTTCTGCAACGTGCATAAACCTGTTTTCAAAGATCGTCTCTTTAATGATGCTCGTTTCGTGAGCAATGCTCATGAGTGCCATAAATTGTGCCTGCATATCTGTGGGAAAACCGGGATATGGCCTTGTCTTCACATCAACAGATTTTGGTCTGGATGGTCCAACGACTCGTACGCCATCTGATACATGTTCAAATACAAGACCTGCTTCTTTAAGCTTCATCACAGGGGCATCAAGATGATCCGTCCTGCACCCTTTAATAAGGATTGTACTTCCCGTGATACCTGCGATTGTCATAAAAGTTCCTGCTTCAATCCTGTCGGGAATAATTGAATAGTGTATCGGCTTCAGTTCATCAACTCCTTCTATCTCTATGATGCTCTCACCTGCACCTTGAATCTTTGCACCCATCGTGATGAGAGCATTTGCGAGATCTATCACCTCAGGCTCTCTCGCAGCGTTCTCCAGTAACGTTTTTCCTTTCGCAAGAGCTGCAGCCATCATCAGGTTTTCAGTGCCGGTGACCGAAGGAATGTCAAGATAAAAGGATGTACCAATTAGCCTCTTTGCTTTTGCGATGACATAGCCTGATTCGAGTTTTATATCTGCACCCATTTTTTCGAGACCCATTAGATGGAGGTTTATAGGTCTTGCACCAATCGCACATCCTCCAGGAAGCGATACCTTAGCTTTACCGAATCTCGCAAGTAATGGCCCGAGTACGAGGATTGATGCACGCATTGTCCTCACAAGGTCATAGGGAGCTTCGAACGTGCGAATCTTTTCTGTATGTATAAAAGCTTTTCTTTTTTCATAGTGGAACTCTGCACCGAGATAGGTGAGCAGTTTGCCAATGGTGGTCACATCCTTCAAATCAGGTACCATATTGACAGTACTAAAACCGGAGGTGAGAAGGGACGCAGCAATTATAGGAAGTGCTGCATTCTTTGCACCACTTATCTCAA
>Ga0224506_10002278_pt1 | contig 13148 bp, 9 predicted proteins | sample SF_Jan12_sed_USG_2_FD_169108 | JGI IMG/M metagenome (GOLD analysis project Ga0224506, IMG submission 169108) | Sediment microbial communities from San Francisco Bay, California, United States - SF_Jan12_sed_USGS_8_1 | ecosystem: Environmental > Aquatic > Marine > Sediment | place: USA... | reverse complement strand
GTTTAAAATTTGGGTCCACAGGTAAACCAAAACTCTCATGGTTGATTTTTAAAGGCCCAGGATTGTGCACATCACTGCCATCAGGATTGCCCAGGTCCCAGGCTAGATTATCCATGTCACCAAATATATGACAGCCAGCACAAGCTTGATCGCCCGTACTAGAGGTGTAAGCCGCGTCATATAAAAACTGTCTGCCGTTGACAATGTTTTCAGACTCAGGATTAAACATACTGACATGAGCAATTTCTTTTTTCTTACGTGTATCGATAATGGAAATCCCGTTATCAAAACGAGTCAGTACATATAGAAAATGTTCTTGCTTACTTAGCACTACCCCGGAAGGACCTCCAGCACTGAGCAAAACCTGGTTTTCAAGTTGATTTTCAAAACTATCGCTTTCTAATTTTTGGGTATCGTAAACGCCAACTTTGGCTGAACCTAATGCCGCCACATATAAATATTTACCGTCTTTGCTAACCGCCATTGCGGTAGGAAATGCTAAACTTTTGGCATTGGTTTCATTAGGAATAGCTTCACAACACTGGCTACGATCAATGTGTTTGTTCAAATGAATCGGTGTCACCTGCTGGTCCAGAACCGTGATTCGACTTTCAACATTATGCGCCTGCACCGTGGAACCACCACCACCTGGTCCCTCAAATCGAATTTGGTTTCGTGCTTCGAGATTGCTAACATAAACTTTACCGCTTACTGGATTACTCACCATATTAAACAAAACCGTACCAACGCCACGATAAAAACCTTCACTGCCTTCCACCGCCACGGGTGGATTGCTCATGGCGTCAATCACAAAAACATCTTTATCCGGAAGATTAAATTTTACTTGATCGTCCCAAATTCGATTTTTGTCATCACGCCAATGTTGACCATCGTATTTAACTATTAATCCCGTCGATGGTTGCACCTCACCAGCGCTGTTAATTTCATGGGGTTCCGCAAATCCATCACCATTCATATCGACATTGATGACGGCATTGGGCAATCCACCATTGAATGATACTGTTGTTTCAAATATTGTCGTGGTTTGGTTGCCTGTTTTAAAACCCGCAACATAAACTTTTTTACCATCAGGAGAAACCGTTAATGCACGAGGCGTGTCGGTAAAAAAACTTAAAATTGTTTCTGCTTTTCCACCCATTGTATTTGCATCACTACCGCGTTTAAACACCCAAACATCCGCCCGAGCTACACCTGGAGTGGTAAGCTGAGGATCGATCGGTGAATTTTGCCCGCGATGTGCAGTTGTTATAAATGCATATTGATTGTTTTCACCGGCAAATACGATGTCGCGCGGTTCGTCACCGACAAGCAATGTTTGTTTAACATACATGTTTTTAATATTGCTAGTGTCAACGATACTGACACTATCTGAAATATGATTAACAACCCAGACTTCATTTTCACTTGCAAGAGCAATCGCAACCGGTTCAATACCTACGCGAACTGAGCTAATGGGCTTAAGTGTGTCACTATTGACTGCGAATGCTTCAAGGCGATTATCAGGTGTATTAATTGCGAATAATATTTTTCCATTTTCACTCAACGCCAAAGGTCTGACTTGACCCGTTTCGAATAATGTATATGTTTCAGCAAGTATCGCATGACTGAAAAATATTGAAACAAACAATAGTATCGCAATAGTGCTCACATGACTGTTTGATTTTGTTGTATGGGTTTTATACAAGTTTTGAATACACAAATTCATTATTATCGCTTCCTCTAATTAAATATTCTGCGTAATTCCAACGTGCCGAAAATAATTACAAAGGAGAAGGTTTAATTATTTTTTCGTTTTTTTCGTTTTATTTTTCATACTATGTTTTTTATTATGATGAAAAGAACATAAAGCTAGAGTTTTTTCAATTGCCAATGAGGTGATCGCTCACATTACGAACAAAAGTATCCTATTTCTCACCTAACACTTTGGTTGGTATTGATTTTGGTGGACAATAATTGATAGATTATTTTTTAAATAAAAATAACTTTTCAGACATTAGCTTATTTATTTTTTATTCGATGATTCATGAAAATATATTTTTTGTTTTCAAACGTCGTTTCCATTTAACAAAAAAATGCTTTCTACTATGATCAATATTAGCTAGAAGAGATATACAATTAATTATTTTTAATTAGTTTTGACAAACGTTTACCTAAATACTTTGCGGTTGCTAAATCAGTTGCATGAACACTATCGGTTTCACAAGAAGCAACTACACCCAATTGACAACCTAAACGATTTACACTGTTATCACTATATCCATAAGCATTAGCCAATCCCAGCCACAACATGCCATGTTGCGAGGCAAAGGTCACAAAATAATTGAGCGTGCTAGTCTGATCTCCATTAGGTGCACTACCACAGGTGATTCCTGCTGCAATTTTTCCTGCCCATGCTTGTTTACACCAGGTTTCGCTTGTTGCATCAGCAAAAGCCTTAAATTGTGCGGCCACGCCACCCATATACGTAGGAGAAGCAAATACAATTGCATGGCAATGGTCTAGTACCTGTAGTAAGTTTCTATTGTCAAAGCGTCCATCAATAATATCGCTACCCTGAATTCGATAAACAAACGTTTCAATATTATTTTCTTTAACTGCATTAATAGCCGCTTGTACTAGTTGATGAGTGTTACCACTACTGCTGAAATAAACAAAAGCTATTTTCAAGGCTTATCCTTTACGCCGGCTAATCATTAGAAAACTATAATCTCAATTCATGGCAAAATGCCAATAAGTTTGGGAAACTCGCCAATGCGCCTGCATCCTGCGCCCCATCGACCAGAATGCAATCAATTCCAGCGGCTGTTGCACCACCGAGATCACGCCTAACTGAATCACCAATGACCACACAAGCCGACTTACTTAAACCCAATTGTTGCACCACAAGCTCAAATGGTTTTGGCGAGGGTTTTACCATGCCATGATCCGATGAGTATGAGGACGCCTTAAATAATCGATGGATGTCCAATCGTTTGAATTTTTGCAGCCACAATTCTTTTGGCGCCCAAATATCAATAACCACTGATAATATAAAACGTTTATCGAGCGCAAACAAGACGGAGGCATACTCGTCTGGAATTTCGCCACACTCATGAAACGCAAAGGTTTGCACTATGTTTTCCACTTCTTTAGTCATAAGGTGTGGATCGCCATGACAACGAATGCAGCTTTCCAGTGTTGGAAAACAGTGGCGATATTCTACTCGCGGGTATTTATCACTCAAGTCTTGGTAAACATTGCGGATCAGTTGATTGATTTCCGAATCCCCAAGTTCGCCACCGATGGTACGATAGAATATAGCAAAATCCTCATCCTCACCAAATCGGTCTTCGCCGAACATGAAAGTACTATTCATATCCAATAGCAATGCTTGTTTTTCACCAATCATGGTTTTCGCTATTCTTTAGTTGTTGTTTGTTTTTTGAAATGAAGTTAAAGCACGAAAAAATATGCTAAGAACATTTTTAGGCTTGATTGTACAGTGACAATAGGCAAGGAGCGAGAAAATTCTTTTCAATAATTTTAAACCAGAAAAACAAAAGCCTTTACTTGAAACAAGCAAAGGCTTTGTTTTAAACAGCAGCAAAGCTGTTCAAGAAAAATTATTACCACATATATTTCTTGAGCATAGCTTTATCACTAGATGATGCTTTATGATTCAAATCATGCACGATCTTGGCTAGATCTTTCGCGGATTGTGGCGCAGAACCATCAGACATAACCGTAGAAAGTTTCTTTTTATCCGCATTAGATGCTTTATGTTGTAGATTAAGCATGGCGCTAGCAATTATTTTCTCGGCATTGGATGAATCGCCACCACCGACAATTTTTTCCAGTTTGGGCTTTTCAGAATCTGCCGGGTAATGATCTAAATAATATAAAATAGTCGCCATAGTACGTACCGAATTGCTCGGATCACTTCCCGCGATGGCGCTTTGACCACTAATGAAGAAAATTAGGCTAAGGATTAAAACCAATAGAGATTGTCTCATGTATTCACCGTCCAATAGTTGAAGAAAGGGTTTAAAAACCTGAGTACAATATTTGCCAAAAATGGGTATTTGTCAACCAAGATCAAGTATATTTATCGATTTTATTTACTTGCAAGCCCAAACCAGGCATCGGCAGACAATGAAACTGGCACTGCAGCAATAGTGTCGTGTAAATGCTGCAATGCAATATTTGTTTTTTCTTGCCATTCCTGTTCAGAGCAATTGTTTTTCATCATCACTAGGAAGGCATTTCCTTTAACCATTTCCTCCCAGTAGTTTTGAATGTTTGTAATTTCATACGGCACTGTAATGCGGTGTACTTCAGCGTGTTTAAATCCCGCTTGGGTCAATTCAGCGACAACCACATCAGGGTTTTCCAGTGACGCAATATCAGTTTTTGCATCCGGCATTTGTGGATTAATTGCACGTAAGGCACCAAAAATAAGCTTCATGGCAGGTGAATCAGAGATCGGCGCCCAACTGGAAATAAGAATTTTACCGCCTGGTTTTAGACAACGCTTAATCTCCAGATAGGCCTTAGCGCGGTCAGGAAAAAACATAAGACCAAACATGGAAAAAGCGGCATTAAAACTATCATCGTCATAGGGCAGGTCTTGCGCATCACCGCAGTAAAGGTCAATATTGTTGATTTTGTGTTGTTCAATTGTATTCTGAAAAATTTCAATCATAGCTGCTGAAAAATCGATGGCCTTGACTTGTTGCACCTGTTTGGCAGCACTAAGTGCCAATGTGCCTGGACCACAAGCAATATCCAACACGTGGTCATTCTTTTGCAATCCCACAAGATCAATGGCCTGATCCGCATATGTTTGAAATAATTTCATGGTGATTTCCGCATAACCTGATGCAACCGCATCCCAAGGATCTACTGTGCTTAATAAACTCATTTTTTCCTCCTCTTATTCTTCCGATTGCATGGCTTGCAATTCAAGTAATTGCTGGCTCATTCGTTGATGCAAAAAACTCATTAACTCGCGAACACGGCTAGTCTGACGTAAATCACTATGACTCAGCAACCAAATATCGCTTTGCAATTCAATAATCGGCGATTTTAACGCTAGCAAATCACTTTCTTGAGTGCCTATAAAGCTAGGCAATATCGCAATTCCCATGCCCGCCTTTACAGCATTTGTTACTGCAAGAATGCTATCAGAACTAAACACGACTTGTGGTGCCCGATTATTATCCCAAATACTTTTTGGAAACCAATCCAAACCATTACATGTCGTCAGAACATCATATTCAGTTAGGTTCTTTTCAGCCACGCTTGCCAAATAAGCTTTTGATGCATAAAGCGCCATCTGATAAACGCCCACTTTACGGCCGATTGCTGTCTCCGGCGGCGTCTTGGTCACACGTATGGCCACATCGGCCTCACGTCTGGATAGCTCCAAAGGATTACTGGTGACAATCAGCTCAATATCAATTTCAGGATGCAAACGTCTAAACTCGGCTATATGACTGCTTAGCAAATAATGAGTAATGCCAATCGGCGCCGTTAAGCGAATACTGCCCTGTAATCGGGAATCACTACCTTGGAGTTTGCCAACTAAATCATTGATACCAGCTTCCATGCTTGTGGCGAATTCTACAGCCGTTTCTCCCGCCGTGGTGAGTTCATAACCCTGAGGCAAACGCTCAAAAAAACGGGTAGCAAACCTTTCTTCAATAGCATTTAGTTGCCTAAAAACTGTGCTATGGCTTACACCTAGATTTTTTGCAGCGGCATTTAAGCCACCCGCACGCGCGACTGCCAGAATAATCTTAAAGTCCTCCCAATTCATCAACCTATCATAACTTGTTTTCATCCACTACAACCTTTTCATTTTTGCAAATTCATTTTTCAAAAACCGGCTAATTGGTCACTTTTTCAATGAAAACAGGAATCATTGCAAGCGTCAATCACCTCAAATTCCTAGACTCAGCGACGATCAAACTAGCCACATTACCTTAGAACTGATCCAACAAAAATGGTGTTTCAAAATGTTAACTACCCTGCGGAATATTAAAGAATAACAGATGGTTTTGGCCGATTTAGTACATTGTCTTTGAAGAATTCTCTGGAGTACCCATGCGTAATCTAACAATAATCACTACTCTCATAATTAGCTTCCTAACCCTTAGTGCTTGCACCAGCAGCGAACCAGTTTTAGACGTTAACTCAGTGAATAGTGCCAGTTGCAACATTGATGCAGCGAATGAATTATTAGTCACTGAAACCAGCCCTAGTAACGGCGAGCAATCCGTTGCACTAGGCGCCTCAATCACAGTAAGTTTCAATACGTGCCTGGACACAAAAACAATCGATGCCAGTAATATTATTTTAACCGGTACGTCTGCTACTAGTCAGCTTTCTTATGATGCAGCGAATGCATCTTTAGTGTTACAAGTCTCTGAAGATTTTTCTTTTAACACGACTTATTATGTCAACGTTTCTAGTTTACTTGCGGGCAAAAATGGGGAGCTAATGAATTCAGCTTATTTTTTCAGCTTCACTACACGTTCAGCGCCGGAAAGCAATCCACCGACAAGTGCGGCTAGTCATGCCAGCGGTATTTACAATACGGCTATCGACCTGAGTTTAACTTGTGATGATGCAGGTGGCTCTGGTTGCGCCACTATTTTCTATACTGACGATGGCACTGAACCAACAACAAGTTCCAGTATCTACTCCACAGCATTAAACATTGGTACGAGCCGAACAATAAAATTTTTCGCTATTGATAATGATGGCAATAGTGAAAGTGTACACACCTTAGATTTAACAATTGATACGGTTGCCCCAAGCATCAACCTACTTACACCCGCAAACAACGATACGGATGTTGTTTTGACTTCAAGCATTGATGTGCAATTCAGTGAAGATTTGGATCCAACTAGCGTCGACGTAGCCAACATCAGTATTGACAATGGGGTGACTGCAACACTGAGTTATAACGAAGTAAACTATACACTTTCATTAATTCCTAATGAACGTTTGTTGTGTAACACCTTATATACCGTCAATATAGCGAGCGGTTTCGCTGATCTTGCTGGCAATACCTTAGCCTCAGGCAGTAGCCATAGCTTTACAACACATACGGATTGTACCGAGCCAACCACTACCGTCGATATACCCAGAAATGTTTTTACCAGTGCGCAATCCATTTCATTAAGTTGTAACGATGCGGCAGGCAGTGGTTGTGCACGAATTATTTATACCACCGATGGCACGGTTCCCAGCGCTTCTAATGGATATAAAATTGAAACCAGTTCTGTGTCAAATATCAATATTCCCATTGGTGATACTCTTTTACGGTTTTATGCTGAAGATGCTGCGGGTAACCGCGAAGTTTTGCGTGAGCACCAATACTCAGTCTCCGATAGTGGATTCACTTTTGTTGCTACTAGCAATGGCCTCTATCGTGGTGTAGGCAAAACACCCGCGAGTTTCGTTGTAACAGGCTCAGAAGGAAAAACGCTAAGTTATTTCAAAGACAATACGAATAATCGTCATTATCGTTTAACTGATAAAGGCATTTATGTTAGTGATGATGCAAGTTATTGGGTGTATCTATCCAATCCTGCTGCAAAAAGCATTTATGCCAAGGGTAGCTATTTGTTAGTGACTACCTATAGCGGCTTTTTTATCTCAAGCGACGGTGGATCCACATTTACTGAGTACACATTTCCGCTATATGACCAAAACACCGTGCGCCACATTGTTGGCAGCGGTAACACAGTATATGTAGCGACAGATGGCGGCTTAGCTATTTCTCACGACTTGGGTAAAACATTTGAGTTCCGTACCATGACTGATGGCTTGGCTTCAGACTGGTTGCGCTATTTAGCGCTTGATGGCAGCACTTTATACATCGCCACTACCGCCGGTCTTAGTATTAGTAGTGATGGTGGTACAAGTTTTAGCAATAAAACCACCAATGATGGCTTGGCCAGTAATACTATCAACGCAATCGCCATTGATGGCAGCAATGTTTATGTTGCGACCGACCTTGGTTTGTCAGTTTCTGTGAATAGCGCTACTAGTTTCGATGCCACTCGTACAACAATTGATGGTTTATCGAATAATTATGTTGATGAAGTTTATGTGATTGCTGGCACTGTTTATTTATCCATGGGCAGTACGAGTGGAGGACACAGTTATGAAAGTTTGTGTTATTCCTTGGATAGTGCTGCAAGCTTTAGTTGTAACTTCGTCAATGCCAATATTGCCGATCCACAAGTGGAAACGGTTTATGATATTGGCGGCACCCTTTATATAGGCGCATTTCCTACCGTATACGCCACCACCGATAATGGTCTGAACAATCGCCAAATCGGTCCTACCACCAGTCAATTCCGTCAAATGGCGATTGATGGTTCAAGCTTGTATCTAAGTGTTGAAAATAGCAATGGTGTTGCAGGTATTGCCAAGACAACTGACTATGGCCAGACCTTTAGCTTCTATGGTGAAACCGAAGGTCTACCCGGTGATAATGTCTATGACCTTTATTTAGATGGTAGCACGCTTTATATCGCAACCAACGGCGGAATTGCCAAGACGAGTGATGGTGGTGCAAATTTTACTAGCTTCACCAAAACTAATAACAACCTCTCTTCGTTCTCGGTGAGCCAAATTCAGGCCAGTGGAACCACTATCCATGCGGTTGCTGGTACGGCTTACGACTTATCCACGGATGGAGGAACCAGTTTTAGTCCTCAATATGTCGGCATTAGCAGCATCAATGAGTTAATTATTTCGGCTACCAACATTTACGCAGCAACTGGCAATGGTGTGGAAATTTCCACCGATTCAGGCGCTAGCTTCACCACCTATTCCAGTGCAAATGGGTTGCCGAGCTATACCGTGGATGATGTCATGCTGGATGGCAGCCGCATTTATGCATCCACCAGCACCGGTTTATTTTATTCTGATGATAGTGGTACCAACTTCACAGCAAGTGCCGGTTTCCCGGCGTCAACTTGGTCGAAATTTATCACCATGATTGGCACCGACATCTATACTGCAAGTAATTTGGATATCTATTACTCGAGTGACAATGGCGCTACTTTCTCTGTCATCAATCTGTTTGATATTTATGATTACACCTCTATAGAAAATCTTGCTTATATGCCATAGCAATACCTTTCTATGAGTGATCAACAGTAGTGATTCAGTGTGTTCGACTTTGTATTAGTCCCTAAACTGACTCAAAGCGACACACTGAATCTCTCATTAACAACCAAAACTTTCTGCGTTTTTCAATTCATTTCAAAGCGATTTATGCATTAGTAATTAACTCTGTGTTATGTTATGAATACATGATCAATACAATACTTGATTAACAAATTCCGTAGCGCTTACCCAATACCAGGGGCTAATCATCATATAATTCGATGGCATAATAATTTCCTCTTGAACAATTCATTTAGTGCAAAAAACACCAAAGCTTCGACCCAAACATACTTTTTACCGCTAAAATAATTTTTATTTGATCTATACACACCACAGACCAATTAATCAGCACACCCTAAATAGCGATTCCGATGGTGACTCGGAGAAACTGTATACGTTGGTGAAACCAACACCCGAAACAAAATAACCCGTGTGCAATGATTGGCGGTGAGGAGCTAATTGAACGAAAAGCCAATAAACAATCCATGCGAATTATTATCATTGTTTGATTGTACACATTGACTAAAGTCCTCAAACTCAAACAAGAGTGAGGAGGCCCCCTCCCCGAGCTAGCATTTTGCTTTTCTTAAAAAACCCATACCTTACTAACAAAATACTTCAATATTGCAATTCATATCCGATAGATATATCGTGTCGATATACTTTCGTAGGAATGGAGACTGAAAATGCAGCAACATCGCTCTATCACCTTGTTAATATTAGCTATTTTTATCATAACATTGATATCCGCCTGCTCTGATAATATTCAAGCACCATCGTTAAGCGGTCCCTGGCAAGCGGGTACTACCGTTTTTGAGGTCTCCGATCAGGCGCATTGGACACAAATCCGTGCGTGGTATCCAAGCACGGATAACAATGGCGCAAAACTACTGTCCAGCGATGAGTACAGTTTAACCGCCCTGGCCAATTCCATCAGCATGCCGCGATTTTTGATGGGAGATGAAGAATATAGTCGCTCAGCAATTAATAGCCCTATAGCCGAGGGCAGGTTTCCGGTTATTATATTCAACCACGGTTTGATGTCATATGAGCGGCAGAACACAACTCAATTCGAGCAACTGGCGAGCCATGGTTACGTGGTTTTATCGGTGGCGAATCCTGGCTATTCTATGGTCGTGGTGCGTGATGAAAAAAATGTCTTTTATGTCGATGAAACCAGTGCCGCCTATCAAGCCTTACAGCGACAAAAAGATGGTGCGAAACAACTAGCACCACAACTGAAGAAAGATATTGAACTCGCTAAACAAGCCGAAAATTTTGAAATCTACCAACAGCGCATGCGAGTGTTAGCAAACAATCCCGTTTTTTCGCCCATGGAACCCGTTTTTAAGGCGGTATATGACAACAATGCGTTATTGCTTAAGTCCTTAACTGATTTACAAAATGGTTCGCTGCCTACGCTATTGTCTGGTCATATGGATTTGAACAATATCGGTGCTTATGGTCATTCATTTGGTGCAATTATGAGTGGCATCTTGGCCATGAAACATAATAATATAAAAGCGATTATCGGTATGGATGCGCCACAATTAAATATATTTCCAGACGATTACCAGCGCCTAAACATTCCCGCCTGTTATTTATATGCCGACACATTGAAATTTGCCGGTGAAATTATTGATACGGCCTATGTTAACAAACCCTTGCTGCAAACACCGGGTAGTTGCGAGGCCGTGTTTGAACAAAGTGCACATTACAATTTTACTGATTTAAATTTGGTAACGCCGTTACGCTATTCACCGATGTTAGGAAAAGTAGATAACAAACTCATGGCGCATAACTTGGAAACATTTATTTTGAATTTTTTCGATCAACATTTGAAAAAGCAAACCAAGTTTGATTCATTACAATTACCCAAGGTTAAAATAGTCAAATATTGACCCAAAGGACAAGCCATGCAAGATAAAATAATTTTAGGCATGTTATCACTTAAATCCATGAGTGTTTATGAATTGAAAAAAAACATGGAGAAATCCACTCGCATGTTTTATAACACCAGCATTGGTTCCATTCACCCGGCTTGCCAGAAATTACTCAAGCAAGGCTTTGTAACTTGCACCGAAGAAATGGCAGGCAAGCGTGCGAAAAAAGTTTTTGCTATTACAGAGAATGGACGTCAGGACTATATAGATTGGCTGAAAAGTCCCCTAGGCATTGGAAAAATAAAAGATGAATTATTATTACGTTTATTCTTTTTTTCCGATGCAGGTGATGCCTGGCGTGAGGTAGTGGAAAATTACTTAGTTGAGGTTAAACAAATCTCTGCAAACCTAGAACAAACAAAGGCTGGCATTGACCTATCAACAATACCAGCTGAATTTCAACGCCCTGCCCAATTCCAAACCGCGACTTTGGACTTGGGTTGTGCTTATTATCGATTTTTACAGACGTGGTTAGAAGAATTCCTAGCTAAGGACTTGTAAATAATAAATAGCTGATCTATTCCACCGGCATTCCATTAACCACTTTCGTTGCTATCGCTTCCTTATCAGTGGCATCATCCATTTGCTTACAGGCCTCAACCAAATCTGCAGATACGAACCGGCGAAACAATTTAGGCAATGAATTAACTTCAGCACAACGCGAACGCGCTAACACGTTAACACTATTGCGTGTATCACTAAGCGCTTGTGTAGAATTTTGTAATACATCAAATGCTGCATTTTCAGAATTCATGGCCATAGCTAACTGACTAATTTTTTCTCGGTTATTATGGGATTCTTGTAATACTTCGTTAAACATGGATTCCATACGTAACATTTTTTCATCATAACGCGCAATAACAACTTTATTTTTCTTGAGCGACTCGAGTGACTTCGCCAACTTATTGAGTTCGGCTTCATAGCGTTTATTGGCTTTTTCGATTTTTGAGAAATAATCGTCTGACTTCGTACTGGCGTGTTGGATTTGTTCAACTTCGGCAAGTTGGCTATTTTGTTTCTCTTGAATGGTCTTTAAAGAGTTCATCAAATAATTCAAGCGCGGTTCGACAATTGCCGAGGTGTAGTCATCAATGCTATTGCTAAAATTTTCGTTGTACTGGAGCTTAATCGCTTTAGTCACGTATGCATCAATGTCTTCCGGTTGTTCAAGTTTAATATTCTGAATATCACCCATGCTGACAACAATTTGTATGGATATCGAGACAATGGCGCTAATGGCAATGCTGCGACTGAGTGCCGTGGATTTACCGTCCGTCTTTTGACGTATGGATTGCCAAAATTCAAGAAATTCATCTTGTATTGCGTCCATGGCATTGGCAAAGCGACCCTTGTTGTATATCGAAATCGTATCGCTACCGCCTTCTGGGTTGCGAAATAAAATCAAAGGGCTAAGGATTAACAATTCAAGGTAAATTACACGAAAAATTCCATGGATTAAACTGGCTTGCGCATGCGTTGGGAATTGGCCCGACTCATCGGCGCGAATAGCTTGCTCTAAGTCGGCTGAAAAATAAAAACCCGTTAAGCCTGCGATTAAAAATAGAACAAACAATATAAATCGAGTAGACATTTCATCCTTGCCTCACGTGTTGACTAACTAGGTTTAGTCGAATGATGTTCACTTGTGCTTCCATCTAACACCTTCGTACTAATTCATTTTTTTATGTGGGAATATTAAAGAAAAATTTTAGTTAGTGCAATCAAAGTTTTAATAGTTCCGTTAAGTGCTGCGCATTATCAGCCTCAGTCATGAAGCGTGGCTTAAAACAAAAGTGCTTTCCACTATTCGTTTGTTAGTGTTTGCCTAGGTTTTAGCAAGCGTCGTTTTTTTACTACGATTTAAATACAACAATTGTTGAAGGCACATATTTAGGATTATTTAACCGCAAGAGTGACTATCCTCAAACTCATGCGTCCGTTTTTTACACGATTAACGCATATTCTGATTCCACCAGTTGGGAAAATCACGTTCAGTTGTAAACTCTGCCAGGCGTT
>Ga0224506_10002277_pt1 | contig 13153 bp, 14 predicted proteins | sample SF_Jan12_sed_USG_2_FD_169108 | JGI IMG/M metagenome (GOLD analysis project Ga0224506, IMG submission 169108) | Sediment microbial communities from San Francisco Bay, California, United States - SF_Jan12_sed_USGS_8_1 | ecosystem: Environmental > Aquatic > Marine > Sediment | place: USA... | reverse complement strand
AGCCCACATCCGATTCATCAGCAGCCTGGTATCGATCCTTCAATCTCAGCTTAATCGCATCGAGCCAGAATTGTGTATCTCCTTGGGGTTGGTTGTCTTGCTGGCTTGCACGAAAGACCACTCTTTCCCCGCTCTCCGCGCGCCAATACTTACCTTTGACTTCCAACATTTTTGTCGGCGTATTGAATTCCACTCGTTTTCCTGAAATCGCTGCGGATTCATTACTAGGCGCCAGTCGCCCTATCCAACTAAAGCCAGATGGCTCAAATCCGTCTCGCCCACCTGTTGTTAGCTGCGATTTCATTTCTATGGTGATCTTTGAAAAAGAAACTTTTTTGTTAAGCTCTTTAAAGAGAGATTCCAGTAACGCTATGTCGGCCGTAATTTCTTCTATCTGGCGTAGCAGCTCAAGCTTATCGATCTCATCTTTCGCCTCCTTGAGTAGCGCCAATAGTTTCTTTCGCGTGGCGCGAGCGATTTTTAGACGGAGTTCTGTTGATTGATAGGCTTCGGTAATGTCGGTACTAGTGATGCGTTTATCGAGCACTTTGCCGAAAGTAAGTAGCCGATCAAAGCTTTCCTTGAACGATGCAGCCGGGACCTGCACAACAAGTCTATTCTCAGTAATGAGTTCGACATAGCCCTTCTGCGCTTCGATATAATCGACTACTTTTTCGATGGTGGAACGCGTGTTGGTAACAAATAGCTGTATGTAACCATCGTAATGAATCTTTCGATTACGCTCTCTCTCCCTCGCGGCCCCCGATATCGAGGGAGAGGGTGAATGTTGTTGACGAATATCAGCACTCATTTCATATGAGGCATCAGTCGCCATTTCGTAATTTTGCCGGTAAGCTTTGCCGCCACATGCGTCTAGGCACATCATGATAAATAACAACAGGCAGATACTGGTTAGGCGAAGAAAAGAGGGAGAAAACGACATGCGAAATCAATCTATACAGTTGTTGTACGGAAACTCTAACCCAATTGATTAGGGTTTGCAATCCTGAGCAATACGCGCAAGCGTGGAGCTACAATCAATCTGTGTGAAAACACGAAATACGGTTTTCTTGTTGATTTGTGGCTGTATCGTCAATGATGATAGAGAACGAAAAAATCCGGATCGATCAACAAGAAATCGGAAGTATTGCCCATCTTTACCCGTCCAATCAGCAGTATCAATCATCAAATCCTGGGTGTCAAAACGACAATCGCTTCGACTAATAGAGCCTACTGTAGAGAAATCCGGAAAAATAGGGGCGGGGTTTACGATTTACATCAAAGGTCTCTGTTTCATTATAGTAAATCGCAAAATGTAAGACTTGATTCTGAATGTGTTTTCTATGGCCGTTGCAACCCATGCGCTGCATAAATCGTTGTCACTTCATCGCTAAACATAAACTCAAGAAATGTTTTGCCCCACTCAGCGCCATCATCGACAAGGCCGATGTGGTAGTCTGTGGTTTGATTGTTTTTTGAATAGTCGGCTTCGCCTTTTAAACCGAGTCCCTGGGTTTTTGTCATGGGGACAATTGCAAAATCGTCGGGGAATATGCGGCTGTAGCGCAAGGCGAGGTGGTAATAGATGATAGCGACATCGGCGTTGTTTTCATACAAACACTGAGGGGCTTCACGATGATGAATACGATTACCGGTTACTAAACGATTGGATGAGCCGTTAAGTAAGTTTTGTACCGTGTTTAGGTCGAGACCATTTTCTTCAGCCAGACTCAGTAAGCTTTGCGCATAGACGACATGACTTGCTTTCTCCGTTATTGGATTCGAGATAAACAAACGCACATCATCACGTAATAAATCAGCAATACTCTGAATCGCTTTTGTATTGCCCTTGCGTACCAGCAAGACATTGCCACGACTTTGCATAAAGGCTTGGTATGATGGCACGTAGCCATCTGTCTGCAATTGTTTCATTATTCCAATAGGACTGATAAAAATATTCGGCAGACGAGACAGTGTTAAGTTACCTAAGACCATGCGTCCGTGATTGAGATAATTAACTATGACGCTGGGGGGAGTAGTCGCATAAAAAATATCCATGATTTGCGGGTGCTGCCGTAAAAAAAGTTGCAGACAGGCTTCTAGCGCCATATGGTGATTACCGTCGGAGAATACGACCAGACCGGCGTTAATCGGGTCTCCATGAAAGTCTAAACAGATGTTGGATTCGGGCTGCACCCAACGTTGATCAGACTCAGAAGCAGACGCGGCCTCAAGTGGCCAGTTCAGTGATTTAGACATAAGACCAGCTTACAAAAAATTTGACAAGTTTACCAGCATATCAGAATTCTATGTTTGGAAAGGACTGAGTAGCAGTGACAGATATGCATGCTCAACGATTCAGAGGAAGAAATGCTAGTTAAGGTCAAACCAGGGTACTAACATAAACACAACTCATTGCTTGATCAGGGGCATTGTTGTGGAATGCATTAGTGCTGTGCAAAAAAGAGTGTCACCATTTGATCTTCCCCAACAACTAAGCGACATTTGCATATTGCTCTTCAAAAATCATCGGTGGCATATAGCCGATGGTACTATGTCGTCGGTGCCGGTTGAGTTTGAAAAACAATATTATAGGAAGCTAGCGGGAGTCTAGAAAACTAGGGGCTTGCCAAGGCGCGAACTTGCAATTAACGCTTGGATCGGTGTAATTTGTTTTATATGCGGAATCACATTTGGATTCATTGGAAACACATAATAATGTTTCTCATTTTGTCAGGCCAAAAGCCGACTGTGTCAATCCCGCATCTAAAATTGAGCGAAAAGGTGCCGCGTGACTTACAATTTACATCTAAGGTTCCTGATTCGTTGTTGTAAAATGTCAGGACTGGCTCTGAAGGTATTTTGTGACCCTCAGCTTGTTGAGTTATAGTTAATAACAATTCGTCAAATAAACTGTTCGGTAAACCTTGGTCACTAGGGAAACAGCATGATAAATGGAAGTGAGAATGATGTTTTTGTTATTTTAGAAGGATGGTCAAAGCCTGGAACATTCGATAAATTTACAGATTATCGTATAGAGGTGTTAAAGATTCTTGAACCATTTGAGCCAGAATTTTTGTTTTACTGTCACCCCTTTGATTGGGCTTATGATGCGGAAGAAGATGATTATCCTACCGGGATGGAGATTTGTCGATTCAGGAACGAAGAGACCGCACGTAGAGCTATTGAAGCGATAAATAGTTCAGGAATTAGGGACATGGAAAAAGAAGTATCTTTTAAGGTTCGCTCTTACATGGGGCGTTTTGCCACGAAAGAAAAATGGGATGGTCAAATAAAAACCGATTAATATAGGTGCTGAGAGGTAGACAAACTGGAATGGTGAATAATTGCTGTGCGTATTCGTAAATACATAATTGATCTCGAATTATTGTTGCTGGGAAAAAGCTTACAAATTGCTCGTTCAGACGAAATCTACATTGCGCATCAATTGCCTTACACAACTATAACGTTATGTATAAACAAAATTTAATCCAAGGCGCGTGTAGCTGCGGTCAATGGCAAGTGAAGGTTCGAGTTGATAATGCAATGATCGATCTAAACCCTCGTGTTTGCGATTGTAATTATTGCAGAACCCATCCCTCTGCAGTAATAAGTGATCCAAGTATGAAAATTGAGTTCACTGGTGGAGAATCTATGTTTGATCAAAATGGTGACCGTCAAGCCAAGTTTTTTCGCTGCAATCGCTGTGGTGACCTGTTAGCAGTTGCTTGTTGCATAGACAGTGAATTGCGCGGAGCCGTTAGTTCAGGTTTATTTGACGAAACTTATGTTTTTGGAGAACCTGTTCAAATTCAGCCTTGGCTGTTGAGTAGCAAAGAAAGGTTGGAGCGATGGGGTAAGCTTTGGGGTTTTTTATTTGGGATAAAATAAACATTAAAATGCAAGGCTAAACAGTCTGGGGTCTTGCTTATGAACTTGCTATACCAGAAAAATGAAAACAGAACAAGCTACAGAAAAACATAAAAAATGGCACATCTCAATGTAGCGCTAAAGAATGATGATGTTTTGGTTGTGTTCTATGAAACAGATGAAGCAGGCGAGATGCAAAAACGTAATTACTGCCATCATATTCGAGCGCTTAGATGGTAAGTGGTGCGTCTATGATGATGGCCAACTACTTGAAGCTGAATTTAGTGAATTAGCGTTGGCAGTAGATCAAACTTTCAATCTAATCAGTTAAGCTAAGTACAATGAATGGGATCGCCAAAAAGAGGCGGCCCTTCATAGGAATCGTTAGGACAACAGATGTCATTAATAATGATTACATTATTTATTATTGTCGCAATAGTCGGAAGGAGCCTATGGCAAAATCAGCTTACCGGAGATTCCGGCATGCGCCCTGTTAAGCGAAATTCACCTTTAATGATGATATTTTCTAGTGCGTTAATAATTCTAGTATTTATTGCTGTAATCATTATTAGTCTTTTAACAACATTTGCAGGTTTTGAAGTTTATCCTAAGCTTGGAATATATGGCAATTCACTTGGCATATTATTCTGTCTTGTTGGTATTCTCCTAACAAGTCTATCCCAAATTCAAATGGGAACAGAGTGGCGTATAGGTGTTGATGAAAATGAAAAAACCAAATTAATAACACATGGCGTTTATTCAAAAATCAGAAATCCGATCTATACAGGGGTTATAATATTTGGTTTAGGGTTAGTAGTATTGATACCAAATATCATCATGATAATGCTTGCTCTCCTAGGATATGCTGCAATTGAACTGCATGTGCGTAAAGTCGAAGAGCCTCATTTGGAAAAATTACATGGTCAATTATTTACAAATTATAAAAACAGTACAGGGAGATATTTTCCGCGACGAAAAAAACCATAAAGATTAATATCTAGGGTCAGGCCCCACTAAGCTCGGTTTCCAACTTCATGCTTTGCCTGGCATTAAATAATTTACAAGAGACAAGGAGGTTTTTATGAATTTGTATTTCAGATTGTTATTGGTGTTGCTTAGATGCATGTTTATAAAAAAAATAGGCTTACTTGATGAAAGCAGAAAAAAATATCGTGTTTGGCCGCTAGACTGTGATTTCAATTTACATTTAACGAATTCACGTTATTTTAGTTTATGTGACGTCAGCAGATTTTACTATATGGGCCAGGTCGGCGCACTGTTTAAATTGTTAACACGAAAGTGGCTGCCGGTCGCACAAGCTCAAGAAATTAGTTACTTTAGACCGATCAATCCTTTTCAGCAGTTTGAAGTATTAACAAGATTTACCTATTGGGACGACAAATATTGGTATACTGAGCATCGGTTTTTCGTGGGAGAGAAGCTTTGTGCGCTCGTGCAGGTACGTGGTGTGTTTGTCCATAAAAGAAAGGTTTTGTCTTTTAACGAGGTCTTAGCTGTGGTTGGTCAAGAGGCAGTCGTGCCAAAAAAACCGAAGACGGTAGAGCACTGGCAAAAACTGATTGAATCGAAGAAGGGCGTTCAATAAATTTTGCTTTAATAAACATTCAAATGACATTATTCGATCCAATGAAACCTTGCCTAAAAAGACCTGTCAGCCTATGCTTAGACGTTAACCTTAAGGTATTTGTTATGAGTAAGAATATTTGTCAGCTATGAAAAACAAAAACTTTGATTGGTCTACCACATCGCCACTTAATGTTTGGCAAATATTGCTTGCTGTTTTTGGTCCTAGTGCATTTGCATTTTTTGGTTTTCATTGGGTCTTGCCAAGAGTTGTAAATGATGGAATTTCGCCGATTCTTGGCTGGGGAATTATTGCAGGTATTATGCTTGCTATTCTCACTTTATTAGCTTTCATGTTACTCACACATGATGCCAGGAAATTAAATATAAGCTTGAAAGCCCGCCTCTGTTTGACTCGTGTTTCGACTAAGCAATGGATATATTATTTACTGCTGGCTCTATTGTTGATGCTGTTCGCATCAATTATTCAACCGACATTAGCAAAGATATGGCAGGCATTAGACTTCGTGCCACCCGAATACTATCCGTTTTTTCTCCGCGGAGTAGATCCCGCCGCAACACCACTAGAGCAACTATCACCGGGATTACCACTGCTAGGCGCTTATTGGTTACTGCCGATCATGGCTATTGTTTTGGCACTAAATATTTTGGCGGAGGACTTTTATTTTAGAGCTTGGCTAATGCCAAAGATGTCATGGATAGGCAGACCAACATGGATAGTTAATGGTTTCTTATTTGCTTTCTATCATACATTCCAGCTTTGGTTGTTACCAATCTTGTTATTGGCCAGTCTTATTTTTGCATTTGTGGTATGGCATAGTAAAAGTATCGTTCCATCACTTGTTTTACATTTTGTGCTTAATTTTCTTTTTAGTATATTGGGAATGCTTGCGTTGATTACAGGACTAGCGCCTTGATTCGGTAAATATAAGAGACCCTAAGATTCTATTTGAGAATGATATTGCTGAACTATGCCTTCTTAAATTTTTCAATAGAATCTTATGTTGTTTCTAATTTACTGTATGCACATCATATGATTACAGATGTCGATGAATATTTTTCCAAAGGTTGTGGTCGTTGTGAACGATTTAATACTCAAGATTGCTCAACCTGTCAATGGAGTAGTGGTCTTGCGGAATTGCGAAAAATTTGTCTTGGGGTAGGGCTCATCGAGACCGCAAAATGGGGGCAAGCTTGCTATATGTATGGCGATCGCAACATTGCCATATTTGCTGCCTTTCGGAAAGACTTTTGTTTGAGTTTCTTTAATGCGTCTTTATTGAAAGATCCCCAAGGCGTGCTAGAAAAGCAGGGTCCGAATACACAGTACCCTGGCATGATTCGTTTTACTAAAAACGACCAAGTATCAGAAAAAAAAAGTCTAATTCAATCCTATCGAAAAGAGGCAATAGAATATGCAGTATTAGGGATTAAGCCGCAGAAACAGAAGGACGCTTTTGATTTACCTGATGAGCTGCTAGAAGCATTAGAATCGGATCCAGAGCTTGCTAACACATTTTTTGGGTTGACACTTTGCCGCAAACAAAGTTATGTGACTCATTTCAGTTCTGCAAAGAATCCCGAAACCCGAATTTCTCGAATTGTTAAATTTAGAGATAAAATAATTTCAGGAAAAGGAGCTATGGAACGTTGAGCTTTTAGAACCCATAATTATGCATAAGCTCAAGATAAAAATCTCGGCCAGATCATACAATTTGCATCGAACATCACTATTTTATTATAGTTAACAGTAAAAATATGGCCATGACTCATGAATTGCACGGCGTGAATGGAAAACAATGGAACAGCAAAGATCTGGATTGAATCAGCTTGGTTGGAGTACTTGGTTCGAACAAAGGGCTCAATGTCGTGCGCTAGATCATGTTGCACGAGTGGTGGCGGTTGATCGAGACCAATTGTTGCTTATGGATCAACACGGAACCTTTCGCGCCAGATTAGCGGGTAGTTTCCTCTATCAGCATCAGCTTTCTCATGAATTGCCATGTGTAGGGGACTGGGTTTGTGTTGAAAGGCATTCGTCAGATGATTTTGGGTTGATCCATTCACTTATAGAGCGGCGAACCTGGTTGCGTCGAAAATCAGCTGGGGATGTTATTGAACATCAGATGATTGCGGCAAATATGGACTATGTCATTATTGTTCAGTCATGTCATTATGATTTTAATCTTAAACGATTAGAACGTTATCTTGTTATGGTGAAAGAAGGTGGAGCTGAATCATATATTCTCCTTACAAAAACAGATCTCGTCGAAGCGACTATTCAAAATTCCTACCTATCAACAATTCATTCTGCAGGAATTACTGTTCCTGTCATTTCCCTAAGTAACATTACACAAGAAGGTATAGATGATGTCAGACGGTTACTGCAGCCGGGGAAAACCTATTGTTTTGTTGGCTCATCAGGAGTGGGTAAAAGTACCTTAATCAACCAGCTGATCGGTAAAGAATTTCTGGAAACTAAATCAGTCAGTGGCAGTGGCGAGGGTAGGCATACCACGGTTCGCCGTGAATTACTTGTGCTTGATGGTGGCGCACTGGTCATTGATAATCCGGGAATGCGAGAATTCGGAATCTTGGGTGCAGACGACGGTATCGATGAAAGCTTTTTAGATATCACCCGGCTCGCCGCTAACTGTCGTTTCCGGGATTGCACGCATATAAACGAACCACGTTGTGCAGTCACTGAAGCAGTCAAGTCTGGCGAAATTAGTCAAGCACACTATGAGAACTACATAAAATTAAGACAAGAGTCAACATTCTTTGAAATGTCTTATGCAGAAAAAAGAAAAAAAGATCATGATTTTGGTAAATACATTAAGTCTGCAAAAAAAGACCTAAAAGATAATTAAAACTGCAAATGAAACTCATGAAAAACCGCTTGTTAAGAAAACAGTTGTCGATTGATTCTATAGTAAGTAAAAAATAAAAAAAGAAAAGAAGCTCAAGATGTTTATGATGACATAAGACATATTAGAATAAACAAGGTGTCGCGGCGTTCGCCTACGAGCCAGATCAAATTGGAATTAGTTAATATACTAATCGGGTTCAAGGAGGTCAATATGTGTTTTTCAGCAACAGCAAGTTTCGCTGCATCAGCAGTATTAATCCCAATTGGTATTTATTGTCTTAAAAAGGCAAGTGAACAGCAGAAACCCTATTGGCTCATTTTGTTACTGCCTCTTGCGTTTGGTGTGCAGCAATTTTTTGAAGGGTTGGTGTGGCTGGATCTGAGTCAGGGTAAGGATCCACATTATGCTGCGCTAGCATTTGTATTTTTTTCACATTTGTTTTGGTTATTTTGGATACCGCTTGCTTGCTATAAAGTGGAAACCCAGTTGGTTAAACGCCGGTTGTTTCTGATTTTTATAGTTCTTGGCGGGATACATGGGCTGGTAATGTTCGTACCGTTTATTATTTTCGAAAACTGGCTAGAGCTTAAGCAAGTGCAACATTCGATTGAATATACGACGACGCTGGTTTATGACGAATTTTTGCCAAGAATTGTTGTACGTATTGTCTATGCAATTATCGTATTGGTACCGTTATTGTTTTGTAGTGACCGCTACATAAAGATTTTTGGCATTTTCATTATGATCTCAGTAGTGGTTTCGACAATTTTCTTTGGCTACGCATTTATCTCTGTGTGGTGTTATTTCGCCGCAATCTTATCTTTGTATTTTGTGGTTATGATTTTTCACTTGAATAAAAACAAACTTGAGGTTTCTTGAAAGGCACAAGCAGAGTCGTCGCGTTAAAGGCAAAATTATTTATAACAAAAAAGTTATGCCTAGTAAGGACAAAACAAGAGGGTAGTGTGTTGCTGTCTTCTTTTTTTAGTGGTGAAAGACTCGTCTTAACTCTGTTGCTTCAACATCCTACCTTGATCAAGATAAAGATTATTTTATTGAGAAAACGAAATGACAACACTATTTCATGAACACACTGAGAAAACTGAAGCGGTGTTGTACTTGATAGCGCATATGCCGAGCAAAAGCTTATCCGTGTTAATGAACAGTGACTTTGTACAAGAGCTTTGTAATATTGATTTTATGCGTATCGTTGTTTTTCTTGCACAAAAAAGTTATAACGAGGGCGGGTGTGCAATTGGTGCTGTTATAAACGATGACTCAACAAGACAAATCGTAGGTATGGGGCATAACACGCTGGTACAGGACAATCATCCCTAAAATTATGGCGAGACATTGGCTATTCGAGATGCTGGTCGCATTGACTTGAGTAAAACAACAATTTTCACTAGTCTAAGCCCGCGTGACATCTGTGCAACCTTAGTTTACATGAGAGGCTTTAAGCCCGTGGTGGTAGGCGATGTTAGCAATACGAGTGGCAATGAAGCGCTCTTAAAGGAAAAAGGGTTACAGATGATATTCTTGAGGACAAGATGGGTATCAATTTATATGCCCGGTTTCGCAGGGAAAAACCTAATCAGGAATTAGATGATTGGCGAGGCTTGAGCGCCGTGCATAATAAGTACAAAATAATAAAGAAACAAAAAAGCGAAGTGTGAACTGGGGTGGATGAACAGGCTTTCTCAGCACCACAGTCTTCAGAGTAGCAACTCGCTGTGAGAGGATAGGGGATGATAAGAAAATTCTGGCTATGCACATCGCGAATTATTTTTCTTCAAGCCTATCATTATAGACTTCAATGTACATTCTCTCTGAGAGAGACAAGCCAGGCGTCAGGTTTTCAACCCGACGATTAACCATTGATAATCTGCAATGAATACTAAAAGGTAATAAGCTTTTGCCAATTATTATTGAGACTACATGGTTGCTAGCATTTTTGATTATTGAAGCTTGAAGATGCTTTTTCCAATGCGACATTTTACAAAAGAGAAATCACAGAAGAGGCAAGTTGTTCATTTTTTCGCAATCTTTGTATTTGCTATGATGCCTGCTGCGGCATTGTTTTTGATTTAGCCGTAAAATGGTCTTTGGTACAGTTATTTGAACGGCAGATAGTTAATTTGCTGCCACAACAGGTGATAAAAGCGCCATAATCAATGAAGGTACTATCATACATTTTGCTGGTGTACATTTATAGCGCTACATTGAGTGCTGAATGCATCTGCTCGAAATGGGAGAGGACTATGATACGGCTTGCCGAGAATTCTTTTTTTTTATTCTGATTTTAGGCAGTGGTGTTTAAGGGAAAAATTTAGATGTTGCTATTGAGACGGAAATTGCAGTATTTGCATTAATTATTCTTTCGCCATTGCATGATTTTATGAGTGTTAGTCGTGAAGACATTACTTCTTAGAATCCGGCTTAGGCATTTTCCATTGGCGATTATCAATGATTCAACAAAAGAATAGATTCTCACTACCCAAAAACCTCCCCTCAAGATAATTTTTACGACAAACATTTGTTTTACACATTAAGTAGAGTGTATGACATAACAATGCCTATTTCCTGAATGTCATCTTATGTGAAATCTATTTTAGATAATCCTTATGAATTAAAGTCAGCGAGACTATTATCACTTGCAGTCAGCTTTGACTTTGTAAAGTAATTGGTTGTATTCTTTAGGATAGTGTATATTTAACCATAGATAAAATAAGAAGAAAAAGCCTTCAAGTAGAATAGAGAAAAGGCCTTATACTTAACACTGCTTGAAAAAGCAAAAAATGATCAAGATTGAGTTATTTTGCACTAGGGAGCAAAAAAGTACTCAATGCGATTTTATTTCTTAGGTGATAGACAATAAAAAATACCAAGGCGATAACGCCAGCAACAACACGAGCTAATTAACTATCAGGTATTGGGGAAAACGATCTAAGCCGATTGTTCTTATGTTGTGATGTGGTTTGGAAATAGGAAGTTTGATGAAAACTATGAGAGTATTATTAAGTCTTATTTTGGTGCTTCTATCACCTGGTCTTTTTGCGGATGATAGTGAGCATAGTGAAAAAGAAATAACATTAGGCATATTTCCTTACATCAGTTCGTCAAAACTAATCCACATGTATACACCGTTGGCAAAGTATCTGGAAGCAAAAACATCTAGGAAAGTTAGGCTGGTTTCTTCTCCAGATTTTAAGACATTTATCGAACGCAGCGAAAAACAACAATTCGATATCATTTACACTGCTCCCCATTTTGCGGAGCTTGCAGAGCAGCAGAAAACTTATCGACGTCTAGCACGATTTACGCGAAAATTAAGTGGCACGTTTTTCGTGCGGGCTTCCAGTGATATAACAAACGTGAAGCAACTACAAAACAAGATGGTAAGCGTACCCAGCCAATTAGCGATTGTATCACACCTCGGCGAGGTGCATCTTGGGGAAATGGGATTAGTGCGTAGTGAAGACTATACACTAAAAAATATGCCAACACATAATAATGTCATTATCTCGGTATTAAATGATGTTGCAAGCGCAGGCGTGGTTGCATCGCCAGTGTTTGACTTATACGACAGACAGAATAGAGGGAAACTAAGAAAAATAGCGCAAACAGAATGTATTCCGGGTGCTATGTTTATGCTGAATAACAAGATGTCACAAAAGGACGCGCTAATACTAGAGACAGCAATGAACGAATTTCCGCTGAGTGGCCATGCCAAGGCGTTTTATAGTGGCTCTACAATGGTCGGTATTCAGGAAATAACAGATGCAGACATGGATGCACTCAAGAAGTATAGGAAGTTATTGCAGGATTATATGTAATTGTCAATTGAGTATATTGGAGACTGATCTTAGCCTAAATCTACTCGTGGGTTAATTGTGATTCTGATAGAAAATAGTCTTGAATTTGGAAAAATTTGACGCGTACACGTAATGGCTTTGTAAAAGCGTTTGCTACAAAAATCTTACAAAATGATATATATTATTTCATTGAAACAAATGGACTTCCATAAAACGCCAAACCTGTTGAATTCAACGTTTCATTAAAAATTCTCGTGAGTCGTTGAGACCTGGAATTTGCCAGCAACGGTAAAAAAATGCACTGGACGATCTAAATGGATAATATAAAAATAAAACTAGGTGTAGTAAGCAATCTACCGGAACTATTACCGCTTATTCACGCTTATCACGAATTTGAAGGTATCAGATTATCGGAGGATGAGTGTGTTAGCGTGGTGGAAACACTACTCACCGATAACGTCCGTGGTGGAATATGGCTTATATATTTGAATGAGAATCTTGTTGGTTACATTGTGCTGTGTGTGGGATTTGGTATCGAGTTTGCGGGCTTAGACGCTTTTATTGATGAGTTTTACATTTCCCCAGCATTTCGCGGAACTGGCATTGGCACGAAGGTGTTGCAGCTCATTAAAACAGAAGCAAAGAAATTAAATATACGTGCGATTCATTTAGAGGTATCACTAACAAATATTAAAGCACAAAAACTCTACACAAATGCGAAATTCATCGCTAGAGATCAGTACATGCTTATGTCATGCAAAATTTAGGAAAGACACTCATCAGTCTTGGATAAGAAATAGACTGCATGAAGCAGCGCAAGATATTGTGAACGACAAAAGCGATATTTCAAAAAAACAAGTCTCTCCCCATGTCTAAACCTCATTTTTAATTGACATCCGATTAACTATGATTCACTCTTTTAAACCTTAAAATAATTATAAAAATGCATTCTTTTTAGGAAAAAGTTTTGAGTGTTTGGATTGAAATAAAGAA
>Ga0224506_10002276_pt1 | contig 13157 bp, 14 predicted proteins | sample SF_Jan12_sed_USG_2_FD_169108 | JGI IMG/M metagenome (GOLD analysis project Ga0224506, IMG submission 169108) | Sediment microbial communities from San Francisco Bay, California, United States - SF_Jan12_sed_USGS_8_1 | ecosystem: Environmental > Aquatic > Marine > Sediment | place: USA... | reverse complement strand
AAGATTTGGAAGAATTTTATCCGGACCGCATCGCTTCTCGTATTTTAGGCATGGGTGATATTGCGAGCCTGGTGGAAAAAGTTGAATCCGTAGTAAAAGTCGAGGACCAGAAAAAAGCCGCGGAAAAATTCATCAAAGGCGAATTTAATTTAGAAGATTTTTTGAACCAGTTAAAAGCGGTTAAAAAGATGGGCAGTTTGTCAAAATTGTTAGGAATGATACCAGGGGCTCAAGGATTAAATGTTGACGACTTAGATTTTACTCGGACCGAAGCGATAATTCTTTCGATGACCAGACAAGAAAGGGCAAGACCCGAAATCATTGACGGCTCAAGACGAAAACGTATTGCTATAGGTAGTGGCACTTCAGTTGAAGAAGTGAATCGGCTATTAAAAGAGTTTAAACAAGCAAAAGAACTTACCAAAAGTTTGGGCAAGGGTATACCCAAGCTGGGCACTATCAAACCGCCCAAGGGCTGGAGGCGAAGATAAAAATCACGAAATTATGCAAATGGTAGCGAATAAAATAAACTTCTCTAATTGTTATATGCGACAAATTCGCTATCATTCGATTAATTCGTTTTGTTAAGGAGGTTAAAATGTATTGTCGAAACTGTGGTAAAGAATTAGCCGAGACCGCTGAAATCTGTGTCCATTGCGGCGCCAAACCAAGGAAAGGCAATAAGTACTGCTCTACTTGTGGTGCCCAAACCGGTCCCCAAGCCGAATATTGCATAAAATGCGGCACAAGGTTGGTTGAGGAAGCGGTTAAAACCAGCGGCGAATACGCTGGTTTCTGGCGAAGATTGGTCGCGGTCATTATTGATGGTCTTCTTTTAAGTATTGCCGGACGCATTGTTTTCGGTAGATTTGGCGTCCCGTTTTTGTTTTTTACCAAAATAAAGCCATTGCTGTTCACTAACTTATCTCTTTCTTATATCTTACTGGGTTGGGTCTATTATGCGCTAATGGAAAGCTCGTCATTACAGGCAACTTTGGGTAAGATGGCTTTAGGAATCGTGGTAACCGACCTTGATGGCAAACGCATCTCCTTCGCCCGAGCAACCGGCAGACACTTCGCGAAAATAATCTCTGGAATCATTTTATATATCGGTTTTATCATGGCGGCATTTACCGAGAAAAAACAAGCCCTTCATGATTTGATTGCCGATTGTTTAGTTGTAAAGAAAAAACAATAAAAGACTTGAAATTAATCAAAAACAATTTAAATTATTAAAAAGGAGGTAACGATGTATTGTCGAGCCTGTGGCAAAGAAGTAGCAGAAACTGCAGAAATCTGTATTCACTGCGGTTCAAAACCGTTTGCCGGCACCAAATATTGTCAGAACTGTGGTGCGGAAACTACGCCTCAAGCCGAAGTCTGCGTAAAATGCGGCGTCGGTTTAATAACTAAAGCAAAAGGTGGTAAAGACTGGCTGACTGCTCTGCTCTTCTCAATCTTTCTTGGTTATATCGGTGTTGACCGATTCTATTTAGGTTATGTTGGGCTCGGTATCTTAAAGCTCATCACCTGGGGTGGTTTAGGAATCTGGTACATAATTGACCTGATTTTAATCGCAACCAATAAACTAAAGGATTCAGAAGGAAGAGAGCTGGTAAAGAAATAACAATTAATAACGATTACAACGATAAAAAACCACCGCGGTCATCGGTAACTATCGCTGTAATCTGTATGACTTGTAATTAGGTCTGGGCGACTATTGCCCGTTTGCCAGCTTTCTTACGGACATATTCACCTTGATACCGAATCCCCTTGCCGTGATAAACATCGGGCGGGCTTATCCTTCGAATTTGCGCTGCCGTAGCTCCAACTAATTGTTTATCAATACCCTTCACAATTATTTCGGTAATCTGGGTTTTGGGGTCTTCCGGATTTGGTATATTCTTTAATTCAAAAGTTATACCTTTTGGAGGTGCTATATTTATTGGATGGGAATAACCAACCAGAAGTTGTACTCCATCTTTGGTCTTTTGGGCTCGAAAACCCATGCCTCTGACTTCTAATATCTTTTCATAGCCCTTACTCACACCCTTCAACATATTAATAATCAGGGCCCGGGTCGTTCCGAAGGTTGCTGGCTTTACTTCGCCAATCTTTTCGATGCTAAGTGCGTTGTTACTGACATTTAACTTGAGATTAGTATCTATTGCCAGTTCCAAAGTTCCTAATGGACTCTTCGCAATAAATTTAGCATCTTTTGCTTCGACATTAACACCTTTTGGTATCGGTATTGGTTTAAATGTCCTTGCCATTAACCGGTATTATATCGAAAAATTTTTTTAACGTCAAGAAAGATTTACTTGATTTCTTGCGATAATAAATTACTATTTTTGACTGTGAAGAAACGTTCTGTTGCTAAAAATAATCTTTGCTCAAGGCGGCAACTGACCAAAAAAAACCGGGTTACTTGGGATTCTTATTTTATGCGGATTGCCGAATTAGTAGCTGAACGCTCCACCTGCCTGCGCCGGAAAGTAGGTGCCGTGCTCGTTCAGGACAAAAGGATTTTAGCCACCGGCTATAATGGCGCACCCAAAGGTTTGACCCATTGCGAAGACCTGGGTTGTTTAAGAAAGAAATTGAAAATAAAAGCCGGTGAGCGAATTGAAATCTGCCGTGGCGTCCATGCTGAACAGAACGCCCTTGCCCAAGCCGCCTCATTTGGCATCAAAGTCGCTGACGCCACCCTCTATTGCACCCATCAACCATGTATCACCTGCACTAAGTTATTGATAAATGCGGGCATTACAGGATTTAAGGTAAAAAACCCCTATCCTGACTCACTTGCGGCTGAGATGCTCAAGCAAGCCAATATTGAAATTCAGGTTATAAGATAGTCTCAATTCTTATAAGTCATTGTTTTTTAGAGAAATTTATATCTTATGGTTTATAGAACCAGCCAGTCCAATTTCCAGACCACAATATATAGTGTCAATCCCCAATTAGTGGGGTTAGCCTGGCAGGCGATTTACTAAGTTGCTTAGTAGACAAAATAGGAAATTACTCAGACAGTGAATTGGCAGACTACTCTGTGAGCAACTTCTCGAAAGATTCCTAATGTTTGGGGTCTGTAATAAGACTCGGGAACAAATCGAGATGAACAATGTCGTTATTAAATATTAAAGCAGAACCAGAACTAACATTGCGGTCGATTCGGATTAACCGACCTGCACCCACGGTATGAAGTTGAGTGAACGATGCTTTTTTAACACTTTTCAGAAAATCCGAGGCTTGGTCTAAACTTATTCCATCAGCCGACGGTTTAGATAAGGCATCAATCACATAGGAACGGAGTAGTTTTTCCCAAAGTCTTTCGAATAGTGAATGATTGGCAAAAAGGTCGGCACAAATTATCTCATCACCGACTCCGACAATAACACCAATTGTATTCTTTGCTCGCTTGGGTATGGGCAGAAGTTCTTTAAGATAGGGTTGGGACTGGTCTTTGACATTTGGCGCTTCATACACTTCTTTAAATGCCTTGGTTGGTGCTTTAACATCGAGTTCAGCCTGAACCTGACCTACACCATCCCAAACTTCAGCCTGACTTTCGGTCATTTTTGCTCGGGCACGCAGCAAGCCAGAAGCAATTAAACCTCTGGATTGAAATGTTTTAGTTTGTTCGGTCCACCGTCCATGCTCGGTGCAATAAACCGGGATTTCAATCCAGCGGGAAAAAGGAGGTATTAAAACATCTTCTTTGAGCATCCGGTCTTGTTTGGCACCTAAAATAAGTTCGCCGGCTAAACCGAATATATAGTATTTACTCCTATTTTGGACTCTGACCTTATTCACCTGGCTGTTTTTCAGTTCACGGATTTCCAGAAAACCATTATTCACCGATTCTTCAAATGTCAAATATCTTGTATCACTTTCATTACTCACTACAATCGGGAATATGATTAAGTTCTGGTATCGAAAAGGATTTTTCACCTTACATTGTTCAATCAATCTTAGTAGGAGTTTTTCTTTAGATCGGTCGATTACTGTTCCAGAAGGCGTATCCAGATTTTTGAGCCCGAGGCAAAAACTTAAGAATACGGCAATAAGTGATAATGTCACCTTCATTTTATCCTCTTCAATTTATGTTCAACTTCATTTACCGGTCAATTTGAATTCGTATGGGATTGAAACCCATACTCGTACTAACATATCTTGTTGCTTTGCTGGAGTGAAACGAGCTTTTCTTGCCGCTTCGAGTGCTGCCTGGTCTAAAACATTGTTTCCAGAGGACTTTTCGATTATCACATCAATTAATTCACCCTTAATAATTTTTCCGCTTACTATCGAACTATCGATGTCAACCAGAGTCCTAACCACGACCTTTCCTTCAATTCCAGCAAGACGGGCAACTTCAGGATAAACAGGTCGAGGAATATATACTGATTTTGGTGGTACTTCAACTTTCCAATAAGGAACGGTCGGCGGGTCTACATCTGTGATTTTTCTAAAGGATTCGATTTTATCGGTTGGTCCAATCGTAGCTGCTTCAACTTGGTCGGGTGAAGTCGCTGCCACCGGTAATTTAGGTCGTTCAACAGGCGGTGGTTCAACCTCTTTCACCAAGACCGGTGGTAGCTCTTCCCATACTATCTCTTTTTCACCTTTTAAACTATAGGGCGTAATACTAAAATCTTTAGGCAGAATGATAAAAGCGACTATTATCAAAAGGAGTGCGCCAATCAGCCCCAACCGTGAGGAACGGGTATAATAACGGTCCTCATCCCAATTCAGGGCAGGACTTTGGGTTTGATATGCTTTTGCCATTTTTCCTCCTTTCACTTATTATATACAACCGAACGGTCAAAAAAATTCCGCAATAAATTAATTGAAATCAATTGTCATTTATCTATAATTTCTTTGTTGACATAGGGTTATAAGAAGCTACCTTGTAACCTTAAGGGTAAAAACTCCGTCTTATTTAAAAGATAGGAGGTCGAATGAAAAAATCTTATGTATTATTATTTCTTATACTGGCTGTGGCTTGCTTAGCCACAACCCATCAGGTTGATATGGTAAATTTTGCTTTTATCCCTGATACTCTAAGCATTTACGAGGGAGACAGCGTGCTTTGGATTAATCAAAGCAATCTATTCCATACTACGACCAGTGGCGATACCGGGGTGCCAAATGGAATTTGGGATTCTGGGTCAATAGCACCAGGCGATTCGTTCTTGTTTCATTTTGTGAACGCAGGAACCTATCCATATTATTGTACTCCCCACTGGCAATTTGGTATAATTAGATTAATTATTTCTGCTCCGGCTGATATTAGAGAAAGTAAATCGGATTTCTCTTTTAAACACCAAACCAGACAAAATTATCCCAACCCCTTAAGCTCTTATACTTATATCACTTATCAACTCAAAAAACCAGGAAGAGTAGTAATTAGAATCTACGATGCTACTGGACAACCGATCAGGAATTTTATTAAGCAACACAATGCTCCTGGTAATTATTCGATAATCTGGAATGGTCATGATGAAAAAGGGCAAAAAGTTTCTGCCGGTATTTATTTCTATCAAGTGAATTTGGCTGGTACCAGTTATACCCAAAAAATGCTTGTGAATAAATGATTTTTGGTTGTTCGATAAACATTAGCCCAGGGCTTGGATTGAAAGGAGGTTAATGGATTTATCCAAATTTATCATTCCGCTTGGCATAGCCACCTATGCTGTACTCTTGCTCGCAATACTTACCGGTTTGCGGGTAATTAAAGTAAAGGTGAAATGGCATAAAATGATTGCATTGATTGCATTAATTATTGCGTCAATACATGCAATCATCGTAATATATCTCAACTACTTTTAACCAGGGAGGTCAAAATGAAGCATCTTTCAAAATTTCTATATCTTGCTGGAATAATTTGCTTTTTCATTACCAGCGCAATTGCCCATCCTCCAGACAGTCTCGAGCTGAATCTTGATTCAACTGGGATACTCAGTATCAAGGTATTCCATACGGTCAAAGACGAAGCCAAACATTACATAACTAAAATCGTCGTCGAGTTAAACGGCAAAGAGATAATCCAGCAAAGTGTAAATAGTCAGGTCAGCAAAAATGAACAACATGCGTTATACCGAATAATCGATGCTCAAGAAGGGGATAAAATAACCGTTACCGCGATTTGCAATATCACCGGCAAGAAAAAAGAGACCCTGATGAAAACTGCTCCAGAGAAAGTCGAAACGGAAAAAGAAGAGTAGTTTGCCCAGAGATTAGGGAACATTCACTATGAAAAAGTTATGTTTGATATTATTGTTATTTGTCGCCCAAATCAGCTCTGGACTCGAACCAGCGATGTTAAATCTAAAAGTACCCAGCGGTCTGGAAAAGAATCAATTGGTTTTTGGGATTCAACACCGTTTTTATGGTAAATTGACCGAAAATCCCTTTGGTACATTCTTCGGTCTTGATGCTGGAGCAAATGTCGGCGTGAATTTGAGATACTCTGTGTGGCCCAGACTTGATATTTACGGTTCGTACACGCGCTGGCAAAAAGAGTTTACACTGGGCGCCGGTTATGCCTATTTCATCCCCAGGTTATTCAGAAGTCAGATAAACATCGAATATTTCAATTACGAGAAGTTGGGTCTGCCTGATACAATATCAAAGCGAAGGCGTAACTTTTTTTATTCATTTCTGCTGCAAGGCGAACCAGTCGTTAATCAAATAAGACCGACCGTAAATGTTGGTTACGATGGTTATAATCAGCGTTTTGGTCTGGGCTTAGGATTAGATGTAGGGTTTGAACTCGAGATAGGTCCAATTGAAGGGATGAATATTATCGGTGAATATTTTCCGATAATAAACCAAGATACAATGGTCACTGGTCCCAAAAATAGTTTTGCTGCCGGGATTAAACTTAATACTTACGGTCATCATTTCATGCTCTTTATTGGAAATAACTCAGAAATCGGAACAAGGCGCTTAATGCTTGGAACTCATACCAACGACCTATTTCTCAGTTTTAAAATTCACCGGTTTCTCAGTTTTTAAAGTTTAGAAGGGAGACAATGAAAATGAAATGGTTAAAAATATTTTCAATTATTATAATTGGCTTTAGTTTTATTTGGTTCAGTAATTGTAATACAAAAGAACAGGAACAAGGTAATGGTAATAATGCTGATACACTGCGAACAATAACAACCGAAGGCATCACATTACAGTGGAAGCCGGATTCAGTGCTTTTATCGGTGAAAGTAATTGCCCCAACTACCGGCTGGGTAGCAGTCGGATTCGACCCAACCCAAGGAATGAAAGATGCCAATATTATCATTGGTTATGTCCATAATGATACTGCTTATGTGAGAGATGAGTATGGTTCAGGACCAACTACTCATGCATCAGACGTGAGTGCTGATGGAACTGATGATGTAACAGAAATAGCTGGTAATGAAACTCAAGATAACACCGAAATCAACTTTAAGATTCCACTCGATTCCGGGGATTCAAGAGACCGACCTTTAATTGTCGGGAATTCCTATAATATAATCCTTGCTTATGGTCAAAATGGTGCCGACAATTTTGATTCTTATCATAAAACTCGAGTCGTTGTTAATATTAAAATCTAAATCGGTCGCCATTTAATTTCCAATCCGTCGAGAGTAGAATAGAATATTTGAGATTAATCATAAATTTTATTCAGGATTAAATCACAAACATAAATCTTGACACAAGCAAAATTTAATGCACACTTATTACGTGTTTATTAATTTGCCTAACCGACACAAGCATATTGATTATAAACCTAAAGAGAAAGGAGGCATGATGTTTAAAATGAAACAGATGCCTTTTATTTTCCTCTCGGCACTGGGATTACTTTCGAGTTTCCTATTTTTACCGGCTCGAGCCGAAGATACCCTGTTAATGCCTTATGACTTTGAGATGGAAGAACTGGTGGATATTGACGCTACAATCGAACCTGAAGAATATCAAGAATCTTTTTTTAACGAACCGACTTTAATTACGGTTTATTGGGGTTGTGATGATTCTCTAATGTATGTGGGTTTAAAGGCACCATCGTGTGCCTGGTTATCTATCGGCTTTGGTAGTAAAAATAAGGAAGGTGCGAATCTGTTAATTGCCACAATAACTGAAGATAGCGTTGAGGTTGAAAATTACCTTGGTACTAAGGAAGGCTATAAAATTATTAAGGAAGACCGAATCATTGACTGGGATATTGACGAAGAAGAGGACACGGTATCATTCGAATTCATCTATCCCCTTAATTTTCCAGCGGAAAGTGGCATGGTGGTAACCAAGCTCGAACATGGAAAGACTTATGATTTTATGCTGGGTATGTCTAAAGTCGTAGCACCCAAAGGTAAGCAAGAACGGCGCTTTGCCGGCACCTTTATGATTGAAGAAAAACCTGCACCACAAAAAGCACCAGTACCCGAAGAATCTCTCCCAGCAAAGAAGCAAGAAGCAAAACCACCTAAGAAATAGGGTGTTTTATAACGGGAATATAGAATTATCTGGTTTATATTATAGCCTAAGTTTATAGCATAAGGTAAATCTCTTATTTCTAAATTCACTAAACTTGTAAAGTGGTATTATATTTCATTCGCCTAAAAAAGTTTTGAGAGTTAAAAAGTCCATATTTATTCTTGACAAAAAGACTTAAATACTTTAAACTTAGACTATGCACGGAGGTGGCAGCAATGAACTCAATAAATTTATTGCCGATTTGAGAAGACCCGAATCTGCCATTAGGGAAAAGGCAGTTAAGTCTTTGCAAGAAATCGGTGGAGTTGAGGCGACTCAAGCTTTAATTTTAGCTTTAACCGACCAGGATGCCCGAATTCGTTCGGCTGCAACCCAAGCTTTGCTCAGCATCAGGGAAATAGCATTACAACCTCTGATTCAAAGTTTAAATAATGCGGATAAACTTTTGAAGCGCAGCGTATGTGAAATCTTGGGACAGATTAACAATGAACAAGCGGTTGACCATTTAATCCAGCAGTTACAAGATGATGACCCATTGGTACGTTCGGCAGCAATTGAAGCCTTGGGTAGAATCGGTCACCACCGTGCAGTCGACCCGATTCTGGCAATTCTTGAAGACGAAAACTCTTGGGTTAGAGCAATTGCGGCAACCGCTCTGGGTAATTTTAAGGCACGCACCGCAGTCGATGAATTGATCACCAAACTTGATGACCCGGTTCACTGGGTCAGGGCGGCGGCAGCGGAAGCCTTGGGTAAAATCAGTGACCGCAAACCAGTCGATGATTTGATTATGAAATCATTAGAAGACCCTGACCAATCAGTTCGAATGAGTGCAATCGAGGCCTTAAAACAGATTGGGACAATAGCGATTGAACCTTATATAGATTCTTTGAGCAGCGAAGACCTAAATACTCGCTTCGCGGCAATCGATGCCCTGCTTGCCGAAGGTTCGGTTGCGGTTGCTCCCCTCATCAGTTTGCTTGGTCATCAAAATCCAGTAGTAAGAGCCACCGTTGCCGAAATTTTAGGTAATATTGGTGATACACGCGCGGTCGAACCCTTAACCGACTTATTAGCCGATGAAATCGAGAGCGTCCAGATTGCGGCGATAAATGCCCTGGGCAAAATTAAAGAGGAGAAAACGATTGAATCTTTAATTCGTGCTCTTGGTAATGAGGACCCAAAGATTTCGGCAGCAGCCAGCAAGGCTGTATTGAGGATGGGTGATTTAGCGATTGAAAAACTAATCGCGGCTTTGCATGATAAAAGAGCCGAAGTTCGTGCAATCGTTGCTAACATCTTAGGTAAGATTGGTGACTTTCGAATTGTCGAACCTTTGATTCAAACTCTTAATGATGAGGTTGCTTGGGTAAGGGCGGCGGCGGCGGAAGCATTAGGAAAAGTTACCGATATCGATGCGGTTAAGCCTCTGGCAGAACATCTTAGCGACGAAAATTACTTGGTCCGAGCTACTGCGGCTGAATCATTGGGTAAGTTAAGAGATGAACAAACCGTGCCTGATTTGGTCAAATGTCTTAATGACGAAATTACGATGGTCAAGAGGGCAGCGGCTATTGCCTTAGGAAAAATCAGTGACCCCAGTGCAGTTGATGGTCTGCTCAAGGCATTGGAAGATACCGATGCTCCGGTCAGAGCAGCCGCGATCGAATCCCTGGCAAACTTACGGCAAACCGGATTCTTAGAATATCTGAAACGTATCGTTTTACCCTGGCCCTGGAGTCGCGAAAGCCCAGAGGTTAAGCGCGCGGCTAAAAGAGCAATTAAAAAATTGCGCGAAGTTCTGGAAGAAGAAGCGGCAATAGCCGAAGAAGCAAAGGAAGAAGAACCATCTACCTCCAAAAACGAAAAATCCACCAGTTAAAGATTCTCAGCCAATAACACTATTTAATCTAACCAGATAATTTCAATTCCGAAGTTTTTTAAATCTTCGGCCGATTATTTGGTTAGCACCAAAAGATGGACTTTCTGATTTTAAGTAAGCTTTTTTCCAAAAACATTCTAACAATTCTTAACCCTTCATTTATGCCAAGTCCAAACTTATTGGTTACAGCTTCATCCCGTTCATTGATTGCCTCGCCCTTAGCATTAATAATTACTTTAGATCCTGGGGTCAACGAACCGCCAAGTTGTTCGAGATAAAACGGAATTAATTTATTTTTCGACTTAATTCTAGGCTTCAGAGGTTTGCTATCATATCAGCATTTCAACCTAACAAGCAAGCTGATACAATAATCAGTCTTGTAATAAGGCTTGAGCAAACGCTTCCGCCGAAAATACCTCTAAATCTTCAATGCCCTCACCAATTCCCAAATATTTTATCGGCAGATTCAGTTCACAAGCAATTGGTATGATTACCCCGCCTTTGGCCGTGCCGTCTAATTTCGTGACAATGATTCCGGTAATACCCAATTCTTGATGAAAAATTTTTGCCTGGGCAATTCCGTTTTGCCCAACCGTGGCGTCCAATACTAACCAAATCTCATCCGGCGCATCGGGCTTTAACTTGGTGATCGTGCGTTTAATCTTCTTTGCCTCTTCCATCAAATCTTTTCTTGTATGCAATCGACCCGCGGTATCGACCAAAACCACATCGAGTCCTTTCGCATAAGCCTTTTTTATCGCATCATAAGTAACCGCTGCTGCATCTTGACTTTTTTCCGAAGCAACAATTTCGACATTGGCACGCTCTGCCCAAATTTTTAGTTGGGGCGCTGCTGCATCCCGATAGGTATCACTCGCTGCAATCAATACTTTTTCCCCAAGATTTTTTAGTTGATAGGCAATTTTGCCAATGGTTGTAGTCTTACCCGAACCATTGACCCCAACAATCATTATGACTTCAGGCTTCTCAAATTCTTTAATCGCAACTTCGGTTTTAAGTAAATTGGTAATTTCCTGCCTTAGAATTTCTGCTTTATCACTTTTGCCTTTGATTTTTTCAATTAAATAGGAGCTTGCTTTTACCCCGACATCGGCGCCGAGTAGTGCTGCTTCCAATTCTTCGATATTGTCCGATTTCAGGAATTGGTGAAACTTCTCCCGGGTCTTCTTTAATCCGTTTTTAATTCGTTCAAAAACGGACTTCATTTTTTTCGGGTTTATAGTCTGAGAGTCGGACTGAAATCACCTTTGACACACCTGGCTCTTCAGTAGTTACCCCAAGGAGAACATCGGCTTTTTCAATGGTCAGACGGTTATGGGTAATAACTACGCCTTGTGTCCCAGCCGCTGCCAATTCCCTCAAGAAATCGGCAAATCTTCCGACATTGACATCATCTAACGGTGCGTCCACCTCATCAAAGAAACAGAATGGTGCAGGTTTTACAGAATAGAAAGCAAAAAGCAAAGATAAAGCTAAAAGTGCTTTTTCGCCGTCCGACAGATGCTCCAGCCGTTTTGGCATCTTGCCTTTAGGTCGCGCGGTAATCTCAATCTCCGAATCCAAAGGATTGACCTGGTCCAGTAAGCTAAGGTCGGCTTCACCCTCGATGAAGAGACGTGTGAAAATCGAACGGAAACGTTCTCGCACCAGTCGGAAGGTATCCAGGAATTGTTCCTTGGCATGTTGTTCAATTTCAGTAATTGTTTTTTCTAAGTTGCTCCGAGCATCGAGTACGTCCTGGCGTTGGCTAAGGTAATTATCCAGTTCAGCTTTTTCCCTTTGAAATTCATCTTTGGCTAATGGATTGACCTTACCCAAATTCATCACCCGCTCTGAAATCACTTTAAGCCGCTCGGTGACCTGCTCGTCCGGAACGATTTCAACCGCTGCGATATCAGTCTGATAAAATTCCCGGGCTTCCTGTTCAATCGCTTCTCGATGCTTTTGTTTTTCAAATTGTTTCATACGCTGTTTCATTAACTCGGCTCGTTGTATTTCTAAAGTGTCTCGTTTTTCTTTCAAAGTGGATTCAATTTCTTCTTCGGCTTTACTCAATTCGTCAATTGTCAGCTCATCAATCGCTTGGCAGCTTAATTTAATTACCCTGCGGTTTTCTTCAATCTGTCTTTCGTTTGACTCAATTTCTGAAGTCAATTTTTCCATTTCCGCTTGCACCCTCTTTTGTGTTTCGGCAAGTTCGGTTATTCGTTGCTGAGCTAAATCGGTCTCTTTTATTTGATAAGCAAGCTCGGTCCGTTTTAAAGTCAATTCTTCACCTATTTTTCCTAAATTGAATAGAACCTTACTCGCTTCTTCTAATTTTGCTTTAATCTGTTTTTGCCGTTCAACAATTTCTTTTTCTAAACTACTAATAATAACTTTTAGCGGCTGCTCAATATCGTCCAGTTCATTTAAACTCTGGGTGACTTCGTCGATATTTTGTTTGCTTTTGTTAATTCGGGCCTGAGTTTGAGCAAAGTCTTCTTTGAGCCAGTCTAATTCTTTTTTAATTTCATCGCTCGAATTTTTCTTTGCCGAAAGTGCAGCCTGAAGATTAGATCTTTCGGATAATAGATTAAGGATTTCTCCTTGCATTCGTTCCAATTCCTGCTTTAAATCGACAATCGTTGCTTCTTGGGCTATGATTTGATTAATCATGTTTGCCAGCTCGTTTTCAAATCTAACCTTTTCCTCTTCCTTTTCTACCAGTTTCTTTTCCGTTCTCAATTTTCCCTGCTCTTGGCTTTCGATAAGAATCATATCCTGATTAAATAGGGCAATT
>Ga0224506_10002274_pt1 | contig 13166 bp, 14 predicted proteins | sample SF_Jan12_sed_USG_2_FD_169108 | JGI IMG/M metagenome (GOLD analysis project Ga0224506, IMG submission 169108) | Sediment microbial communities from San Francisco Bay, California, United States - SF_Jan12_sed_USGS_8_1 | ecosystem: Environmental > Aquatic > Marine > Sediment | place: USA... | reverse complement strand
AGTAGCGCCTCTCCCCTAGCACCCTGCGAACAGTCACCTGTTCAGATTATGAAAACGTACGTTTATTGCAAAAAAATCAGCTGAAACAGCGCATATCCCGTTCAGTTTTCTTTGCTTACCCGCTTATTTTTCACATCATGAAAGATCCTGTAAATGTAACGTATTTTTAACAAAATAATTCCACTAATGCATAGAAAGAATTTTCTTATATACATATAATACGGCGCTTTTCGATGGACTGATTCTTTGTTGTAGCTAATCAGCCCTCGGCTCATTTGTACTACCTCTGAACAGCCTCTTAATTAGTCGAATGCTTCTCTTTGCTATTTACAGCCTTAGCGTTCTGCTTTTTTTTCAACTTTTTTATACCCAAAGCCTATGCAAGCAATGGCCATTGATACGTATTATCCGGACAAGATATATGACCGACATTAAGAAGGGTCTCGACCTGCCGATTACCGGTGCCCCGCAACAGATCATCGACAATGGCAATGCTGTTACATCGGTTGCTTTAACCGGTGCCGACTATCACGGCATGAAACCCAGCATGGCGGTAAAAGTAGGTGACCGTGTCAGGCTGGGACAGCTGCTGTTTACCGACAAGAAAAATGAAGGCGTTCGCTTCACCTCACCCGGCGCCGGCGTGGTAACGCAAATCAACCGTGGCACACAGCGCGTGTTTCAGTCTGTTGTGATTGAACTCGATGGTGATGCGACTGAGACTTTTGCCCGCTATCAACCGGCAGAGCTGAGCTCATTAAGCTGGAACCAGGTGCATGACAATCTGGTGCAGTCTGGTTTGTGGACATCATTTAGAACGCGGCCTTTCAGCAAGGTACCGCATATCAGTTCTTCACCTTCTTCCATTTTTATTACCGCTATGGATACTCAGCCGCTGGCGGCTGACCCGGCTGTGGTTATTGCAGCCAATCCCGGCGCATTTGAAGATGGCTTAAAAATTATCTCACACCTGACCGAGGGTAATATCTTTCTTTGTCAGGAGAAAACGGCTGACATCCCCACAGCTGGAATACAGGCCGAGCTGTTCGGTGGCGTGCACCCGGCAGGTAATGTGGGTACTCATATTCACTTTCTCGACCCTGTCAGCATCGACAAGACTGTCTGGCACATTGGTTATCAGGATGTGATTGCGATTGGCCAGTTATTCACCACCGGTCAACTCAATATCGAACGCGTGGTCGCTCTTGGCGGCCCCAGCACACTCAAGCCACGCCTGCTTAAAACACGCGTGGGTGCGAATTTAACTGAACTGACCACTGGTGAAATTCATCAGGGGGATACCCGGATTATATCAGGCTCTGTATTTGGTGGTCGTAATGCCAGCCACGACGCTTATGCCTTCCTTGGCCGCTACCACAATCAGGTCACGGTACTGGCAGAAGGTCGTGAGCGGCCCTTTTTACATTATGTGCGTGCCGGCGTTGATCGCTTCTCTGTGATGAACACCTTTGTTTCTAAATTACTGCCAAACAAACTTTTCAATTTCACTACCAGCACCAATGGTTCGGAACGCTGTCTGTTGCCGCTGGGTAATTTTGAAAAAGTAATGCCGCTGGATATTCTGGCCACACCACTGCTGCGCGCACTGATTGTCGGTGATCTGGAAATGGCTGAAAAACTTGGCGCTCTGGAGCTGGATGAAGAAGATCTGTCGCTGTGTACTTTTGTTTGTACCGGCAAGTATGAATACGGTCCGATTTTGCGTGACTGCCTGACTCAAATAGAGAAGGAGAGTTAACTATGGGCCTGAGAACATTTTTTGACAAATTAGAACCGCACTTTAGCAAAGGCGGCCGTTTTGAAAAGTATTACGCCATCTACGAGATGGTCGATACGATCTTTTATATGCCGGAAATCATCACCCGCACCACCGCTCATGTACGTGACGCGCTGGACATGAAGCGGGTGATGATCATGGTCTGGGCGGCGGCATTGATTCCGCTAACCGTGGGTATTTTTAATCTGGGTTTGCAGGCTAATACGCTGATTGATGCCGGTGCGGCGATGCCGACTCAGGGTTGGCGTGAAAACATGATACTGCTGTTTGGCGGCCATAACCCGGCCAGCAGCTGGGACAATTTCTGGTATGGCTTCTGGTTTTTCATGCCAATCTATGCCGTTACCTTTATTGTCGGCGGCTTATGGGAAGTTTTGTTTGCGGCCGTGCGCGGACACGAAGTCAACGAAGGTTTCTTTGTCACATCCATTTTATTTGCGCTGGTATGCCCGCCAACGATTCCTTTATGGGCCGTGGCTCTGGGTATTTCTTTCGCCGTGGTCTTTGGTAAAGAAGTGTTCGGTGGTACCGGCAAAAACTTCCTAAACCCGGCACTGACCGGGCGTGCCTTTCTGTTCTTTGCTTACCCGGCTTATATGTCCGGTGATGCGGTCTGGGTTGCCGTGGACGGATACTCCGGTGCCACAGCCCTGAGCGTGGCCGCCTCTGAAGGTTTAAATCAGCTTGGCCAGCTCGGTAACCTTAGCTGGTTCGATGCTTTTATTGGCAATATGGCCGGCTCAGTCGGTGAAACCTCCACGCTGGCGATTTTGATTGCCGGAGGCCTGTTGCTGATGGCCGGCATTGCTTCATGGCGTATTGTGCTTGGCGTCATGCTCGGCATGGCCGCCACCGCGCTGCTGTTTAACATGCTCGGTTCAGATAGCAATACTATGTTTGCGCTACCCTGGTACTGGCATCTGGTGGTCGGTGGTTTTGCCTTCGGTATGTTCTTTATGGCCACCGACCCGGTATCGGCCTCAATGACCGATCAGGGTAAGTGGTGGTTTGGTGCGCTGATCGGTTTCATGGTGGTGATGATCCGTGTGATTAACCCGGCCTTCCCTGAAGGCATGATGCTGGCGATTTTGTTTGCCAACCTGTTTGCGCCGATGATTGATCACTTTTTTATTCAGGCCAACATCAAGCGGAGAGCTGCCCGTGTCAAATAATAAAGACTCTATTAAGAACACACTGATCGTAGCCTTTGCGGTTTGTCTGGTCTGCTCGGTCATCGTCTCAGTGCCGGCGGTCAAGCTCAGGCCGCTGCAAAAAGCCAATCAGCAGCTGGAAATTAAAAAGAACATCTTAGCCGCGGCCGGCCTGCTAAAAGACGGGCCATCGATTGATGAACAATTTGCCGTTATCAACACACAACTGGTGGATTTAAAAACCGGCCGTTTCAGTACCGATCTGGACCTTGCCAGTTACAACCAGCGTAAAGCATCGAAAGATCCAAAACATTCTACTGCACTGAGTAGAGAGCAGGATATTGCCAGCATTAAGCGGCTGGAAAATTATTCCAAAGTTTACATGGTGAAGAACGGCGGTGAACTTAAGACTCTGATTCTACCGATCCGCGGTTACGGTCTTTGGTCTACCCTGCGCGGTTTTGTGGCGGTTAACAAAGATCTGAATACCATCGCCGGACTGGGTTTTTATGAGCACGCTGAAACACCGGGGCTGGGTGGTGAAGTCGATAACCCGAAATGGAAACAACAATGGCTTGGTAAGAAATTATTTGATGAAGCCGGCGCTTTACAAATTGCCGTGAAGAAAGGCTCGGTCGATCCGTCTATTGCGCTTGAAAAAGCGCATCAGGTGGACGGTTTGTCCGGTGCCACACTGACCAGCACCGGCGTTACCAATTTAATACGTTTCTGGATGGGTAAAGATGGCTTTGCGCCATTCCTGTCTCATCTGAAAGCAGGAGAAGTCTGATCATGTCTGCAGTAAGAACGGTTTTAATAAACCCCATTTTTAGCAATAATCCGATTGCCTTACAGATACTCGGTGTCTGTTCTGCACTGGCCGTCACTACCAGTCTTAAAGTGACACTGGTGATGTGTCTGGCACTGACCGCGGTCACGGCTTTTTCAAACCTGTCGATCTCATTAATACGCAACCAAATCCCGTCAAGCATCCGCATTATTGTGCAGATGACCATCATTGCCTCACTGGTCATTGTTGTTGATCAGGTGCTCAAAGCCTATGCCTATGATGTTTCCAAATCGCTGTCAGTCTTCGTTGGCCTGATCATTACCAACTGTATTGTTATGGGTCGCGCTGAAGCTTATGCGATGGCCAATCCGCCGCTGATGAGTTTCCTTGATGGTATCGGTAACGGCCTGGGTTATTCGGTGGTGCTTATTTTTGTTGCGGTGATTCGTGAACTGCTCGGTGCCGGCAAGTTTTATGGCATCGAGGTTTTACCACTGGTAAATGACGGCGGCTGGTATGTGCCGAATGGTTTGTTATTGCTGCCACCAAGCGCGTTTTTTGTGATCGCGCTGTTTGTCTGGTTGCTGCGCACGGTGAAAAAAGATCAGGTTGAAGAAGCCGACTTTAAAATGGCCAGCCACGTTAAGAAGGATGCCCTGTAATGGAAGAATTGATCAGTTTATTTATTCGCGCCATTTTCGTTGAGAACATGGCTCTGGCATTCTTCCTTGGCATGTGTACGTTTTTAGCACTGTCTAAAAAAGTTGAAACCGCGATTGGTTTAGGCATTGCCGTGATTGTGGTGCAGGTCATTACCGTGCCGGTCAACAACCTGTTGTTCCACTACGTGCTGAAAGAAGGCGCACTGGCCTGGGCCGGCTTTCCTGAAGCCGATTTGAGCTTTCTTGGTCTGCTGAGTTATATCGGCGTTATCGCGGCGATTGTACAAATTCTGGAAATGTTTCTCGATAAATATGTGCCGTCTTTATACAACGCACTGGGTGTGTTCCTGCCACTGATCACCGTTAACTGCGCGATTCTTGGTGCTTCTTTATTTATGGTGGAACGTGACTACAGCTTTGTCGAAAGTACCGTTTATGGCATCGGCGCCGGCGTTGGCTGGGCACTGGCCATTGTTGCGCTGGCTGGCATACGTGAAAAATTAAAATACAGCGATGTACCCAAAGGTCTGCAAGGCCTGGGTATTACTTTTGTGATCGTTGGTTTGATGTCATTAGGCTTTATGTCTTTCTCTGGCGTCAGTTTGTAATCTGGGAGTTTGGAAAATGAACACAGAAATTATTCTCGGCGTGGTTATGTTTACCGTTATCGTGTTTGCACTGGTGGCGGTGATTTTATTAGCACGCGCAAAACTGGTCAGCACCGGTAATGTACAGATCAATATTAACGGTGATCCTGAAAAAAGTTTGTCGCTGCCTGCCGGTGGCAAATTGTTACAGTCGCTGGCCGATGCGAAAATTTTTCTTTCTTCTGCCTGTGGCGGCGGTGGTACCTGTGGCCAGTGTCGCTGTAAAGTAAAAAGTGGCGGCGGCTCTCTGCTGCCAACAGAGCAGTCATTTTTTACTAAGGGTCAGGCCCGTGAAGGTTATCGCCTTGCCTGTCAGGTTGCGGTAAAACAGGATATGGATATCGAGGTACCGGCTGAATTTTTCGGCGTTAAGAAATGGGAATGCACGGTCGAATCTAATGATAATGTGGCGACCTTTATTAAAGAGCTGACGCTGCGTTTACCGGAAGGTGAAGACGTGAATTTCCGCGCCGGTGACTATGTGCAGTTAGAAGCGCCACCGCATCACGTTAAATACGGTGACTTTGATATCGAAGAACAATACCGTGGCGACTGGGAGCATTTTGATTTATTTAAAATGGAATCCCGGGTTAGCCAGCCAGTGGTACGCGCATACTCAATGGCTAACTACCCGGATGAGAAAGGCATTGTTAAGTTCAATATTCGTATCGCAACACCACCGGAAGGCAGCAACTACGAGCCGGGGCAAATGTCTTCTTATGTGTTTAACCTGAAACCCGGTGACAAGATGACGGTATACGGCCCGTTCGGTGAATTCTTCGCCAAAGAGACAGAAGCCGAGATGATCTTCATCGGTGGTGGTGCCGGCATGGCACCAATGCGCTCGCATATTTTTGATCAGCTGAAACGTTTAAACAGTAAACGTAAGATCAGTTTCTGGTATGGTGCCCGCTCACTACGCGAAACCTTTTATCAGGATGAGTACAACCAGCTCGAAGCGGCGAATGATAACTTTCACTGGAATCTTGCTCTGTCTGATCCTTTGCCGGAAGATAACTGGGAAGGTAAAACAGGCTATATTCATAATGTGCTATATGAACAGTATCTGAAGAATCACGAAGCACCTGAAGACTGTGAATACTATATGTGCGGGCCACCAATGATGAATAATGCGGTGATTTCAATGCTGAAAGATCTGGGAGTACAGGATGAAAATATATTGCTCGATGACTTTGGTGGTTAATTAATGCAACAGCCGGCTATTCTGCACAGGCGCAGGCCTCTGCTACGTTATCTGCTTGCCAGCGTATTATTACTGCTGGCGACCGGCTGTGCCGATACGGTAAAAAAAGCTGAGCACTCGCTGCATGGTCATACCATGGGCACCCGTTACAACATCAGTTTTGTTAACAGCACTAAGGAACAGTCTCAGACCGTTTACCAGCAAACATTGCAGGCCGGTGTTGATAATTTGCTGCAACAAATTAACCAGTCAATGTCGACCTATATTGCCGACTCAGAGCTCAACCGCTTCAATAATCTGGCGGTCAATCAATGGATGCCTATTTCTGCCGACCTGTTCACAGTGATCAGACAGGCACAAAATATCAGTTTGTTATCAACCGGTGCATTCGATATTACCGTTGGTCCACTGGTGGACTTATGGGGTTTTGGTCCCGGCTTTAGCGCAGAACAGGTGCCGGCGAAAAAGCAAATTACTGCACTCAAGCAGCGTACCGGTTACCACGAAATCGAACTCGATAGCACGCAGCAACGCATTCGTAAAACTTCTGAACGGCGGCTCGACCTGTCGGCCATCGCCAAGGGTTTTGCCACCGACAAAGTGGCCGATTATCTGCAGCAACAGGGTATCAAACATTACCTGGTTGAAATCGGCGGTGAGATACGCCTGAAAGGGCATAAACCTGACGGCTCTTTATGGCGTGTGGCCATTGAAAAACCGGTGTCTGACGAGCGCGCTGTTATGAAGCTGCTGTCGCTGACTAATGTTGCGATTGCCACGTCCGGTGACTACCGCAATTTTTTTGAAGCCAACGGCAAGCGATATTCACATACGATTGATCCGAACAGTGGCTATCCGATCCGCCACCAGCTGGTGTCGGTCACCGTGATCACCGACCGCTGCATCAAGGCCGATGCATTTGCCACCGCCATGATGGTGATGGGTGTCAAAAATGCACTCGCACTGGCAAAGCAGGAAAAACTAGCTGTGCTACTGATCAAACGCACAAAAAAAGGTTTTGTTGAGTATAAGAACGCCGCATTTTCTGCTTATTTAAAGGAACAGTAACATGGGTACTTTTATCGTTGTCTTTGTTTTTATGCTGATTGTGGTTCTGCTGATGGCCGTCGGTGTGGTGATGGGGCGGCGGCCTATTTCCGGCTCCTGCGGCGGGCTTTCCGGTCTGGGTTTGAAAAGTGCCTGTGATGTCTGCAGCGGTAAAGATGAATGTAAGAACAAAAAGAAAAAGTCTGCCAGTATTCACTTTGATGAAACAACATCATCGGACAAATAATGATTGCTAGAGCAATACAGATAATCCGGCCACAGCGACACTGAGAAAAGCTTTTTAGCCGTTATAAATTGCCCCTGTGTTCTTCCTGTACTCTGTTGTCAATTTTATAAATTCCGCATCATCTGGCCAGCCATAGTAATACTCAAGCCAGAACAGACAAATCTACCACGTTAATTACCCTATCCATCGCTTGTCATGTGCTGCTTTAATGTACACAGTGCTAAAACAATACTATATATTAGCTATTCAGCATAAATTATCCCTATTAATAGGCGGGACAATATTTAGCAGCACCACGTATTATTGACTAGCGGTTTAGCCAATGTGCGATTACAGCTCAGGCAAAACGTCTGTCCACAAAACAGGGAGAGCATTCAGTGAAGCGCCTATTTATTATTTTCAGCATAGCGATCATTACAATAATAACCGCTTGTGAGCAAGATTCTGAACCCTCTAAGCAGTCATCGCTGCAATATTCCCGCGAAAAGCCAGTCAGTGCAATTCCTAGCTATCGACTGGCAATACACCCGCTGTATAACCCGCAAAAACTGAGTCAGGCTTATCAACCGCTGGTTGATCACATCAACCGGCATGTGCCTGAGATGAAGCTGGAGCTGGAAGCTTCGCGCAACTATCAGGTTTATGAAGAAAAGTTGCGTAATAAAGGGCCGGCTTTTCTGTTGCCTAATCCCTGGCAGACACTACAGGCAATGAAAGTTGGATATCATGTGATTGCGATGGCCGGTGATGCCGAAGATTTTAAAGGTATTTTTATTACCCGCAAAAACAGCGGTATTAAAACGCCGATAGATCTCAAGGGTAAAGTCGTCAGCTACCCGTCACACACCGCGCTGGCGGCGGCTATTATGCCGCAATATTATCTGCACACTCACGGCATTAATATCAATAAAGATATCAAAAACATTTATGTTGGCTCGCAGGAGTCATCAATTATGAATGTGTATCTTAATAAGTCAGTGGTCGGCGCCACCTGGCCACCGCCATGGCGACTGTTTCAAAAAGATTACCCGGCAGAAGCCGCTCAGCTTGAACTGATCTGGGAAACGCCGCCATTATTAAACAATTCTGTGATGATCCGTGAGGATGTGCCTCAGGTCATTCAACAAAAGTTCACCCGGGTTATCACCGAGCTGGGAGAAACCGCCGAGACGAAAGCTATTTTAGAAAATATGGAAACAGCGCGTTTTCATCCTGCAAATGATGAGACTTATGACCAGGTAAGACAATATATAAAGCGTTTTGAGTCGGATGTAAGGTTAGTGGAAAACAAATAATGCTGCAGTTTTTAACACAGTGGTTTACAGCCAACTTACGCCGGCAACTGGTTATTGGCATAGTACTGGTAGTGGCAACCGCCATGACATTATTTGTCTGGGACCTGACCCAGCGACAACAACGCATCATGCTTGAACAACAATCCGAACAGGCACTGGCACTGGCACAAAGCATTGCTTCATCCTCAGCGGTCTGGGTTGCCTCACGTGATGTTAGCGGCTTACAGGAAATCGTTGACGGACTAAAGAAATACCCGGACTTGCAACACGCCATAGTGCTGAATAACAGTGGCCAGGTACTGGCTCATAGCGACCTGTCCCGGCGTGGTTTTTACCTGTCAGACCTCCCCGACAAACAGCAAGTTGTCGTCCTCACTCAGAATAAAAGCATGATTGATATTGCCCACCCCATCATCATCTCCGGTACTCACATCGGCTGGGTACGCATTGCTTTGGGCCATAAAGTAATTGAAGCCAAACTGACAAAAATCACACGTAACGGTGTTTTTTATACGCTGATTGCCGTCTTACTCACCTTTATACTGGCCATGCTCGCCGCCAGACGGTTAACCAGCCGGCTTTATGCCATTGCCTCAGTGGTCGACGCCGTGCAGGAAGGCAAACGTGATTTACGTACCGATGTTAGCGGCACCGATGAAGCGGCACAGTTATCGCGGCAATTTAATGACATGCTCGATACGCTGGCCAGACGTGAAAATGAAATTATAGAGTCGCACCATGCACTGGTGCAGAGTGAGTCACGCCTGCATCAGATTATGGATGTGACCGGTGAGGGTATCTGGGACTGGGATTTACAGACGGATCAGATCAGCCACAATTTAAGCTGGTGTAATATTCTCGGTCTGGATAAGAGCTCCCTATCTCACTCAATGGAATATTTTAGTCGCTTACTGCATAAAGATGATCTGGAAACGGTGATGGCGCGGGTGCAAAGTTGTTTACACGGTAACGGTGGTTATTCCAGCATACATCGCATGATCAGGCAGGATGGCAGTACTATATGGGTACAGGATCGCGGCGAGGTGACTGAACGTGACAGTGACGGCAAGCCACTGCGCATGCTGGGTAGTATTGCCGATATCACTCAACGTAAGTTGGCTGAAAATAAACTCATAGATATAAACGATAAACTGGAAGAGCGGGTCGAAAGGCGTACCGCTGAGATGAAAGCTGCCAGAGACGAAGCCGAACTGGCGAGCGCCGCTAAGTCAGAATTTTTATCGCGCATGAGTCATGAACTGCGCACACCACTTAATGCGATTCTTGGCTTTGCCCAGGTACTCACCTCCGATACTTCTGAAAAGCTGACGCCTATACAGTCAGAAAGTGTGGAGGAGATTTTGACCGCCGGCGAGCATTTACTGGAGCTGGTCAATGAAGTACTTGACCTTAGCCGCATAGAGACTGGCCAGATTGATTTGACAATTGAGACTGTGAATACCGTTAACCTGATTAAAACTTCTCTTGCTCAGCTGCGCCCGCTGGCTGATCAAAACAACATCAGCATGAGATTTGATGCCGTTGACGACGCTGCTGTGCTGGCCGATCAGCTGCGCCTGAATGAAGTCATGATCAACCTCATTTCCAATGCCATTAAGTACAACAAACCAGCTGGCTACATCACCGTCAGCTGCAAGATAAGCAAAAAAAATCAGTTACGCATTAGCGTTGAGGATAGCGGACGTGGTATCTCAGACAATGACATGTCTCGCTTATTCCGCCCTTTCGAGCGATCTGAATCAGCTTATGACGCCATTGAAGGTACCGGTATAGGACTGGCACTGGTAAAAAAATTACTGGAGGCGATGAACAGTGAAATTCATGTCAAGAGTACATATGGTGAAGGCAGTACTTTCTGGTTTGATCTGCCTGTCAGCGCAGAAACTACAGATGACAACTCGTCAGCAACAGTACGCACAGCCAGCGAGGGTGATGCACTGAAAAAAGTTTTATACATCGAGGACAGTATTGCCAATATGTCGCTGATGAGAAATATTTTTTCAATGCATGGCGGTATCGAGCTAATAGAAGCCAGGACAGCTGAAGACGGCTTATCGAGCGCCTTTAAGCAGCCTCCTGACCTCATTCTTCTTGATATTAATCTGCCCGGCATGGATGGTTTTGAAGCACTGGAACAGCTGAAAAAAAATCCTTTAACGGCCGGGGTTCCGGTTATTGCGGTTACCGCCAATGCCATGCTGACTGATGTTGAGCGCGGCAGTTATGCCGGCTTTGCCGAATACATCACAAAACCGCTTGATATTAAGCACCTCTTAACCTTAATTAACAACTACCTTAATATAATCTAAAGCTGGTGCGACAAAACAGAATTTTTTGCCGCTTAAAGCAGCAACTGTAATTTAATTTTTATCCCTGAAATATCTGACAAACCAGAGTTTATTATAAGGTGGTACTGCTATGGCAATGGACGAATCACTCAATGTATTCGGTGAAAAACTTGAAAGCTGTGGGGATAATCCCGTGACAGGATTTTACCGTGACGGCAAGTGTAATAGCTGTAAAGAAGACAGCGGCTCACACACCGTATGTATCGAGGCATCGAGAGAGTTCCTGCAATACTCGAGATTCAAAGGCAATGATTTATCAACACCTGTGCCTGAGTTCGGTTTTAAGGGATTAAAGCCCGGTGACAGCTGGTGTTTGTGTGCAGTGCGCTGGAAAGAAGCACTCGACAATAACATGGCTCCGCGTATTTACCTCAAGAGAACACACATTAAAGCACTGCAAACGGTTTCAATCGATTTACTGAAAAAATATGCAGTGGATCTGAACTAACCGGTTATTTAATTAAGATATTCTTAGCGCAGAGAATACCGACAAATCTTTTGAAAAACATAAACAGGCCTGCGTCTTTGCTACTGAGTACCTATGTTTTATTCTGGTAATAACAATACCCGCCTGTAGAAAATTTGTACCTTCACGTTAGTGTGCGACTAAATAGTGACAGCACTATCTCAGCAATATATTCCATTCATCAGACCTGTAAAGTTATTTTTTACATGATAGCTACCGTATAAATTAGAAATCAACGCATCCATCTATAAAAAGTTTATTTGAGAATTTTCTAAAGATAGAATGCCGTGCGAATACTGTCCATATTTTACAATACCATGAGACATGAATAACAACACTCTGCTAAAAAATACGGGGAAATTTTAATGAAGATAGACGTACTTAAATCATCACAAATTCTTGCTTTTTTAATTGGCACGCCATTTACTGTGTATAATTTGTTCAGTTTCAAGAATGATAAATTTGGCTATTATTTCCACGATGACAATCAGATATGGCTGGCAGTAGGCATTACATTTCTTACTATTGGTTATTTTATCCGCAACTGGAAGAAACTTTGATCTTTCAACTCCGGTAAAAAAGAAACACATGGATGCGTTTTCACCAGTTCAATACCTACACCGGATTGCGTTGCAGTTAGCAGCGTATAATCCGGTCTTTTTTCATGATTTTTCCCCAGAGCAATATTAGACAGCATATCTTCAATGCAGAGGATTGTTTTTGCCTTTCTATTATTTCCCGCCGGCTGTAAATTTGTATCAGCTGGCATTTAATCTTTCTGCCGGTGCTTTTCCAGCTTTTCTGTGTATGGCATCAGGTCTACCCAGAAAGTACTTCCTTTACCGCTCTCACTTTCAAAACCAATACGACCACCCATCATTTCTATCAGTTGCTTGGTAATCGTCAGTCCAATTCCGCTACCTTCTATCCCACTATACGTTTCATCCAGGCGGTTAAATGGTTCAAAAATATCCCGATGAAACTCACTACTGATACCTTTACCTGAATCTTTTATTTGCAGGCGGATTTTGCTGTCATCTGCATAAGACCATTTTATGTCTATCGTGCCGTTTTTAATATTATACTTGCAGGCATTAGATAACAGGTTAAGAATAATTTGTTTAAGTCTTGTTTTGTCAGCACAGACTAGAATCTCCGCATCAAACTCTCCGCTCTCTTCTACCGTGAGTTTAATACTACGCTCTGACATTAAAGGCTCAGACATAGAAATACACTCTTTTAATACACCTGCGGCATTAACCTGTGTCAGCTCTAATTCATAATCACCCGTTTCTATTTTTGCCAGATCAAGCACTTCGTTCACAAGGTTAAGCAAGTGCCTGCCTCCGCCGAGTATTTCACCTACTGATTCTGTCTGGGTGGTATTCAGCTCATGATCCATTTGCAGTAACTGTGAAAACCCCAGAATGGCATTGAGCGGAGTACGCAATTCATGACTCATTCTTGATAAAAATTCTGTTTTCGCTGCA
>Ga0224506_10002273_pt1 | contig 13169 bp, 14 predicted proteins | sample SF_Jan12_sed_USG_2_FD_169108 | JGI IMG/M metagenome (GOLD analysis project Ga0224506, IMG submission 169108) | Sediment microbial communities from San Francisco Bay, California, United States - SF_Jan12_sed_USGS_8_1 | ecosystem: Environmental > Aquatic > Marine > Sediment | place: USA... | reverse complement strand
GATAATGATGAAACACAGTCTACTGATTTATGTGCTCGTGTTGACACCGTTTGCGTTTGTTAGTGCTGACAACAGCGTGCTTAACCAGCTCACAGCCGGCTATCGCGCAGAGGGAGCAACTGCAGCTGATGCAAAAAAAGGCCAGCAGCTATGGAACAAAACGTTTGCAGGCCAAGCGCCGTATACCGAGCGTAGTTGCAGCAGCTGTCACACAGATAAGCTGAAAAACAAGGGTAAACACGTGCGCACCGGAAAGTTATTGCAGCCCTTAGCGCCCTCGGTTAATAAAAACAGCCTGACAAAGATAAAGCAGGTTGAAAAATGGCTAAAGCGCAACTGCAAATGGACCCTGAGCAGGGAATGTAGTGCACAGGAAAAAACAGATTTGCTGACGTATATCAGTCAGCAGTAATTAAAAGAGGCATAGAAAATGAAAAAACCATTCATCATCTTATCAGTACTAGCTATTGTCACTATTATCAGCGTTCCTGTTGTCTTCAGCGATGATGACAGGCGACATTACCGCCAGCGTTCGCTGGGAGTTGCACCGGTTTCATCACCGCTTTATAAAGCAGAATGTAGCAGCTGCCATATGGCTTATCCTGCCGGCCTGTTACCCTCGGCGTCGTGGCGAAAGCTGATGAATGGACTGTCGTCGCATTTTGGTGATAACGCCGAAATTGATGAAAAAGAACGCAAGCTGATTACTGAGTATTTAATCACAAACAGTGCTGAATACTCAGAATACAGGCGCTCACAAAAAATCATGAAATCACTAAAAGACAATGAGGTGCCACTGCGTATCAGTGAAACACCTTATATCGTAAAAGAGCATGATGAGTTGCCGGAGAAGATGGTTAAATATAACAATAAGGTTAACAGCCTTGCTAATTGCAACGCCTGTCATTTAGAGGCGGAAAAAGGTATATTTGACGAACACAAAATTAATATACCGGGCTTCGGTCGCTGGCATGATTAAGCGAAACTAAAACTGTTTGTAAAAATGATTAATAAAAGCATGAAAGAATACAGGATGAAAATCATTATTGGCGCTGTATTATTTGCCTTGTCGATGCCGGTATTTTCACAGCGCGATCATGATGAGGCAAAGCTGTTGCTTGACTCCGGTGATATCATGCCGCTGGAAAATGTGCTGGTGCTGGCACGCAAAGTAGAGCAGGGAAAAATCATTGAAGTGGAACTTGAATCGGAGCATGGCAAAACGGTTTATGAAATTGAATTACTGACAACGGATGGCAGGGTGCTGGAATTAAAATTTGATGCCAGAACGGGGCAGCATATCTCTACAGAAAATGAGCATTAGCGGTGCGACTGTTACTGGTAGAAGATGACCACCTGCTTGTCAGTCGTTTAACAAAATCACTTAAGCTGGCCGGTTATGCTGTTGATGTCGCCACGGATGGTGTCGAAGCTGAATACCTGGGTAATGAAAATATCTATGACATCGCCATACTCGATCTCGGTCTGCCAAAACGCAGCGGCATTGAGGTGTTGGCTAACTGGCGACAAGCCAATAATCAATTACCGGTGATTGTGTTAACAGCAAGAGACAGCTGGCAGGAGCGTGTCGATGGCTTTAAAACCGGGGCAGATGATTATATTGGCAAACCCTTCCATGTCGAAGAGTTACTCGCGCGTATAAGTGCCCTGCTGCACCGGAGCAAACAAACAGCGGCCGGTTCGTTTAACAGCTGTGGCCTGAAACTCGATGAGCAGGCTCAGACAATAACAACACAGGACAATCTGGTGCATGCACTTACTGGTACTGAGTTCCGCTTGCTGCGTTATTTCCTTCTCAATCCTGAGAAAATATTATCTAAATCTCAGCTTACCGAGCATATTTATAACCTGGACTCGGACAAAGACAGCAATGTGATCGAAGCCTATATTAAACGGCTGCGTAAACTGATTGGCAAACAATACATAGAAACCCGGCGAGGCCAGGGGTATATTTTTAAGGATATGAGCTGATGGCTTCAATCCAGTCGAGGCTGGCAAGCGCGTTAGCCGCGAGCTTGCTGGTTCTGTTTCTGGTCTTGTGGCTGTTTGTCAGCACGGGCATACAAAATGTGTCCGAAGGTTACATCAGTACCCGGCTGCAACACGATATTGAAACACTGCTAACAGCGCTGTCTTTTGATGCAGAAAATAAAATCGTGGTCAACGACAAGTATATTAATACTATCTATAAACGACCCTTTTCCGGTCACTATTACAGTATTGTGCACGGCAGCAACGAAATACGCTCGCGCTCATTATGGGACCAGACGCTGATAACACCGGCTGATATAGCCGCTGATTATATAAAAACTTATCAGCCGGGGCCTGAAAATCAGTCGCTTATATTGTTATCGGCGGGCTTTGAAAAACAAAACCAGAAAATCAGCATACATATCGCTGAAGATTTAACGCCGATCAGACAAACAATAAACAGTTTCAAACAATATTTCACTCTGTTTTCTTTAAGCATGCTGATCGTTTTATTGCTTGTTCAGTTTGTTATCCTTAGAAAAGGCTTGCGCCCGCTCAGAAAAATACAGCATGATCTCAGGCGGCTGGAAAAAGGCGATATAAAAAAGCTGTCATCTGACGTTGCTGATGAGCTGGCACCGGTGGTTAAACAAATCAACCAGCTTTCATCGGCTTTGCAAAAAAGGCTAAAGCGCTCGCGTGATGCGCTCAGTGATCTCTCGCATGCGATAAAAAAACCATTAACTGTTTTGAAATATTTAAGTGATCAGCAATCGTCTGAACTGAATGCTGAAACAAAAGACACGCTGAATTCTCAGGTGGAAAGCCTGCAGCAGATAACCGACCGCATTTTGAAGCGAGCACGGGTCGCAGGCAATAGCAAACAACACAGGGAGTTCAAGCTGTACAATGAGCTTCAGTCATTAATAAAAACAATCAGCATGATGTATCCTGATAAGCGTATAGCGGTTGAAACGCGGCTCGATAGAAACCTGGCGATCAACACTGACCGTGAAGACATGCTTGAAATACTAGGTAACCTGCTGGATAACGCATGGAAATGGGCCGAGAGTAAAATAATAATTACGGCTGATATGACACAGACGCTCAACATCAGTATTGAAGACGATGGTTCTGGCGACAATGCAGTGTTGCTCAATGAGGTCATGGACAGGGGGGTGCGACTGGATGAAGCGGTCAGCGGTTACGGCTTTGGTCTGGCCATCTCATCCGATATTATCAGGGATTACAAAGGCTCATTACGGTTCAGCCAGTCACAACTGCTCGGCGGCTTTAAGGCTGAAATTACCTTAGCGGCATAAGCACATGGCGTGACGGTCTGGCTGTGATGATCCATTCAAGATTTAGCATCTAAAAAAACGGCCAGCTGCGCTTATTTAACGTCGTATCGTCACTCATAGATGCCGCCATCAGGGTAGTCTTCAAATACCAGCACCACTTCGGTTAAGCCGCTATCGAGTATGGCGTCCGGTGGTACCTGTAAAATAACAATGATGGTAGCGGTGAGAATTGTGTAGGCGATGACGGCGTTGATCAGCATGTTAAAGAGCTCGTTGCTGAATAAGTTATTTATTATTTTTTGCATTAAACTGTTCCTGTCGGGTATCGTTTAAATCGGTGTCCCTGAGAAAACTGTCTTATTTTATAAATATACAGCACAGTCAACCTGTGGCAGAGATATCACGCCGCTCTTACTTTTCAAATGAGGAAAGCCTGAGGTGATAAAGCCACGCCAGGATCTGTAACAAACCTGAGCCGTAGCCAGCTGCCGGAGATTTGCCTTGACTCCTATAGCTAAAAGTATAGAGTGTCATTTATCTGTATTAGTAAGTATTAATAAACATTTACATTGCTGCAACACTTAAGCGGTGACAATCACGGCAAACACAATCAGCCCAGACAGTGCGTCGCCGCATTAGCAATGCTGTTTTGTATAACTGACAACGGTCCTGAATTATTTTTTTATGATTGAAAGCATTTCTTCGCTGCACTATATCTTTTCCGCCCTCATTATTGTTACCGCTTATGTTTTTAGAGGGGTTACCGGTTTTGGTTCCGGTTTAATTGCAATTCCCTTGCTGGCGTTGTTTTTGCCGCTAACGTTTGTGGTGCCGTTTATTAGCATTATGGATATCTCCGCCTCGGTTTTGCATACGCTGCATACACGCCGGCATGTTGCATGGAAAACAATATTCAGGGCGCTGCCCTTTGCTGTTATCGGCGTTAGCGTGGCGTTATTTGTTATCAAGTCGATCAATACGGTTATTCTGGTTAAAGCGCTGGGTGTGTTTATTATTGTGTTTGCAATATACAGCCTTATCTCTCCCGAGCTGAAAAAAAGTAATTCACGTATCTGGCCGGTGTTTGCCGGTTTTTTTGGCAGTTTTATCGGTACCTTGTTCGGCACTGGCGGGCCTTTTTATGTGTTTTATTTTCATCTGCAAAAAATGGATAAAACCGTTTTTCGTGCGACCTGTGCCTCAACATTTTTGTTAGATGGTTTGATACGCGCAACAGGGTTTTCACTCTCGGGTTTTTATACCACGGCGGTGCTGTTAAATATTCTCTATGCGATGCCAGTCATGATGCTGGCGATGTATATTGGCGAGCATCTGCATACCAATATTTCACAGCGTGCTTTCCAGCGGGCAATAGGTGTTTTCCTGGTTGTCAGCGGCATGGCGTTACTGTTTAAAAGCTGAGCGCCGGCTACTATTGTTTGGCAGCTGGCTTTCGTGTTGATAAATAGATGCCAGTGAAGATCGCGCTGATACCGGCGATGTGATAAACAAAAAACTGTTCACCGAGAAAGGCCACCGACATCAGCGTACCAAAGACTGGCATGAGGTGGATGAACAGGCTGGCTCGTTCGGGCCCGACTTTAGCAACGCCGTAATTATAAAACCATACAGCCAGTATTGAAGGAAACAGGCCGACGTAGATAAAACTGATGAGCACCTCGCTGCTCAGCACAATAGGCGGAGACTGCAGCCATTCCCACAGGTAAAACGGCGCAATACCAAGAAGTCCTATAAAGATGATGACAGCCAGAAAGCTGATGCGATTGATGCGCTGATCCAGGTCTTTTATCAATACGGTGTACCAGGCCCAGCAGATGGCGGCAATAAAGATGAACAAGTCGCCGCGATTAAAGCTGAGTGAGATCAGCGTTTGCCACTCACCCCGGCTTAAAATCATCATCACCCCGGCGACTGAGATCATGACCCCTGCAAGCTGTCTGCGAGCCAGCTGCAGCTGGAAAAACAGGCCGCTTAACAAAATAGTGAGTACCGGGATAAAGGCGTTAATCAACAGTGCATTGGTGGCGCTGGTATATTGCGTGCCAAGATAGACCAGACTGTTAAAGCCGCTGATGCCAGTGATGGCTAACAGCACAGTGCGCAGCCACTGTGAACGCAGCAATGGCCATTGCTGCTTCAGACTGCCGAGTATAAAGGGCAGTAAAAGCAGCAAGGCAATCAGCCAGCGCCAGAACGACAGTGCCAGTGGCGGTATTTGTGCATGGATAGCGCGTGATAATACAAAGTTACCGGACCAGAAAAGCGCTGTCAGGGTCAGGAGAAAATAGGGGTTTTTATACCAGGGCACTGGGCTTGCTCATTTAATTTGAATCTTAAAGCGGTAGACTAAGGTGGTTTGATTATAGCTTATAGGCCGCTTAAGGTGGTGGCAATGCACAACGGTGAATATGTCTCGGTGTGCTTGAGTTATCCCGGCTTTGGCATCAAAATGCAGGCATTGTTAATCTTGAGATTGTTTTATGTCGAGCTATCGTTTGGCCTGTATTCCTGGTGATGGAATAGGCAAAGAAGTGTTACCTGAAGGTGTGCGCGTGCTGGATGCCGTGGCTGGGAAATTCGGCATCGAATTTGAGTATGATTATTTTGACTGGAGTTGTGAGTACTACGCAAAACACGGCCGCATGATGCCGGAAGATGGCATTGCGCAAATTAGACATCACGATGCTGTATTTCTGGGCGCGGTTGGTTTTCCCGGTGTCGCCGATCATGTTTCATTATGGGGTCTGTTAATTCCTATTCGCCGTGAGTTTGAGCAATACGTTAATTTACGACCGGTGCGGTTAATGCCGGGCATTGAATCGCCGCTGGCAAAGCGCCAGGTCGGTGATATTGACTATTACGTGGTCAGGGAAAATAACGAAGGTGAGTATTCTGATGTCGGCGAGCATTTATTTGCCGGTACGGAAAACGAGGTGGTAACCCAGCAAAGCAGCTTCAGCCGCAAAGGTGTCGACCGTATTCTCAAATATGCTTATGAACTGGCGCAGAGTCGCGCAAAGAAACATCTGACCTCAGCCACAAAATCAAATGGCATTATGTATAGCATGCCATACTGGGACCAGCGCGTGGCAGAAATGGCAAAACACTACCCGCAGATCAAAACCGACCAGTATCATATTGATATTTTAACCGCGCATTTTGTTCAGCATCCCGACTGGTTTGATGTGGTTGTGGGTTCAAATCTGTTTGGTGATATTCTTTCTGACCTGGGACCGGCTACCACCGGTACGATTGCGATTGCGCCTTCTGCAAATATTAATCCTGAAAAAAACTTTCCTTCAATGTTTGAGCCGGTTCATGGTTCGGCTCCTGATATTTATGGACAAAACATTGCAAACCCGATAGGCCAAATCTGGTCGGCTGCTATGATGCTGGAGCATTTTGGTGAAAGCAACGCTGCCAAAGCTGTGATGACAGCAATTGAAAAAGTATTACAAGACGGACCGCGCACGCCGGATATCAATGGTACGGCTACGACGCAAGAGGTCGGCAAGGCGATAGCTGATGCGCTTTAAAACAGCGCCCGCCGGTAATACACTTTGAGTTAAGCGGCGCAATAATGCACCGCTTTATTATCAGCTGTTGAATACTTTCCATAAACCCAGCAAACAAACCAGTAATAATGCCGCGCCAATGATGCGTTTAAAGGCCTGGTCTTTTTCGAGTATTAAATCGTGCATTTTTAAGCCGACAACATGACCGATAGCCGCTACCGGTAATAACATCACAGCGCTATCAAACTGCAAGTCGACGTTGAAGGCGCTGAAGGTGAGCATTTTTATGGTGACCAGAACAAACCATAACATCAGCAAACTGTTGCGCAGATGCTGGGCTTTGATGTTGCGCATATACACGGCGACGATTAACGGTGCGCCGCTCAAAGATGTGCCGGCAATATAACCTCCCATCGCCAGTAAAAAACGATCCAGCCAGCGGTTTGAGCTGTGAATCGTAACGCTGAATAACCACATCACGGCATAAAATAAAGTAACGCCGTAAATGAAAATCACCATGATTTTATTCGGCAGGCTGATCAGTCCAAATACACCGGCGATGGTGGCCGGTACTATGATGATCATTGAACGTAGCAGGTAATGCCAGCTAATACTTTTTAAACGGCTGCTCAGTGTAAGCGCCGAGAAAAATAACAGGTGTGTACCGATCACCGGCAGCCAGAATACCGGCTGGTCATACACCAGCAGCATTAATGGCAGGCCGAGTGCGGCGCCGCCAAAACCAAGCCCGCTACGGACGAAGCCTGACCATATGTAAATCAAACAGATAAGGAAAATTTGTAAATTAGAAAACTCAAGTAACATTATTTAAGGCTCAGTGAAAAAGGCCTGCCCGGTGTGATACGTCAGCGCAGGCAGGCCGTTTTTTATTAGCTAATGTTTAGTACAGTAGATTAACCAGATAAAGACTGAACCACGGGATGTAGGTGATCAGTATCAGTGCAAAGATTAATACACCCATCCACGGTAATGCGGCCTTTGTCACCTGGCCCAGTGTCATACCGGTGAGTCCGGCGGCGACATAAAGATTGAGGCCAACAGGTGGTGTAATCATGCCGACTTCCATATTGGTGGTCATGATAATGCCCAGATGGATAGGATCGATGCCCAGGGTCATGGCAATCGGGTGGAATAGTGGTGCCAGAATTAAGAGGATGGACGAGGGTTCCATAAAGTCACCAGCAAACCATAATATAACGTTGACCATCAGCAGGAAGGTGCCCGGACTCAGGTCCTGATCAATCACCGCTTGAGACAGGTTTTGTGGCACTTGCTGTTCGGTTAAAACATGCGCAAAGATCATCGCGCAGGCAATGATGAACATTATCACCGATGTCATTTTTGCAGAGTCCAGCATGACTTTGGGTACGTCTTTCATCGTCATGTCGTTGTGTACGAAAAGAGCGATAAAGGCAGAATAAACAGCGGCCACAGCCGCCGCTTCAGTGGGTGTGAAAATACCGCCGTAAATACCGCCAACAACAATGAAGATCAGAAACAGGCCGGAAAAGGCATGACGGAAGCTGATGAAAATATAACGAAAACCCTTCCACTCATCGCGCGGCATCTTCAAGCGACGGGCAGTAACCCAGGTTGCAATCAGCAGCAATGTGCCCATCAAAAGGCCGGGAATGATGCCGGCGATAAACATTTTACCTACCGACTCTTCTACCGCATCGGCATATACAATCATCGGTATAGAAGGTGGAATTAAGATGCCCATGCTGCCTGCGGTTGCGATCACACCGACTGCAAAGCGTTTATCGTAGCCGGCTTTAATCATGCCGGGAATCAGGATGGAGCCGATTGCGACAACAGTAGCGGGTGATGAGCCTGAAATAGCGGCAAACAGCATGCAGGAAACAACGCCAGCCATCGCCAGTCCGCCATGCATCCAGCCCACCAGTGATTTTGCAAATTCAACAAGGCGGGCAGAAATGCCGCCGGTGGTTAAAAAATGTGATGACAAGATAAAGAATGGAATCGCCAGCAAGGTGGTGTGTTCCATGGTGTCAAATAATTTCTGGGCAACAAGGGTAGGTGAATCATCGGTGGCTAACAACAGAAAAGAAAGACTGCTCAGGCCCAGGCTGATCGCAATTGGTACGCCAATCACAAGCAGGATTAACAGACCGATAAAAAGCATTGTAATGGTCATTTTTCTAATTCTTCCATAGCAGCGTTAGCTTCATTAGTGTGTATGCTGTCGCGTTGATCGGTGATGATTTCCCAGCCTAAAGTCAGGAAGTGATAGAGCATCAGGCTTAATCCAATCGGGATGGAGAGATAAGGTATCCATTGCGGAATTTGTAAGTCTTCGGTCAGGTCGCCCCATTGATAAATTTTAATGGTATAAACAAATGCATTGTAATCAATAATGCCAACAAAGAGTATGCAGCAGCTAATGGCCACTATCAGTGTTTTTTTGCGTGCAGCAGTCGATAACCGTTCGAGAAGAATATCAAGGCCGAGGTGGATGCCAACTTTGACACCGTGCGCGGCACCAATCAGCACTACCCAGGCAAATAAATATTGAACCAGTTCTAAGACCCAGATCAGTCCTGTATCAAAGAAATAACGCAATACAACATTGGTGAATAAGGCCATGGTGGCAACAGCAAAAAGAACTGTGATGATGTATTTTTCAAACAGATCTATATAACGATTTAAAGTCAACATAATGATTTCAGCTTAAAGTTAAGGGCTGCATAACGCCAGCCCTTAAGGTTAATACAACTGCAGATGATCTGGTTAGTGAGCCAGAAGGTTTTTTACGTCATCAATCAGTTTGCCACCGATTTCGTCGCGGAACTCGGCCCAGACCGGTGCTGTGGCTTTGCGCCATGCTGCACGCTCCGCGTCGGTCAGATCAACCACTTTAGCGTACCTGTCATTTTCAATTTTCTTACGGTCGCTTTTGTCAGCGGCAGCGGCGTACTGGCGATTGGCATCCGTTGCATCTTTCAGTGCAGAGGCAACTTGATTACGAATATCGGCAGGCAGGTTGCTCCAGAACTCATCACTAACCACTACTAAATAACCTAAGTATGAATGGTTAGAGACCGAGATGAAATCCTGTACTTCGTGGAATTTTTTAGAATAAATATTCGACCATGCATTTTCCTGACCATCAACAACGCCCTGACCCAGAGAAGTATAGACTTCCTTGAAAGGTAGTTTTTGAGGTGTGCCGCCCAGGTTCTTGATCATTGAAGCGGCGATATTTGAAGACTGAATGCGGAACTTCATGCCATTAAAGTCGGCAGGCGTGTTACGCAGCGGCTTGTCGGCTTTGATCGAGAAAACTTTCATGCCGTTATCCCAGACAGTCAGTGCGCGCAGGCCTTTTTTATCCAGACCGGTTGCAAGCTGATCCATTAACGGCGAATCAACCAGCTTGTGTACATCATTAAGGTCGTTAAACAGGTACGGCAGATCAAATGTCTGCAGTGTTTTAGAAAACTTAACAAACTTGGACAGGCTCGGTGCCGCCATGATGCCGGTGGTTTTGCTGCTGCTTAAACGCATTGCTTCGAGCACTTTTTTATCATTATAAAGCTGTGAGTTAGGGAAAACCTCAACCTTTACACGACCCTTTGTGCGTTCATCAACTAATTTGGCAAACAGTTCAGCAGCCTGGCCTTTAGGTGTTTTTGGCGCGACAACGTGAGAAAACTTGATAGTGTAGTCAGCAGCAAAGGCTTGCATATTAGCCAGTGCCAGCGGTACTAACAGTAATGCCCGAAATAATAATTTCATTATATGTTACCCCTAGGTAGTTATTTGTATACATACCCAAACAGAACGCTGTCTGCTGAGTGTTCGTAATTATTAATTATGAATTATTAATATGGCTCTGATGTTACATGGCAAACGCGCATCTTCCAATAGTCTTGTCGATAAATATGGGGAAATTGCCACTATATAAGGCTACGGTTATATGCGGTTTTGTTGCTTGTAATAAAATAGCCAGTTTGAGCGGTGCTGTTGTGCCGCCGTAAGATGGCGCTAAAGGCCGTAAAATTTGTCTTCTGAATATAAACGGTCAGCACATAAAAGATAAAAAAAGGCATTAAAATCATCAGCCTGTCAGGTAGCTGCAGACTGATGCATGTAAAGGCTGATGCAGTGATCGAAACAAGCCAGTGAGAAAAAATAACAGTGCCGTCCGCTATTGAATTAATGCGACCAGGTTTTGGGTAAATGGCTGCGAATCTCATCGACACTGTGCTGCGTAAGGTCTTTATCAAGTTCAAACACCACCTTTTTACTGGTTTCATGCGACAGCTGTGATCTGAGATCACCAAGAAAAGAAGGTGTGGCAACAATAAGCAGTTTTGATAATTTATGATGATGATCGGCATCGTTCAGGTAACGGGCTACCTGTCTGGAAAATTCTATCTGCTGGTGTTTTTTAGGATCGGTTTTTGACTGGTAGGCATGCGCGCCAGAACCATCTCCGCCAATATCTTTACCGGGCAGGTCGCTGGTCAGGTCGCGGTCATGTAAACGAACTTCTGGGCGCGCTAAGACGTCAATCTCGCTCAGTGGTGACTTCGATGTCTCAGCTGTAAAAATACGCGCGCGCGCGCTGTCTGCCACAACAATCATATTAGAAGCCATATGCCTTCTCCTGAGTTCGGAAGATGCTGTTAATATTAGAGACTGGCCAGCCAGGCAATACTATGATGTTGGTCAAATAAATAATGATTAATCATGAATTTATATTATCAGCTCGATAAAAAAAAGATCGAAATAGTGAAGCGGCTATTGATTGATGCGGGCGAATAAAAAATGAAACTGCCAGACCAGCAGGCTCTGTTTGTTTTCAGGCATAGTCTCGGGCTATAGATTTTAAGTGAGTTATCACTATGTAGCTGGTAATGTCACTATCGGCTATATTGGTTTTGTTGATATTGGTCCTTGACCAGAGCCGGTAGCTTAAAATACATTAGTTATAACGCATGCCGGGAAGAGTATTGCTGGCTATATTTTTTTAAAGATGGAGGAATTTTATAATGATACATCGTGCCGCTGTTGAGAATATTTTAATAGTCATGACTCTTGCTGTACTGAATATGGGCATCATGAGTTCTGTATATGCAGCGCAGGGTATGAGCGGGCATGCGCCGGCAAGCACAGACAGAATTTATGGCAAGGTGACAAAAACAATGGATGCGGCCGGTTATACTTATGCCGAGGTTGATACAGGTTCTAATAAGTTCTGGGGCGCTGCGCGCAGTACCGCGTTAAATGTAGGTGACATGATTGCCTTTTCGACAGAAATGCCAATGAACAACCATTATAGCAAGACCTTAAACCGGGAATTCTCAGTCGTCTATTTTGTTAACCGTTTTATAACCGATAAAGAACCTGTCTCCGCCACTGATGCGGCACAGGCTTCAGCACATGCCAATATAAAGGCTGAACAGTTGGCCGCGCCAATCAAAGTGTTTGATAAAATTAAAGGCGGAAATAGCATCGCTGAAATTTATAAGAATAAGGCTGATCTCAAAGGCAAGGCAGTATGGGTGCGTGGCCAGGTTACAAAATTTACAGCCAAAGTCATGGGTAAGAACTGGCTGCATATCAGAGACAGCAGTACGCTTGATGATTTAACGGTGACAAGTGATGCCGTAGCAGCAGTAGGTGATGTTGTTAAGGTCAAAGGAAAGCTGGAGCTGGATAAGGATTACAATTACGGTTATGTTTACCCGCTGATTATTGTAGATGCTAAAGTAACTAAATGATTGCCGGCCGCTTTTGTGCGGTTGACAGCATATGCAGCAGCGTTTTAAACGGAAGCACTTGTCAGTCTGCTGCACAAAAAGCAATAACGCATAGCTGAGACAGATAAGTTATAGCGCACTTGTGCGTTTAGTACAGCCTATAGCTATTTAAGTCTGTTGCCGGTTTAAGAAGTAAATTATTAAACGGCTAAAAACTAATATACGTCCTGTATCTGTCCGTGCGGGAAGTATTTCTGTGTATTTAACGCTGTTTACAGAGCCGTGCTTGATAAATCAGTTTATTTGTATTATAAAAAAGTTAAGTATTCTGAAAAAGGCTAACTCATCTGTGAAGATGAGGTCGCAAAGTCACCGGTCTTGAGAATGGTTCAAGACAGCGGAACCGCCAGAGAATAAGTTTCATTTTTAACAATGACCTTCTTCTGGTATTTTTTTTTAAATATTATCGGTTGGGGGAACACATGCGCAATTACAGACGTCCTGATTCCAGGAAAAAAAACACATTTCTGATATTTTTCATTTATTTCATGCTGGTATTCTGCGTGCAGCTTGTCACCGGCTAAAAATGC
>Ga0224506_10002272_pt1 | contig 13169 bp, 10 predicted proteins | sample SF_Jan12_sed_USG_2_FD_169108 | JGI IMG/M metagenome (GOLD analysis project Ga0224506, IMG submission 169108) | Sediment microbial communities from San Francisco Bay, California, United States - SF_Jan12_sed_USGS_8_1 | ecosystem: Environmental > Aquatic > Marine > Sediment | place: USA... | reverse complement strand
TTTATAATTAATTTGATTTTTTCTTATGGTGATCTTTTCTCCAATAAAAATCTCTTTCGAGGGTTTCACATTCTTATCATTAATCTTGACCTTACCCTTTTTACATGCATCCGTAGCAATACTACGTGTTTTAAAATAGCGGGTAGCCCATAAGTATTTATCAATTCTCATTGTTTGCAAGTTATATCAAAAATAAATTAAAAAATCGCCTCATTGGATTCCAAAGGCGATTTTTAATGAGATTTATGTTCTGCCCACAGTTTTATTATTTTCGAAAATGATCTTGTTGCAAATACATTTCTTTTTCGAATTTATTTTCGAGAGGTTTAACTTCTAACGCCTTCATGTTTTTATAAGGTGCCGTGGGCTGGCTTTTTGCAGAGAATCCTCTAATATCGTCAAGGGCAGCTTTTAACACCACCTCATTTTCATCTCCAAATGGCAATATATTATTCCAATATTCAAATTCTTTTACTTCTATATCAGGAACGAAACCTTGTGTGTAATCACTTTGCCCTAATTTATTATATATCTGAAAAACAATAGGCTGCATTGCGTATAAATGTGAATTATCTGCCGAAGCTATACTGGTAAAATCTGAAGAAGGCGAATCATAAAGCGTAATGGAGCCCACGTTCTTACCGTAAGTAGTAGTTCCAATGACTTTAACCGGAATAAAAGCCTTTAAACCATTGATGATCATTTCACTGGCCGAAGCAGTACTACCAGAGGCTAGGACATATAACTTGTCTATGGTATTTAATCTATTAATTGGTTCATCACCTGTTTTATTACCATTTGTATTATATATGTTTAGGGTATTTTCAAAGTTATAGTGGTCATTTTCGTTTGAATGTTTTTGATTAAAATTCAGCTGGGCAAAAACATCCGTTGCGGCATTCGCATAGATCATACTGGCTAAATAAGCACTAGTGAGTACAGATCCGCCACCATTTAACCTTAAATCGAGAACCAGTTCGTTAATGCCTTCCGCCTTAAAAAATGCGAAGGCTTCGTTTAACTCATCGTTATAAGATGATCTAAATCCGTTATAAACCAAATAACCTACTTTTTTGCCATTGACATTATCGAAGACCTTTTTAAAATGTACTGGATCTTCACTTAACTCAACAGCCGTAATTGTTTTATCCTCTATTGGGGTAAGGGTACCTCCATTTTCTGAGACGAAGGAAAAAGTAACGGTATCATTATTCAATTTAGAGATCGTATTGCTATAATTACTATCCTTTATAATAGTTCCATCTAAGGCATTTATAATGTCTCCTCTAGAAATTCCAGCAATGCTGGCAGGGGAATCTGGTGCTACATATCGCACATATAAAATAACATTATCATCGGTTTCGTTATTTCCATCCCTAAGTGTTACTCCTTGCAAACGCATACCGAATGATACAGATATTCCCTGGAATGAATTATTCAAAGCAATATAGTCGTCTACTATCCAAGAGAATCGATCTGTATTGGGATGATCATATAATAGCGCATAGAACAGGTCCTCCGGTTGTGCATAACCGTTTATAAACGACGTATAGTCGGAAAGATTATCATCTTTTGTATCAGATAGATTTGGAACATTCGTTTGCCAATTATACCAGGAATTCAACCCTTTCCAGATAAAATCGTTAATTTCACTATCAACGATCACGGAATCGGCATTATCACTACACCCCGCATTAAATAAGGTTGTTAAAAGAACGAGTGATAAAACAATTTTCTTCATAAACTTTTAGATTTTTTTTATAACATCAAAAACTTTGCCACATATAATATCGGTAAAAATATGAATTCGCCGCATATATTTTGAATTAATCGGGACAAATTAACGATTTTTGAGTTATGATTCTTTTTATTATTTAACAGTCGTATAATCATACAATAATTACAATCTTTAAGTATCATGTAACAATATGCTTACTTTCTCGTCGTAGAGATGTAGCACAAAGGTATTAGTGCAAAATCGATCAAACCAAATGCAACAGACGAAGTTTTTAGAAACGGTTCTACCTTTAAAGGATAAAGTATTTAGACTCGCAAAGCGATTATTGGTTTCGACCGATGAAGCAGAGGATGCTACACAAGAAATGTATTTGAAATTTTGGAAGAACAAAGAAAAACTCGATCAATATAATAATATAGAAGCTTTTGCAATGACGATGACAAAGAATTATTGTCTTGATCAGTTAAAAGCGAAGCGATCTGGTAACCTAAAATTAGTTCATAGTAATTATAAAGATAAAGATATATCCTTGGACAAAGATCTGGAGCTGAAAGACAGTGTTAGCAAGGTCCATGAATTGATAGAAAAATTACCAGAAAAACAAAAATTAGTGATTCAGCTTAGAGATATTGAGAATTATGAATATGAAGAAATTGGCAAGATTCTTGACTTACAACCAACAGCAGTAAGAGTTGCTTTGTCTCGAGCGAGAAAAAAAATTAAAGAACAACTTATACAACAACATAATTATGGAATTGTCTAACATAGAAAAATTGTTAATAAAATACGAAAATGCTGAAACTTCTTTACAGGAAGAGAAAGTGCTAAGGAATTATTTTAATAATAATAATAAGGTACCGACTCACTTATGGGAATACAAAGCATTGTTTGGTTATTTTAATAAGAGCAGTGAAGAACAGTTTACTAAAACCATCCAATTAAAACCTAGAAGATCGAATTGGGCATGGTTATCAGTAGCAGCAGCCATCGTGTTAACGATCAGTATTTATACTTTCAGAAATGATGATGGCATAAGTGATTCCGAAAGGAGAGAAGCCGAACTGGCTTATTTAGAAACTCAAAAGGCTTTCCAACTTATTTCTCAAAATCTAAACAAAGGGGGAAATGTTGCCATTGCTGGTTTACAAGAGTTTGAAAAAGCACAGAATAAAGTATTTAAAACAACAAAATAGAAATGATCGGTCATAAATAACATCCGATAGATGAAAACAATTAAAACAATAAAAGATGAAAACAATATATAAAAACAGGAAAATGAAAACTAAAAAATTATTGATAGTAATGGCATTGGCGGTATTACCGTTATTCACCTTCGGCCAATCAACATTTGATAAATTCGAGGAAATGGATGACGTTACCGTGGTAAATGTCAATAAAAAAATGTTCACCCTTATGGGGAAAATGTCTGGAGAATCTCAAGAGGCTAAAGAGTATTTAAGTTTGGTGAATAGTTTAGACAACCTAAGGGTACTGGCCACCGAGAATGCGTCTATTGCAGCTGATATGAAATCTAAAGTGACTAGTTATTTAAAGTCTGCTAACTTATCTGAATTAATGCGAGTTAAGGATAAAGAGGGTAATGTAAAGATCTATATAAAAGAAGGAAAAGATGCCGATCATGTGAAAGAATTATTCATGTTTATTGATGGTATTAGTGCTCACATGGGCGGAGAAGATCGCAAGCCTGAAGCAGTAATCATATCTATTACTGGTGATATCGACTTGAATAAGATCTCTGAATTGACAAAAGAGATGAATATCCCTGGAGGCGAACACTTAGAAAAAGCGAAAAAGAAACAATAATATAAAAAGACTTTAACATGAATTTCTTAACTAAAATTATTGCTGTTCTCACCCTTACTATGCTAATGGCAGGGTGTGCCAGCGGACCATCTTTGCAAAAGTATTATATAGATAATCAGGATAATGAAAATTTTATCTCATTAGATATCCCTGCAAGTGTGCTGAGTTTAAAAGAAGATGTACCGCCTGAAGCAAGAGAAGCTCTAGCATCATTAAAAAAGTTCAATGTGTTGGCTTTCAAAAAAGATGTTGGCAATAATGCTGAATTTAAGATGGAAGAATCGAAAGTAAAGGCCATTTTAAAGAATGACAAGTTTAAAGAATTGATGACCGTAAAAGATAAAGGGAGAAACATCATTTTGAAATATGAAGGGAATGATGACAGCATGGACGAAGTCATTGTATATGCATCAGATAAGGACATGGGATTTGCCTTGATAAGGGTCTTGGGTGATAATATGGAACCCGCTAAAATTATGAAATTAGCGAATAGTATAGGTAATGTCGATTCCGATAGCTTCAAGTCATTGGAAGGATTCTTTAAAGCAAAAGTAGAATAAATACCTGCTAATTAAAATATGATAACCGCTTCTGATATGCTCAGGAGCGGTTTTTTTTTTAACCATACCTTAACAATATATCCTTTCTATAAAAGTTTATATTTGCGAACGTTATCCTATTTTAAATTTTAAAAATGAAGAACTTAATTCTAGCTATTTTATTTTTAGCTTTTTCGATTCATCCAGTCATTGCCCAACCTGCCGAAATTCCAACTTTAGAAGAGACTCCCGAACAGATATACCGGGCAGAATATGAAAAGGTTAATAATATAGTTCATACAAAACTTAAGGTAAAATTCGATTTTTCAAAGCGTCAATTAATTGGAGAAGAGTGGATCACCTTAAAACCTCATTTCTATAATACACAAACCGTTACCCTGGATGCCAAAGCGATGCTAATTCATAAGGTGACAAGAAATGGTAAGGCTTTGAAATATGATTATGACGGACTAAAACTCACCATTGAGCTTGATAATATCTTTGTGAAAGATGAAGAATATACACTTCACATCTCCTATACAGCAAGACCTGAAGAAGTTACTCAGTTAGGAAGTGATGCTATTAGTGATGCACAAGGGCTGTATTTTGTCGATCCCGACGAATCTGACCCCGATAAGCCAACACAAATTTGGACACAGGGTGAAACAGAGTCTAATAGCTGCTGGTTTCCGACAATAGATAGTCCGAATCAAAAAACCAGTCAGGAGATATACATCACCGTACCTGAAAAATATGTCACCTTATCTAATGGGTTATTGATAAGTCAGTCAGAGAATAGCGACGGAACGAGAACCGACTACTGGAAACTAGATCAAAAGCATGCACCATATTTATTTTTTATGGGCATAGGCGAATTTAGTATCGTAGAAGATAAATGGAATAATATTCCCGTTGATTATTATGTAGAAAAAGAATATGAGCCTTTTGCTAAGGAAATTTTTGGTCATACACCCGAAATGATGACCTTCTTTTCTGACATCACGGGCATAAAATATCCTTGGCCTAAATATGCCCAGATCATTTGCAGGGATTATATAAGTGGAGCTATGGAGAATACTACCGCGGTAATTCATGCAGAGAATGCTTATCAAACAAGTGGGGAGCTAATCGACGAGAATATTTGGGAAGATACCATTGCACATGAGGTCTTTCATCATTGGTTTGGAGACCTCGTTACTGCAGAAAGCTGGAGTAATATAACGGTGAATGAATCTTTTGCCAATTATAGCGAATATTTATGGAGAGAGTATAAATATGGTAAAGACCATGCTGAGGCACATCGTTATGCAGATGTTCAGGGCTATTTGAACGGGGCTAATGAATCTAAGCACTTAGTGCGTTTTAATTATCAAAGCCGCGAGGATATGTTCGATGCCGTTTCCTATAATAAAGGTGGTTATATCTTACATATGCTGCGTGAGTATTTGGGTGATAAGGCTTTTTATGCCGGAATGAAGGAATTTTTAAGCTCGAATCAATACCAAACCGGTGAAGCGCATCAATTGAGATTGGCCTTTGAAAAAATAAGTGGGAAAGACCTCAATTGGTTCTTTAACCAATGGTATTTTGGTGCGGGGCATCCGAAACTGGAGATTGATTATAAATACGATGACCCCTCAAAATCTGTTACTATTTCCATAAAACAATTAACCGATAAAGTATTCCAATTTCCACTTCCAGTAGATGTTTATGAAGTAAATACACCTAAACGATATAATATTTGGATTAAAAAGAAAGAAGAAGAATTTACGATCAAATATGATAAAAAACCTCGTTTTATAAACATTGATGCCAATAAAACACTTTTAGCCGAAATTAAAGATGTTAAGACAATTGATAATTATATATTTCAATATGAGTATCAAAATGCACATTATTTAGACAGGAGAGAAGCAATTACAGCCCTGGCATCCGAACAAAGTAATAAAGAAGCACTTCAGGTATTGATCAAGGCGCTGAATGATCCTTATCACGGAATTCGACTATTGGCCCTAGATAGCCTAAATTTCGATTCAGATCCTAAAGTTATTCAGGTCATTGAAAAATTAGCAACTTCCGATCCTAAAACACTGGTTCGCGCTAAAGCGGTCAAAATATTAAGCACCTTGAATGACATGAAATATGTCCCTCTTTTTAAGGAAGCATTAAAAAGTAAATCTTATGCAGTGCAGTCGAATGCCCTAAAGGCTTTGTTTGTTTTAGATAGAGAAACAGCCATGGAAAAAGTGGCAAGCATTACCGATACCCATGACAGGGAAGGAATGAGCGAAATTTTAATGGAAATATTTATTCGGGAACAAAACGTTAGTGAGATGCCTTTTGTTGCCGGTAATCTCAATAGCGGGATGTTGTATAGCCAAGACGAATCACTTCAGCAGTTATACGCTCAGGCATGGAGATGGGTAGTACTCTCTGACAATGTTGAAGCAACCCAGATCATGGTGAATGATTTTGTTTCAAACGCAAAGCGATACAGGAAATACGGAATTGATAAAATTAACACACAACTTTTGGAGCAGGTTTTAGAAGTTAAGATACAACAAGCGTCACCTTTTCAGAAAGAACTCATCGATATTGTTAAAAGGGGTATCGAGGATATTAAATAGGGCATATATAAATTCTATGAATAAACCTCATGAACATTTCATGAGGTTTTTTTATGAATGATAATGCTGAAAAGTACCATCGTTATAAAAAATAATGATCTTATCAATTTTCTTGGTACTGATTGGCTGACCTGCTCCAGATGTTGGTTTAATGATGGTTTGCTGCTCCACAGGTGGTAGGGGGTCTGTAGTTGGCCTTTTAGGAAAACTTCCTTTTCCGTTCAGCAACCAATATAATTCAACATCTTTATATTTATCCAAAACTTTCAAGACAAAATCCAAACTGGGTTTATTTCTTCCGGATAGTAAATGGGAAATACTTGAGCGTTGTACGTTAATGGTATCGGCAAAAGATGCGGCCGATAACTGGTAATGGTCCATAACCTTTTTTAACCTTTCTGCGAATTCTAAATTGTTGATCATACCTCATAATATTATGTTACAAATGTAATCAATAATATACGAAGTTCAAAATAATTTTACCATAAGCATTGATTAAAGTTGCATATATTACTTTATATAATATAATTTAAAATACTGAAATACAAATATATACAATATTAATACAAAATAATATTTACATTTGTAATATTTACAAGTAACTGTCGTCGAATTTTCAAAAATATACTTTAAATATTGATTACATATGTAAACTATTCTTTAGTTACATTTGTAAAGTGAATCAACTTAATGTTCAAAAATTAACACATTGGCATACCCTTCATAAAGAGAAATCTGTTTATGGAAGAAGGATCATATTTGAAATGATCTTGCCTATTTTAAAAACATTGCCTGATGCATTTAAGGTGGTTCAAGTTGGGCAGTCTTTTAATAAAATACCCATTTACAAGGTTTCCATTGGTCAAGGAAGGATTAAAGTTCTTTTGTGGTCACAGATGCATGGAAACGAAAGTACGGGTACCAAGGCCATGTTCGATCTTTTTAATCTGTTTATAAATCCGGGTGAGAATACAAATGTCATCAAAGAGATACTAAATAAATGTACCCTTGTATTTATTCCGATGTTAAACCCAGATGGTGCCCTTACTTATACCAGGGTCAATGCCCAAGACATCGATCTTAACAGAGATGCGGTGGATCTGGAAGCACCTGAAAGTAGCATTTTGCATAGGGTCTTAAAAGAGGTGAATCCTTCCTTTTGTTTCAATATACACGACCAGCGCACCATATTTAGTGTTGGTCGGCAGAATTTACCGGCAACCTTATCCTTTTTGGCCCCTTCGGTAGATGAGAATAGAACGTTAACTGATGGAAGAAAAGTTACCATGTCGGTAATTGCCTCCATTTACGAAGAGCTCAGTAAATTGATTCCCGGACAGATAGGAAGATATACCGACGAATTTTATCCCAAAGCTACGGGTGATAATTTTGAAAAAGCCGGACACCATACCATTTTGGTCGAATCAGGACATTTTAAGGATGATTATGACAGGGAAGAAGTACGGAAATACACTTTTATTGCTTTTGTAGTTGGGCTCTTTACTATTGTGTCTGATGAAAAATTTGATAATCACCAACAATACTTCGATATCCCCAATAATAAAAAGAAATACCTCGATATTATTTATAAGAATGTGTTTTTAACCGACCTTGATAAAAAGACAGACATCGGTATTATATTCAAAGAGAAGTTAGAAGATCAACAAGTTTTGTTTCTACCTCATATCGAAGAGATTAAAGATTTATCGGGCTATAATGCGAATAAGATTATTGATTTAAATGGGAAAGTATTTCTAAACAAGGAAGATTTTAGTTATAAATAGAAAAATAATACTTTTTTACTAGTAATTTTGAGAAAAAAGTATGAATTTTGCATTATATTTAAATATAATACAATATGTCTAAATTTAAACTTGATGAAATAGACCACCAAATTCTCGATATGTTAATCGAGAATGCCAGAACTCCCTTTACAGATATTGCCAAAAAATTATTGGTTTCGGCAGGTACCATTCATGTACGTGTCAAGAAAATGGAAGATGAAGGCGTGATCAAAGGATCAACCCTCACGGTTGATTACGATAAAATGAATTATATGTTCATAGCTTATATTGGCTTGTATCTGGAAAATTCTTCATTTACACAGCGAATTATTGATGAATTGCATAAGATCCCCGAAGTAACGGTGGCGCATTTAACTACAGGTAAATTTGCTGTTTTTTGTAAAATTCGTGCCAGGGATACAAAACACGCTAAAGATGTGATCTTTCGAATAGACGATATACCAGGTGTTTTGCGAACAGAAACTTCTATATCGCTTGAAGAAGTTATCAATGATAAAAAACGATTGATGCATGCCATTTTTAAAGATTTTAAAATTTAAGGAGCATCCAATAAAATATATTAAACTCTTTCAATACTTTTGAAGGAGTTTTTTTTTAAATAAACTAAGACCTTGTATATTGATCTCATATTTTATGAATAATGACCTTCGATAAGAAAAATCTTTCCCATAAAAAGTTACTTGAGCTATATAAAGCGATGTTGAAACCTCGACTTATAGAAGAGAAAATGCTTATTTTACTTCGGCAAGGTAAGATATCAAAATGGTTTAGTGGTATTGGGCAGGAGGCTATTGCTATTGGCGTAACACATTCTTTGAATGCAGATGAGTACATCTTGCCCATGCATAGAAATTTGGGTGTTTTTACTTCAAGAAATATTCCGTTGAACAGGTTGTTTTCGCAATGGCAGGGAAAGGCAAGCGGATTTACCAAGGGTAGAGATAGGAGCTTTCACTTTGGCACGCAAGATTATAATATAGTAGGGATGATCTCCCATTTAGGCCCGCAATTTGGCATTGCCGACGGGATTGCTTTGGGAAATCTGTTAAAAAAGAATAATCAAGTATGTGCTGTATTTACCGGAGAAGGAGGAACAAGTGAAGGGGATATCCACGAAGCGCTGAATGTAGCTTCAGTATGGAGCTTGCCGGTACTTTTTTGTGTGGAAAACAATGGCTATGGATTATCAACACCTACCAATGAACAATATAAATGTGAAAACATTGCCAGCAGGGGTATAGGTTATGGTATGGAAACCCATATTATAGAAGGTAATAATGTTTTGGAGGTTTATCAAAAAGTGTCTCAATTGGTAAAAAGCATGAGAAAGAACCCCAGGCCGGTCCTTATAGAATTTAATACTTTTAGAATGCGAGGGCATGAGGAGGCGAGCGGTACAAAGTATGTTCCCCAGGATTTGCTGGATACATGGGCAGCCAAAGATCCCATCGAAAATTATCAGGAATATTTACGGAATGAAAAGATCTTAACGGAGGAAGTAGAAGTTGAATATAAAACAGAGATCGTACATGAAATTAATGAAAATCTCGACATCGCTTTTAATGAAGAAAAAATAAAAGAGAATATAAGTATTGAATTAGGTGATGTATATAAAGAATTTGTATATCAGGATGTTGCATTTAATTCAGAACACGAAAATATCAGGTTTATAGACGCCATAAGAGAAGGGTTAAAACAGTCTATGGAAAAACATAATGATCTGGTAATCATGGGTCAGGATATCGCAGAATACGGTGGTGTTTTTAAGATAACGGAAGGTTTTGTCGAACTTTTTGGGAAGGACCGGGTTCGAAATACACCAATTTGTGAATCAGCCATTGTTGCTGCGGCTTATGGATTGTCGATCAACGGTATAAAATCTGTAGTTGAAATGCAATTTGCCGATTTCGTAAGTTCAGGTTTTAATCCCATTGTGAATTTACTGGCAAAGTCGCACTACAGGTGGAATCAACATGCCGATGTTGTGATACGTATGCCATGCGGTGCAGGTGTTGCTGCCGGACCATTTCATAGCCAAACCAATGAAGCCTGGTTTACTAAAACTCCGGGCTTAAAAGTAGTGTATCCGGCATTCCCTTATGACGCAAAAGGACTATTAGCAACAGCTATCAACGATCCTAACCCGGTATTATTTTTTGAACACAAAGCCTTATATCGAAGTATCAGGCAAGATGTGCCAACCGATTATTATACATTGCCTTTCGGTAAGGCAAGCTTATTACAAGAGGGAAATGATATTACCGTCATTGCTTTTGGGGCAGCTGTACATTGGGCACTGAGTGCGCTTGAGAAATTTTCGGATGTAACTTCAGATCTGATCGATCTCAGAACTTTGCAACCACTGGATACGGAAACTATTTTTAAGTCTGTTAAAAAGACTGGAAAGGCTATTATTGTGCAGGAAGATTCATTGTTTGGGGGTATCGCAAGTGATATATCAGCCTTAATTCATGAAAATTGCTTTGAATTTCTGGATGCACCGGTAAAAAGGGTAGCTAGCTTAGAAACACCCATACCATTTATTTCGCAATTAGAAGATCAGTATCTTCCTAAAGGCAGACTTGAAAAAGAAATAAAGCTTTTACTGCAGTATTGATCGTATATTTTATAATAATTGAGTGAAACTGTTGAAAAAACTAACAAAAGTCATATTTTTGGTTAACTATTGTTTTTAGATTTAGACACTCAAATAAAAATGTACAGATATGAAAGTTTACGACGATAAATTCATCAAAAATGTAGTCTTTGTTGGTGCGCATGGTAGCGGCAAAACCACTTTAGCAGAAACCATGCTCTTTGAAGCCGGTTTGATCAACAGACGAGGCAGCGTAGAGGCAAAAAATACAGTTTCCGATTATCACGAAATAGAACATGAAAGAGGTACTTCTGTTTTTGCCACCCCGCTACATACCGAATGGCGTAATTATAAAATAAATATAATCGACACGCCGGGTTTAGACGATTTTATTGGTGAGATCATTTCATCGATCCGTGTTTCTGATACCATAGTGAATGTAATAAATGGTCAATATGGTGTTGAGATAGGAACAGAGATTATCTGGAATTATGTAGACAAGTATTTAAAACCCACCATTTTTGTGATCAATCAGATCGACCATCCCAATGCAAATTTTGACGAAAGTTTCAAAAGCCTGAAGGCGATGGTTGGAAATAGTGCTGTAAAAATCCAGTATCCTATTAAAATGGATGGAGCCCAATGCATTATTGATGTCTTGAAGATGAAACTATATAAGTTCGGACCTGAAGGTGGTAAGCCTGAAAAATTGCCAATACCAGACGATCAAAAAGCATTGGCAGATGAATTGCATAATGAATTGGTTGAAAAAGCCGCTGAAAATGATGAAGAATTATTAGAATTATTCTTTGACAAAGGCACTTTGAATGAAGAGGAAATGCGTAAAGGGATTAAAGCAGGGATGCTAAATCACGACCTTTTCCCGGTATTTTGCATGTCGGCACTTAACGATATGGGCTCAGGGAGATTAATGGGCTTTATAGATAATGTTGCTCCGGCAGCAGCCGATCTTAAGGTCGAACAAAGCGTAGAGGGTGAGGATATAATCCCCAGTGTTGATGCGCCGACTTCTCTATTCGTATTTAAAACTGTTTATCAGCCTAATTTAGGCCAGATCACCTTCTTTAAGGTGAAATCAGGGGAAGTTAAGCTTAATGATAAATTGGTCAATTCAAGAAATGAAGAAACCGAAATATTGAACCAGCTCTTTATCATGGATGGCAAGAACAGGGAGACGGTTTCTAAATTAACGGTGGGTGATATTGGGGCTACTTTAAAATTAAAGTATACCGAAACCAACGATACCTTGCATGCCCCGGGAAAAAAGATCACTGTTAAGCCCATCAAGTATCCTGAACCTCGTATTAAAAAAGTGGTAAAGGCTGCGGATAAGAAAAACGAAGAAAAACTCAATGAATCTCTTAAAAGGATCCATAGTCAAGACCCAACAGTGGTTGTAACTTATTCGAAGGAATCTAAACAACTTATATTGGGATGCCAGGGGGAATTACATTTAGCAACTATCGATTGGACATTAAAAAATATTTATGGCATCGAAGCTAAATTCTCAAAACCTAAAATTACCTACAGGGAAACGATACAGCGCTCTGCAACAGCGAATTACCGACATAAAAAACAGTCTGGAGGTGCCGGCCAGTTTGCAGAAGTCCATATGAAAATTGAACCATGGCAGGAAGGCATGGAAGAGCCGGAAGGATTTAATGTGAGAGGTAAACAGGAGGTAGACCTTCCATGGGGAGGTAAATTGATCTTCTATAATTGTATTGTTGGTGGTGTAATTGATGTTCGTTACTTACCGTCAATCATGAAAGGGATCTTGGAAGTCATGGAAAGTGGCCCGCTTACCGGATCTTATATACGTGATGTAAGGGTGATGGTTTATGACGGAAAGATGCACTCGGTCGATTCGAATGATATTTCATTTAAAATTGCGGGCGCACATGCTTTTAAAGCAGCCTTCCTACATGCCAATCCTAAATTATTAGAACCTATTCAGGAGTTAACGGTTAAAGTACCCGAAGATATGGTAGGAAATGTAATGACAGACCTGCAGTCAAG
>Ga0224506_10002271_pt1 | contig 13169 bp, 13 predicted proteins | sample SF_Jan12_sed_USG_2_FD_169108 | JGI IMG/M metagenome (GOLD analysis project Ga0224506, IMG submission 169108) | Sediment microbial communities from San Francisco Bay, California, United States - SF_Jan12_sed_USGS_8_1 | ecosystem: Environmental > Aquatic > Marine > Sediment | place: USA... | reverse complement strand
AAGCGATGTTCCTGTTTTAATTTTTCCCTTTTCAGGGAATCAACTTTCTGCTGAAAAGTGTCGTTTCTAATTTTTAAATAAAAAAACTTTTCAAGAGCCTCTGATGGGGATTTAAATACACTTACTTCGCCTGTATTTTCTTTTTCCTGAAATAATAACAATTGAACGTCATTATTATTTTTAATCAAAAAATATTCTGAGGCTTCATTAAATGAGGCAACTATTTCATTAAACTTTTCCCACTTTTTATCAACACTTAATTGATTATATCCAAGGGTATCTAAAAAACCAATAGCTTCTTTACCCAATACAGGAAACACACTTTTTATATTTCCATTTGCTTCCACAAATTTGTTGAAATCGGGGAAATGCTTTCCAATATCATTGAACTGAAGTTGTTTGTCTTTTTCATAGGCATTTATAAATAACTCAGCCACTTGATCATCTTTCAGTAAAATTATATTCCCCCTTGAGCCATGAAGCTTAAAAAGTAGTTTGTATTCCCCTAATAGTATATAAAAAGATCTGTCGTAGTCAATAATACGTACCTCCTCAACTTTTTTCCCAATGAGAGGTGCAAATAAATCCACGGTGTTTTTCTTTGCCCTGTTGATTCGCTCAGGGATTCTAACAATAGACCAACCTGAATGTAAAATAGAAAGGAGGTTTGTTTCATTTGAAAAGGTTATAACCAATTCCTGTTTATGCTGGGTATAACATACCTCCAGCACCTCACCTAAAATACGGGTTCTTAATTCTTCAGTAAATTTTTTAAGAAAAAAATAATTGTTGTACACCTATATTTCGATTTTTAAGCCATCATAAGCGATACTAACATTCTCTGGCAACATCTTTTCAACCTCTTCATGCAGACCTAATTTATGGCTAATATGCGTAATAAAAGCTTTTTTTGGTTGTATATTATCTATAATTTTCAGAGCTTCTGCTAAGGTGAAGTGAGAGATATGAGGTTCATGTTGCAGGGCATTGATAACCAAAACTTCAGAACCTCTTAGTTTATCCAATTCTGTATCAGAAATATAATTGGCATCTGTTATATAAGAGAAAGCCCCTATTCTAAACCCAAATACCGGTAACTTATAGTGTGTGACATCGATGGGCATTATTTTCAAATCATCTATAGAAAACTCACGATTGTCAATTTCATGTAACTTAACCTTTGGAATACCCGGGTATGTATTGTTGTTAAAAATATAGGAATATTCTTTTTTTAAATTTTCAAGCACAGCCCGCCTGGCATAGAGGGGGATATCTTTCTTTTGGAGGAAATTAAAGCTCCTCACATCATCAAGACCGGCAGTGTGATCCTTGTGCTCGTGCGTAAACAAAACCGCATCCAGTTTTTTTATTTTTTCCCTTAACATTTGAGCTCTAAAATCCGGGCCTGTATCGACCACTATTTCTTTTCCCTCGCAGGAAATAAATATTGAAGTGCGTAATCTCTTATCCCTAAAATCCAAGGATGTACAAATTGGACATTCGCAGCCAATTACTGGTACCCCTTGAGAGGTTCCTGTACCTAAAAATGTTATGTTCAAACCTGTATTTCTGTTTGGCTAACCTTGGCAAACAATTGCTTGTTTTTTTCACTTAAACTGGATACATCTACAGGTAATTGCCTTATTATTTCTATAAGGCAGTTTATCTTTCCATCTGTAGGATAGTATTTATTAATAATAATAATTTTTTTTTCCTTAATGATACAATACCCTGGCTTAAAGTTCCCCTTTTCATATCTCAATATATAATCTGTCTCACTTATAAGATCTTCTAATTTATTAAGAAAACTTTGGGTATATCTAATCATTTACCAATATGTTTTTTAACTGCAGAAACCAATTGATCGTAATCCAATGGTTTTATTAAACTTTCCTTAACATTTAATTCTTCGAAATCACTTTCTTTATAATTTTTATAATGCCCTGAAATACAAATTACAGGTAGTTGGGATTTTGCTGAATTTTTTAGTTTCCGAATCTGTCTGATTAAATCCATACCATCGTGATCAGGTAAAATTATATCCATAATAACAAGGTCAATATCATTATTATTTATAGTGTCAATTACCTTAGCACCAGTTTTTAACCCAATAACCTCCATCCCAATACCATAAAATATCTTTTTTACCAAAGTCTGTATTACCGGGCTATCATCAACCAATAATATTTTTTTCTTTAACTTACTCATAGCACAATCACCTTTTAATATTTATTATTTTTTTTATTTCAGAGATTATCTGCAAAAGCTTATTAATATCTGAAATTTTTATCTCACTTTTCAAGAACTTATTTTCCAAATATTTCGAATAAAATTCCATTTTTACAAATCCTAATGTAGCCGCACTGGATTTCCATGTATGCAAAGTACGAAAAATTTCTTTTTTCTTTAAGTACGTTTCATTACTTATCCATAATTTCATTGTTTCCTCCACTTCACTTTGAAATGATTCAAACAATTCCTCTCGTATATCCTCCTTGGTGAACTCATCAATTTTTCTCAGAACACTTTCATCAAAGGCGGGTAAATTTTGAATTTCATTTAATAATCTCTGATTATTTTCCCCTGTATCTAAAAACATTGTATTAATGATTTCCAATAAATCCTGAGGAATTACAGGCTTTGCCATCACTTCGTCAAACCCCGAACATTTATAACTAAGGCTATTAAAGGAAGTCACCTTTCCAGACAAGGCCAGAAGCAGTGGAGTCTTATTTCCAAGTTGTTCGATTATTTCACTAGCTACTATTACACCATCTTTATCTGATAAAATAATGTCCAAAATTATTAAATCAGGTACATGAGTATGTAAACTCTCCAATAAGTCCTTACCTGTTCTAAAAGAATTTACAATTATTCCCTGCTTTGTTAAAATATTTGAAACAAAGGTTAAATTAAGGTTATCATCGTCTAAAACATATATTTCCTTTCCCTTAAGACTTTTCCAACCGGAACGTGCCTTAGTATCCAATTTTTCTTCCAAACCCTGTGATATAAAACCAGGAAGTGTAATAACAATTTTAGTTCCACTTTTCACTTGAGGCATCTCTATTTTACCTCCCAAAACTTCAGCGAGCCTTTGCACAATGTACAATCCAAGTCCTTTTCCTTCCGGGTTTTGATTGCTTTCATCTTTACGTACATAGGGTTTTGTCAAACTGGAAAAATCCTCGGCATAAATACCTTTTCCATCATCTTTTACTTCAATTTTTATATTTTTTTTACTGTCTGTTTTAAAGTTTACTTCTACTGTTTTTGCCCCGGAATAATGTATTGCATTCTGAATTAAGTTTATTAAAATCCTTAAAACCTTACTGTAAACTGTATTAAAACCACTCTTCAAAGAGGATTTTAATTTCAATTCAATCTTTCTTGCATCCATATCCGACTGAAAAATCAACCTTAGTATAGGAAAGATATCTTTTTCGGGAATTATAATTCTAGTCATAATACTCCCTTCACTAACTAAACCTTCTAAATCATGAACTATTTCAGATAACTGTAGTGTGATAGTTTTTATCTTTTCAAGGTTTAAAAGAAGCCCCTCTTTTGAATCTTCAAATTCTGACAAATGTACTAATTGATATAAAGTGTTCAGTGGACTTCTTAAATCATGAATAAATCCTTCAAAGTCCTTTTTATTTAACTGAATACTTTCCCTCTCCTTATAATACAACGGTGTTAAATAAATTTCAACTTCATTTGTATCTATTGAGGGAACTAACAAAGACACATTAACATCTTTCGTTATACCCGTGGGATTGGACCATGTCATTTTGGCATCCAATTCTTTCCCAAGTTGTTTTTTTATACCCTGACCTAGAAACGAGGAAATATTTTGACCTGCTAATTCAGAAGTATTGGCACCTAACAAGCATATACAATTATTTGAAGCAAATAATATTCTACCAGTAAGATCACATTGAATGTATACAGGGTATTCTTTAGCCGTCAATTTATGCCTCTTTTCCAATATTGATTTATATTTGGCTTTATTTACTTAGTTAAAATGGCAGTTAAAATTCTTAAAAACAATAAATTGATTGTGATTTCCGGGCCAACAGCTGTAGGAAAAACAAATTTAAGTATAAAATTGGCGAAAAAATTTGATACGGCCATTATTTCAGCAGATGCCAGACAAATCTATAAAGAATTATCAATTGGAACGGCAAAACCAACAAAAGAAGAGCTTTCCGAAGCACTGCATTATTTTATTGATATAATAGACATAAAGACACCGTACAGCGCTGGTGATTTTGAACGTGATGCAGTAGAGTTATGTTCAAAATTATTTAAAACCAATAACAAAGTTATAGTATGTGGAGGTTCCGGATTGTATATAAATGCCCTTTGTTATGGTTTTAATGAAATGCCTAAAATTTCAGAATCAATAAGAACTGAAGTTTCTGAGCTGTTAAAAAAAGAGGGTGTGGAGAAACTTCAACTTTTGATAAGGGAAAAAGATCCGGAGTACTATAGTGAAATGGATATAAATAATCCTAGAAGACTTTCTCGGGCATTGGAAATAATCATGGCTACTGGAAAAAAGTACAGTTCGTATAGAACGGGTGAAACAAAAAAAAGGTCTTTCAGCTGTATACACATAGGACTTCAAAGAGAACGAGATGAGTTATATTCACGTATTAATCAACGAGTAGATCAAATGATGGCGGAGGGACTTGAAGAGGAAGCCCGTTCAGTATACGAATTCCGTGACAATAATGCTTTACAAACAGTGGGTTACAAGGAACTTTTTGATTATTTTGATGGACTGATATCACGTACAACTGCAATAGAACTTATCAAACAGAATAGCAGAAGATATGCCAAACGACAGATGACATGGTTTAAGAAGAATCCAGATATTAAATGGTTTCATCCAGACGAGGTAGAGGATATTTTGGGTTACCTGAATACTGTTTTATAAATTAATTGTTAATTTTAAGGAATTTAAGGAAATTATATCGGCACAATTTATGTTGGTTAGATAGCAAATTATCAAAAATGAAAAACACATTATTAGTTATATGCCTAAGTTTTGTTCTCTTACCAAATTTATATGCACAAGAACAAGAAAGTAAAGTGCAATGGTTAACATTTGAAGAGGCCGTTGAAAAATCCAAAACTGAAAAAAGAAAGATTTTTATTGATGTATACACTGACTGGTGTGGGTGGTGTAAAGTAATGGATAAGAATACTTTTAATAATGAGCATATTGCCTCTATCTTGAATGAGAAATTTTATCCTGTGAAACTTGATGCTGAGCAAAGGGGAGACATTACTTTTAGGGGGACTACTTATAAATGGATTGAAGGAGGGAAAAATGGTTATCATCAATTGGCGGCAGCTTTATTACAAAGTAAGCTTAGTTTTCCCACGGTAGTTTTTTTAGATGAAGACTTTAATATGATACAACCTTTACCGGGTTATCAGAAACCAGAGCAATTTCATCCTATTATAACCTACATAGGTGAAGAGCATTTTAAGAACTTAAAATGGGCGGAATATCAAAAAACATATGTTTCTCCGTTTTAATCTGCTAATCGTTTGCGAACAATAAAAGCAGAAGGAAGACAATCATTAAAACAATAAATACTAATTTTTTCCGGTCGTTGTACAACATGTGTCTTATTCCCCTTGTGGAGTAATATTTTTGGTAATTCTCTAAAAAACTGTTGAAGTTTTTATGTCTGTGAATTACCTTTTTTGAAGGTATTGGCTCGTCTATTTTAACTTTTATCTTTCCCATTTCTCATTCCTCTAATATGCTGATTTAACCGCTACCTCTTTTAGTTTCCTTAAAATCCTATAGGTTTTAATCTTAGCATTTCCTTCTGTAGTTCCCAAAAGGTCTCCAATTTCCTTAAATGATCTGCTTTCAAAAAATCTTAATTCCAAAAACTGTAAGTCTTGCTCACTAAGGCTTTCTAAAAGTTTAGCCACTGTTTTTTCAGTTTCGTAGCCATCATTGTCAATTTCTATCTCCTCAAATAGATGCACCAGATGTCCTTTATCAAGACAAACAACCCGCTGTGCAGTTTTCTTATCTCTAAAATATTGATTTACTTCATTCAATGCAATTCGGTATAACCAACTTGAAAACGGAAGCCCCTGAAATTTATACTTGTTAATATTTTTTAAACTTTTATAAAATACGATTGATGTCAAGTCAGCACATATATACTCATCTGCTACCCGTTTATATATAAAAACGAATATGGCATCATAATACTTTTCATAAATGGGCGCAAAATAGCGGGGATTCTCCTTACAAAGTTTGATGATTTTTTGTTCTCTGTCTATCTCTTTTTCTGTTTGATGATATGTGGACGAATTTAAAAAAAAGCCCTTTACTAGTGTCAAAAATGACTCTATTACAATTGTTTTTTGGTTGATATAAAAAATTCCTGTCATTAAAATTTAAAAAAGGCCCAACTGTAGTTGAGAAGATTTACAGTCAGGCCACTACCTGTAATTCCGCCTCGAATATCAGATAGTATAAGTTCAAATAATTACTATCTGTATAATGCAGTTGATATAAAAAGGTACAATTATTTTTGAACTAATTCATAAACACATCTAAAACCCAACCATTTTTCACCTGAATTAAATTCAATTTTTCTATCCGGGAAGGCCATTCTCCCCCAATGAAAATAACTTCCCCCAACACATATCCCCTCAGTCATTGTCATTTCGGCTACATTTCCATAAATATCATAAAGCCCCATGGTATCGGGAAAAAAAGCCCCAACTGGAAAAGTTTCATCTCCATAATTTTCAGAAAGTTTTTCCATGGATTCACAACCTTCCAAATATCTAACATTAATAAGATAACAACCGTGTGTATTCACACTATCAGGGTTGACAGTACTATTACCAATATCCCTTAATCCTACAATAGGAGCTATAGTTTGCCACTCATTCTCTGTAATTAAACGTACATTGACATCATACCCATCATTTTCCAATTTTCTAATATTTTTATCTTTGTATATCCCCTCCTCAATCCAAAGCATATATTCTATTACCTGATCGTAGTTAACTCCAACTATCGGGTATGAGAATAGTTGATTTTCTTCCAATGAGGCTGTTTTACCAGCCCATGGAAAAACACCTTTATTAAGCGCTATTTGAAAGTTACTGGCATCAAGGTAGAGAGCAGAGGTGTAAATACTTTTATATTTTTCAAATACCCCCCTGTATTTTAACGGAAGTTTGATCTGGTCGGGAAAATAGCTCAAAACCTCTTCTGCATTTCCTGAATTTAACGATGTGTAATAAATAAAAGCAAACCAGTTTCCAACAGACACCTCATACTGATCCATCAAAATATTCAACTTTGGGATTATTACAGTACCATAAGGCAACTTACGTGGCCATTTTTGTTCTGCATTACCTGACTGGGCAAAAAGTCCGCAAGAAAAAAAGAAAGAGAAAAGAATTACCAGTATCCTCATTAAGTATTATTAAGTATTATGCTCCTGATTATTAATTACCAAAAATGGCCCCCAAAGATATTTCTAACCCTGTAAATTCTACTTTTCCTTTTTGGTAGGATGCAGGATCCAGTTGTACAGTTTGAAAAACACCAGCATTCCCGCCCGTGTAAGATCCCGCCAGATCAATATTTGAGCCTCCATAGAGATAATTAATTTCAAGGGTTAAACCCAAATTTCTTTTTACATAATATAAAAGTTCTATTCCTCCCTGATATCCCCAACCGGGTAAGTATTTATAAGTAAAATCGGCATTGGCAACCTCCCACCCCTCATAAACCCTAATGGCTCTATCAATATTTCCATAGTTAAGCCTGGTGAAAAAGCTATACACTCCAAAAACACCCGCCTTCATGGTAAACGCAGATTTTTTATTTCCCACTTTAAAATACAACTCCAGTGGCACAAAGGCAGTCAGGTTGTTTCCAAACATGGGTTTATTGCTTTCAAAAGGCAAACCCGAAATTTGTTGCCCTCCCATTCTATACAAAGTACCTCCTGTTTGTATTCCTATATAATCTGAAAATGGTAACGCTACCCCCCTATAAGATAAGGGGCTCACCGGAATAGAAAACTCTCCCCCTTTAGGAAAGAAAAACGAAACTGAAACCCCTACATTCTGTGCTTTTAGCATTGAACCGGATAACGCTAAAAATAAAATCACGGTAAACAATCTACTCATCTCAATGGAATTATTGGTTGTGTCCAGGCTTTTTCGAAATCGCCAATTTGAAAAGGATTTACCTGTAATTCATTTGAAGTGACAACAGCCCTGACAAATTGTTCATTACCGGTAAAAGTATAAGAAGGATTTATTCCCTCTGTTTCTTTCAAAATAGTAATTTCAGTATCACCATTCATGGCTCCTATAAATCTTACTGTGTATTTTAGCTCTTCCCTGCCTTTTATCGAAAAACTGTATTCATTTTTTGTTATTATAAAATTTTCCAATTCAACACCTGATGAAGCATAGAAATTTCCTTTTTCCATCGATTCTATTAAAGAATTGGGCGATAAATCTTTAGAATTTACCATTACCCATCCCCTACCTGAATTGCTGAATTCTGCCCCCATCATATGGTAATTATGAGAATCGTCGGTAGCTATACCATACATCAATGGTTTTCCATCACGTATATAAGCAAGGTTGATTTGATCCCACATCTCTTCTGTTGACAAATGAGTTACATCGCCATAATTATTTACCGCGGGGTGACCATTATATACTTCGAAAAATCGTTCTCCATTCAGATTGACCATATCAGACAAAGAGATACCCCATCCAAAATTGGGATGATTTATATGTGGAAACATGGGAACACCAGTTTCGTTTCTTTGGGTATTTACTTCATCTATAACCTTCTGCATCACTTCCAAAACAGATTCCCCGGTTTGCGGTTCAACAAATTTCTGCAAATTAGAGGCGTTTATATGTATAGGTTTATCTTCAAATCTATTGGTAATCTCTTCTCCTCTTATAAGTATAAAACTGCTATCCTGTAAAACACCGAACTCAGAATAGGATTTTAATTTAACCTCAGTTCCTGCACTATCTTCTCTGGATACTACCCAATCTTCCCCAAACTCTTTTAAGTAATTTTCAAAAGCCCTAATTCGCTGAGGGCTTTTAGTTACAGGCACCCACATTTCATTATCCTGAAAAGTATTATGGTCAGACAGGGCTAAGAAATTATAACCATTCTTTTTGTACCAGGAAATCACCATTTCCGGGTAGTCGTCTCCATCACTCCACAAAGTATGGGTATGAAGGTTTCCTTTTTGCCAGTTTTCAGTGGGAGAAGCCTCCTGACTTCCTGAACAACCAACAATAAATATAATTATTGCATACAACCAGTATTTCATAGATATTTAATGTTTTGATAGTAAATCTAACTTTTAATCCCTGAAGAATGAAACTTAAAATCAGCTTATTACCCTTGAATTATTTAATTGCAATTATTTTTCTGACCAACTGCAATTCTAAAGGGTCGGAATTTACTGCCGACCAATTGTATTTTGGTGGAATCATTTATACAGCAAACACTCAACAACCAACTGTTGAGGCCGTAGCAATTTTAGGTGACACCATTTTATTTGCAGGCACCTATGGAAAAGCTCAGGCCTACACTGACGAAAATACTATAATTCATGATCTGAAAGGAAAAACCATGCTTCCCGGCTTTATTGAATCGCACGGCCACATGATGGGATTGGGCTATAACGAATTGAATCTGGATTTGATGGATGTTAAGAGCTATGATGAGCTGATTGACCGTGTTAAGGAGGCCGTTACTAAAAGCAAACCGGGAGATTGGATTATAGGAAGAGGCTGGCATCAAAGCAAATGGGACCCACAACCTGAAAATATGGTTAAAGGCTTTCCTGTACACGACCAACTCAGTGAGATTTCGCCTGACAACCCTGTATGGCTTAGACATGCAAGTGGACACGCCAGTTTGGGGAATAAAAAGGCCATGGAAATAGCTGGAATTTTTCCTCTCTCCATTGAATCTATGGAAAACGAAGTTGAAGGAGGTGAAATTATAAGGGATGATACAGGAAATCCCACAGGAATATTCAACGAAAGAGCTCAAGGGGTTGTGGGTAAATTTGTTCCTGAAAATTCAGAAGAAAGTGATGCAAAAGCACTTGAGTTGGCAATAGCTGCCTGCCAAAGAAATGGTATCACCAGTTTCCATGACGCAGGGGTTGGGCAATCGACTATTGACCTTTATAAAAAATTCGCAAATGAGGGAAAATTAGGAACACGCATGTATGTAATGATTAGTGGCCCCGACCGTGAGTTGACCAACAAATGGCTTGAACGCGGACCGGAAATAGATACGAGCAACCACCTTGTAACCATTCGGTCTATAAAATTGAATTGCGATGGTGCCTTGGGAAGCCGCGGTGCCTGGTTATTGGATGATTATTCTGACAGGCCTGGTCACGCCGGTATGGCTACACTTCCAATGGAATATGTTGAAGAAGTTTCCATCAAGGCCCTGAATAAAGGTTTTCAGGTATGTTCGCATGCTATAGGCGACCGAGCAAATCGTGAAGTTTTGGATAGATATGAAAATGCTTTTTCAAAAGTACCCAATCATACCACAAACCATAGATTTAGGATTGAACATGCACAACATATTGATCCTGCCGACTTACCTCGTTTCAGTGAAATGGGAGTCATTGCGGCAATGCAGGCTATCCACATGTCGAGTGACAGACCGTGGGCCATTGACAGACTTGGGGAAAAAAGAATTGTGGAGGGAGCCTATATGTGGCAAAGTTTATTAAAATCAGGAGCGAAAGTAATAAATGGCAGCGATGTACCCGTTGAACCTATATATCCTTTTGCCAGTTTTTATGCTTCAATAACAAGAAAAACTTTGAAAGGAACACCAGAAGGCGGTTATGAACCTGAAGAAAAAATGACGAGGGAACAAGCGCTTATATCCTATACTCTCGACGCGGCCTACGGAGCTTTTGAAGAAGATATTAAGGGATCTATTGAGAAAGGAAAGCTTGCCGATTTAATCATTATTGATCGGGATATCATGACTATTCCCGAAAATGAAATACTCGAAACAAAAGTTGTTCACACTATATTGGGAGGGGAAGTTATTGATAATTGATAATGGATAATGGATAATGGATAATTGATAATTGATAATTGATAATTGATAATGGGCTTCCTGGGGGGGGGGTGAATTTATAAATAGATCATTTTTTCTTAAATTGCTTTCTATTAAAAAATTAATAATCAGTAAATTTTTAAATTTAAAATCATGATTAAAAAAATAATTCAATTTTCTCTCTTAGTAACTACCGTTGCTTTTATTAATTCTTGTTCAAAGAAATCTTCCAATGAAAACACAGAAACAGACTCTGTGGCTGTTGAGGTTGTTGAAGAAGAGGAGGAAGTTAAGGTTCCGGCCAGTCCCAGGGCCGAAGCCACCGGAGAGGTAAGTGGCATCTCTATAACCATAGACTATGGCTCTCCTTCAGTAAAAGGCAGAACGATATGGGGAGTGAAGGAAGAGTATGGCAAAGTATGGCGAGCTGGAGCCAACGAAACCACTTCTATTAACTTTTCAGGAGACGTGCTTGTAGGTGGTGAGGCTGTAGCTGCCGGTAAATATGGTTTTTTTATTATTCCTAATGAAGAAGGAGATTGGGTAGCTATCCTCAGCACGCAATGGAGTCAGGAAGATCATGGTATATGGGGCGCAATGGGTTATAATGAAGAGAATGATATCGTTAGGATAAATATAATGCCTACATGGGCTGATGAAATTCAGGAAAGACTTGAATATTCAGTAAGTGATAACGCAATAAATTTTGCTTGGGAAAAGGCCCGTTTATCAATACCCATTGAACCTGCTCCTGCTGAAGAATAAGGGTAAATATCGAACTTATTAAATATTGATTTGTTTAATGAATAAAAAAGGGATAAATAATTATTCATCCCTTTTTTATTCAAAACATACTAATCCTAATAAGGTCTTACATTAATTTGGCCCCTTTTATTCATTTATTACACTTGTCAGAACCGGTCGGTTAGCTTGATTTACCACATCCTCTGCAATACTTCCAGACAATAAATGTGCTAAACCTGTTCTTCCATGTGTAGACATGGCGATCATGTCCGCATTTATATGTTCAGCAAAATAAATGATACCTTCCTCCTCGGTAATATCATTAAAAACATTAGTAGTGTAATTTGTAAGATTGGCTCGTTCTGCAAATTTTTTAAGAGCATCAAATGAATCAATATCCCTTTCAAAGTTATTTGGTGTATTAATTCTCACCAAATGAATTTTGGAATCATAATATTTCTGAATTTTTTGCACAAGATTCAATACCATAAGTTCTTCATCCTGTAAGGCAGTAGCAAAAACAATGTTATCATAATCAAAACTCGTTTGTTTTTTATGGATTGTTATTACCGGGCATTTTGAATAACGCACTACTTTCTCCGCAGTGGAGCCTATCATCATCTCATCAAACCCACTTACTCCGGAGGTACCCATTACCACCAAATCTACTTTTTGTGCATTTATAATATTTCGAATACCGTGAAAGGCATTTCCAACTTGTATTTCTGAACGCCAGTTATCCCCTATAAATAAAGGATCCTGTTTTCTCATTTCAATTTCCTGTTTTCCTTTTTCAATTAACTTTAATGTGAATATTTCTTCCTCAGCACTTCCAAAATTCATCTGTCCGGTAAACGATGTTGCAGAATGACTAGCAGATTCAACAACATGTAATAAAATGACTTCTGCACCCGATTTATCTGCCAATTTACACGCAACCTCAAGAGCAAAGTCGGCTTTTTCTGAAAAATCAGTTGGAACTAATATCTTTTTCATATCTTATTTTTTGATTTAAATTATAATACATATAACTATTACAATTAATTAAGGTAAACTTATACTCACATAAATTTTATCTTAATTATCACTAAATTGCTATAAATTATGGAATTTAGCAATCGAATTGGGGGATAATACGCTTTTTATTTATAGCAAAACTAAAAGGCAACAAAAATAACTTGCATTTTAGTTGGGTTTATTCACAAATAACTTCATTTCCGGTGATTTCACCTGTAAAAATTGGTGGACTTAAATAGGGGATTCCGAGATGTAGCCC
>Ga0224506_10002268_pt1 | contig 13173 bp, 12 predicted proteins | sample SF_Jan12_sed_USG_2_FD_169108 | JGI IMG/M metagenome (GOLD analysis project Ga0224506, IMG submission 169108) | Sediment microbial communities from San Francisco Bay, California, United States - SF_Jan12_sed_USGS_8_1 | ecosystem: Environmental > Aquatic > Marine > Sediment | place: USA... | reverse complement strand
TTCAACTTCTGCTTCTAGGCCTTCTGGAAACCTGTAGCCTCCTACAACGTAGAAGTTTTTGAAGTCCATCTTGACCTCCTTTGCGATTTTGTATGCTCTCTCCACATGGTTGAAGGATTTTCTGGAGGGATCTATTATGTCAAATATGTCGTCTACCTTGGAAGCTATTCTTCTGTTTAGGTGCTCTAATCCAGCCGGAGAATCCATAAGAATGTATGTGTATGTTTTCGTTAATCTTTCGAGAGCTCTTTTCAACGACGCGTCTGGCAGACAGTAACAACCCTCTATAAATTTTGTTCCAACCGCGATCATATCGAAGGACGCTCCTTCATATAATCCCCTTGACCAAATCTCGCTTTCTATCCTTTCTGAAGGGGGAACTCCAACCGTGGTGCCTCCTTTCTCTATAAAAGTTTCAATCAGCAGTTCGGATATGGTCTTCTTTTCCTCTTCCATAAAATCTATTCCAACCATTTCTCCCAGGTTTTGATCTGGGTCTACGTCTATGAGAAGTAGTGGGGTATCACCTATCTCGATGAAATATTTTGTTATGAGGGCGACAAAACTTGTTTTGCCGCTACCTCCTCTACCCATAGAGACTATCTTTTTCATGTAGGCCGTCTTCTGTTCTGGCTAACTGAGTGATCTGAATATAATAACTATTTTGGACGCTGCAACACGGTTATTATTAAAGGGTTTTATGTTTCGTTCACGTTAGAGGTCCGTGTGATGTCCACTCTGGGACTCGAGCGTCAGAGATGGAGTCGGCTCTAGGGATGTATGGTTTGATGTCTATTATCGGCGAGCCTTCAAAAGCGTCAAGCCCCTTCACAAGCAGGATGCAGTCTTCAATTTTTGTGAGTTCTACGACACAGAGTCCGATCGGATTTGGTCGACTTGGGCTTCTGGATGCGAACACTCCGACTTGAGGCGCGCCTGGATGTCTTCTCGGAACAACTTGAAGGGTACGTCTTTCTTTTTCATTGTTCCGCAAATGAATCCAGTAGAGGATGATGATGTGTGAATAGTTGTTGAGTCCCTTCAGTCCCACGCAGAATTCCGGAAATATCATCACTTTTGATGGTTCGCCGGAGCTTTCTACCATTCCGATAAATCTTACCTCGCCCTTTTCGGTCATGCAAATAGCTCCTTTTTTTTGTTACAAACCGACATTACAGGTAGAGAATATGTGCGATCCGTAAAATGCGTTTTGCTGTGGTTGGAGATTACTGTTTTACAACAAAATTACCATTCTGTTGCGCGCACATCTGAGCCATTCTCATGTATGTAATTTGTGGCTCTCTGGAAACGGGTATAGTCTACCATGGATTAATCGTCCCAAAAATATTCCTGTGATTATGGAGGCAAGATTGACGCCAAGAAAAGTCGCAAAGGACGTGAAGGATGCGTCAGACATTGTGTGATACCAAAGTTCCGTGATTGGGGTATTGATGAAATGTATAGTTAGTTTTATGGTGGGTGGAGCAGGGACGATCATAATCGAAATGAACCTTTGTATGTCAGCGTGAAGTGGGTAAGAAAGAGGGAGAAGATACTGAACATCGCCATATTGTCCAAGCCTGTAAGGGATTAAAGAGAAGGCAGACAATAAGAAAGCAAACGATACGCCAAGCGCCACTGCTCGGATAATCCTTCTTCTAAGGTATCCTAGACCCAAACCAGCAACAAACGCAAGAAGCAACTTGACCACTATGGTCAAAGACAACTCACGTCATATAATTCTATAGTTTAGAACACCTTCGCTAGCGTGGTCCTCAAGCCTTTCTCCCTAGTTTTCCAATACTCTTTCCTTTCTGAGGAGAGGCTTCACTATTTTGCTGTGTAAGAGTACAACAAAAACCATTCGTTTATGCATGGCTGTAGCAATAGCGAGTTATTCAACGCGCATGAGACTACGCAACCCTTCCCTTAACCTCTAACAATAAATATTTGCTTACCGTTAAATGTTTCCAAGTTAAGCTTCAATGAAAACGAATGAGGACATCTGAATTGGTTAAGAAACTGAAGGTGGCTGTACTTGCGGAAGACTCGGTTAGCGAATCTCAGAGGGACGTTGTAGCTAAGCACGGGCTGTCCTTCCTAATAGAAGCAGAGGGAGACGGCGACAAAGTTTCTGTGCTTATGGACACGGGGCCTTCTCCAGACATAGTGTTGCACAACGCGGAGATGATGGGTCTAGACCTGACTAAGATAGACGCGGTGTTCTTGAGTCACGGCCACTACGACCACACGGGTGGCTTAGTAGGCATTCTAAAACAAATGGATAAAGAGGTTCCTGTGGTAGCCCACCCAAAAGTTTTCGGTTTAAAACTGAAACTCGATCCAAACATCAAGTACATAGGCTCACCGTTTAAACCATCCGAAGTGGAAGCCTCCGGCGGAGTTCTGTTGCTGGCTCGGAACCCGGTTACGATAGCTAAGGGGGTCTTAACCAGCGGCGAGATAGAGCGAGGCGTGGCGTATGAGAAGGTCGAAGACTTCTGGGCAATAGAAGGAGAAGAGTTTAAGGAAGACCTCATGCCAGACGACCAGGCTTTGGCCATAAATCTTGAGGGAAAAGGCTTGGTGGTCGTGTCCGGCTGCGCTCATTCAGGCATTATAAATACGATAAGAACGGCCCAAAAGGTGGTAGGTGTCAGTAAGGTCTGTGCTGTTCTTGGGGGCTTTCATCTGGTAGATGCAGACGACAAAAGGATTCAACTAACCGTGAAGGAGCTCCTCAAAATTGGTCCGGAAATTGTTGGGCCGTGCCACTGCACAGGGTCCAAAGCCGTCCATCGACTAGTCGAGGCCTTTGGAAACCTCTGCAAACCCTTGAGGACCGGAGACACGATTGAACTCTAAACCCGCCTTGAAAAGCTAAAGCAATCCGTTGTCACATTTTCTTTTTCATGTGGACTGGCTTAGATACGAGGTGTTGAGTTACCGCGTCGTCATCAACGGTTGCACCTAATGCTCAACTTTTTCGTTAGAGATATTACCCAAGACAAATCGAGGGTTCATGTGTAAAAACCGATTGAAATATAAAACACCAATTAAGTATGTAATAGAACACACAATGAAAATTGAAATCCAGTTCACCTTTGTGGCGTGCACGCTCTGGTTGAGGAGTTTGAGGCTAACGAGGGTGAGTGAAACTTCAAACAATCATCCGTGGACTAGCGCGCCAAGATATTTATTCGGTATGAAATGCTAAGAAGGGACAAATACAATGGGCAAAACTAGACTCTTTTTCGCATCTGATATACACGGATCAGAGAAATGCTTTATGAAGTTCCTTAACGCTGGAAGGGTGTACAAAGCAAACGTGGTGATTCTGAGCGGTGATATAACCGGGAAAATGATTGTTCCAATTGTAGAGAGCAGTTCTGGGACGTTCGAGGTTGACTTTCTAGGTAAAAAAGCAATAGAAAGCCAGAAGGAATTGAACATAGTTGAAAAGAGGATTCGGAATAGTGGCTTTTATCCATATCGTACCGACGAAAAAGAAATGGAAGAATTAAGTGCCGACAAAGGAAAAGTTGAAGAGTTATTCTCACATGTGATGGCTGAATCGGTCAGGAGGTGGATTGAAATTGCAGATGAGCGCTTACAAGGTACCGGTATAAGGTGTTTCATAAGCGCAGGAAATGATGATCATTTCGTTGTTGACTCGATTTTGAATAACGCCGAATATGTCACAAATCCAGATGGAAAAGTCGTTAATGTCAATGACGATCATGAGATGGTTACCTGTGCCTATAGCAACATTACCCCTTGGAATAGCCCAAGAGAGTGCACTGAAGACGAACTTGCAGAGAAGATTCAAAGGATGATATCCCAAGTTAAGGACATTCAAAATTGTCTTTTCAATTTCCATTGCCCACCATACAATACACACATAGACTCTGCACCGAGACTGGATGAAACGCTTAAGCCGGTTACGACGGGAGGCCAGATAGAAATGGTTCCGGTTGGCAGTGTCGCTGTGCGCAGTGCCATTGAGAAGTATCAGCCGTTGTTAGGTTTGCATGGACATATACACGAATCTAAAGGTGCTGAGAAGATCGGTCGAACCCTCTGCCTCAATCCAGGAAGCGAGTACACGGAGGGTATATTAAGAGGCGTTATAACAGATTTGAACAAAGACAAAGTTAAAAGCTACCTTTTCACCTCAGGCTGATGAATGATGTCTCAAGATATCGTTAAGGAATGCGAAAGAATTCTTGAAACAGCATCGAGAAACGGGGTTATTCTTCGGTTGATTGGAGGCTTGGCTATCCAGTATCATTGTCCCAGTGCTAGTCACCGCTCCTTGGCTAGAGAATATCCAGATATAGACTTTGTCGGGTTGAAGAAGCAGTCTAAGATGATTAAAAAGTTATTTTTGGATCTCGGATATAGTCCAGCTGAGCTATTTAATGCCTTGCATGGTGGCGAGAGACTGCTTTTCTTTGGGAAGAATGAAAGGAGAGCAGATGTTTTCCTAGACATCTTTAGAATGTGTCATAAATTTGATTTTAGGAAACGCCTTGAAATCGATGACCGTACAATTTCCTTAGAGGATTTGTTGATGACAAAACTTCAGATTATGGAGCTAAATGAAAAGGATGTCAAGGACACTATTTGCCTTCTGAAGGACCATGAAGTAGGTGATTCCAGCGGAGGGGAGGTCATAAATGCCCAGCACATCGCTAACCTATGTTCGCACGATTGGGGTATATATACGACAACTACTGAAAATCTCCAGAGAATACTATCCGTCGTCGACGAGTATCAAATAACTTCCAATGAGAAAGAAATCGTGAGGTCGAGAATCAACAAGTTGCTTAACCGAATTGAGAAGCAGCCAAAGTCAACGCGCTGGAAACTGCGGTCAAAAATCGGTAAAAAGGTATCTTGGTATCAACTGCCAGAAGGACGTGCATGAATCAGTGCTAGTAAAAAAAGTGGGGAGGTGCCTCACTCTGGAGGCAGTTCCTCAAAGGCTAAGTCAATGTCGATTCCTTGGCTCTTGCGGTAGGCCCGTATGGCATAGAAGTAGACAACAGAAGCGGCTAGTATTATTGCGGTTATCACTAGAGAGGGCACGTGCCAAGCACCGAGTCCAGGAGCTTTCACGAAATAGTATACTACCAAGATCTCTAAGATGACGTAGATGACGCCGCAAATGCTTATGAAGGGAACAGACCCGATTTTGTACTTGCTTACAGGCGAAGCCTCATAGATGTCCTTCACTTTCTTTCTAAACGGAAGGACTATAGCGGCTATGGCGGTCAACAGGAAAGTCGTTAGGGACTGAATTATGATGGGGCTATAACTTCCAAGAAGTCCTAGTTCCGTCGCGAATAGTATCAGTATGATTTCACCGCATACAGCAAAGAATATCAAGTTCTTAACCGGTGTGTGGAACCGATCGCTGACATCTCCAAGCCAGGATGGCATGAGGCGATCGAAGGCCCAGGCGAGCGCGATTCTACTTTGACCAACTAGTGATAGGGCAGGATATACCAGATTCCATAAAGCCAGGCCGAGACCAACGAATGCTAAAATGGCGACGTTCGTAGTTAGCATGCCTGAAAAGAGGTTGAAGTATGGTCCAACGGGAAGGTTATATCCTAGGCCATAGTCCCAAACAACTGCTATGGAGAGCAGGAAATCGTAGCCCATTTTTTCAATGAAAAGCCATGCTGCAAAAGCCATAAAGAGTCCACATAGGACGGTAGCTCCGACTATTCCCACCAGCATGTTACGGCTGACTTTTTTAGTCTCACCAGCGATGAAAGCGGAAAAGTACTGGTAGCCCACAGACCAGTAGGCAACGGGCAGAAGCGCAAGTGTCGCCGCCCAAGTAAAACCTGGGTTTATAATTTCTGTGTTGAGGCTGATGATAGTACTGTAGTTTGGAGACCCATATTCAGCACTGTACGTGTTGAACGCTGATATAAAATCAGCGCGGTTGATTGGCATTACTAACGCAAGTGTAACTATTAAACTCACCATTGCAACAATGAATGTAGCAGTCTGGAACCAAAGGTAGGACTTGAAACTTCGGATAAGCAGTGCACATTCGAAAACGATTAGAATTGTTCCAACAAGTATTATCCCTTCCGGTGACGCCATGAAAGCAGCCGCCTCACTATTCCCAAGAAGAGCAAAGAAAACAGAGAGTCCAGGGTCAGCAACGTAAGCGGCAAGTATCGCACACCATATGAAATTGGCAACCACCCACCCGGTGCTTGTCAAAAACCCTATAGCTGGGTGAAGAATTCGACTGTTGAATATGTAGTCTCCGCCACTCCGTGGAAAAACAGATGCCAGAAGCGCCCAAGTTAAAGAACCGAATATCGCGAAAGCGAAGGTGATGAGGGTTCCAAGCACCAGGTCTCCACCTGGAAACAGGTATGGCCCCCAAAGGATCAGCCAAAAAATACCCATTCCTATGCTACAGTTCAATACCGCCATAGACAAGATATCCAGTCCACCAGCTTCTCTGATCAGTCCCGTCGCTGGTCTAAGGAAATATGGTTTTCTTTTCTCTGTCATAGAACCATCTCATAAATTCATGTTTATTGAAACAAATATAATATAAGTCTTTTGCACGAGAAAATAAGGAATGGATACGGGTACCCAACAAATGTGCGCATCTTATCACTTGCGTATCGCTTATGACTATTACGTCTCTCTTTCACAGAGGCTGGACATGTATAATATCAGTCAGATTGCTGTTGGCTATCACTGTTAGCCCACGCGCTCTGATTCTCTTTTTTCTACTTCCTTAACGATTTTCTTGAGGTCTTCTTCAACGCCCCGATCTAGTGGTTCAGGTCGGTGCTCTTTCAAAATCCTCTTAGCTTCTTCACGAGCGACTTCCCGAAGATCTTTTGAACCCGCTCTTTCCCACCTTTCCATTCTTTCTCTGTTGATAATTTTCGGAAGATAATGTTCCCTCTTTAAGTATTCCAAAGTATGTCGCTGATCGAGGTATTGTCCTCCTGGACCCACATCCTCAATTACGTCGATCGCCAGCGTCTCGTCGCTAATTTCAACTCCGCGGAGAGCTCGGGACACCATCCCACATATTTCGTTGTCGATAACTGCTTGTTCATAACTGGCTGTCAATGTCGACTCGAGAGTGCCAGCAGCATTGTAGATGAAGTTAATTCCCGCCAAAGCCGCCATCATCAACGTCATAGCCTTCTCGAAGCCCGCTTGTATATCCGGGATTTTTGATTCGGTGCCGCCACCAGTTCCTCGGCTTGGAAGACCATAGTAATGAGCCAACTGGCCTGTCACCACATTAATAAGCCCTGCCTCAATAGCTCCATAGGCTAAGTTACCAGTTTTCATGTCCATGATCGTTGAAACGGTTCCATAAAGCACCGGAGCACCAGGGTTAACAAGTTCAGCTACCACTATTCCGCTTAAAACCTCAGCATTTTGTTGCGCCAAGAGACCTGCCAGCGTGACCGGTGCCGTAGCTCCCGCTTGAGCCTCTGGCGCTATGAGGATCGGCTGCTTATATTTCGCATACACCATAAGTCCCTCCATCAACTTTTCAGAAAGCTGCAACGGACTAACTGGATTATGAAAGCCTAAAAGCAGAGGTCTCTTCTTAAGCTCCTCTTCGCCACCAGCAACAACAGATGCCATCCTAATGCTATCCATAGCAACGTCTTGACCATAAATTTCACCATCTACGGTTTTCGTTGTATTTCTAAATCCTGCAAGCAATTCATACACGTGGGCCACGCTATCAGGAACATCTCTTGGCCTGACCACCGATGATGATGCGTGATGAATGTTTTCTAAAGCATCAGCAAGCCTACAAAAGTCTTCACAATCCTTTAGGGTGGAAGCTCGTCGTTTGCCAGTTTCTAAGTCTAACACATTCACTGACTGGCCTCCCATGGAGAAGTAAACTCTCCTGTCTTGAAGTCTTAGCTTGTACTTCGAGTCTCGCCCGAACAGGGTAAAACCGCTCGGAGCTTTCTTGATGGCGTCCTCCACAAGGTACTCTGGGATTCTAGCGATTTTTTCCTTGACATCAATGTGGGCTCCTGCCTCTCCGAGCATTCGTAAGGCTTTCTGTTCTGACACTTTCACACCAACGCGTTCTAGGATCTCTAAGGTGGCTAAATGAATCTCACATAACTCATCACTAGTGAGAATTCGTAATTGACCGCCCCTAATTCCCATTTTTTCTCCTCCTCAATGTCACAGCTTAATACGACGCCTTTTAGCTATTTAAAACATCTTCTATGATTTACCAAGGGCTGATAGAGGTCGAGGAGCATCTGTGATATCCTTTGCCAACTCACGGGGGAACGTAAAAGAAGGTGTCGAGAGAATCTAAGTGCCAACAATAGTGAGCCGAATGACAAGCAAAATTCATATTTAGAAGACATTTATAGAAAGCATACGCCTGTGAGGTGAAAGATTGGAAAACAAATATGAGTTGCATGCCCCCTCGGATGAGGAGTTTAATCGCGCGTTGGCGAAACGCATTTTCGGAAAGCACGCAGACAAAATGCTGAAGTACGCTCCATGGAGTTTCCTGCTTATAAAGGTCTTGTGGAAGAAAGATGAGCAACCTTGGGAAAAATAGCTGACGCCTTGGCGGCAATAGATAAGGATTCCGCGTTAAGCGCCGTGAAAGATGCTATTCAAAGGAATGAGGATCCTCTAGGATTAATTGAAGAGCTTCGTCTGGGGCTGGAGTTGGTTGGAGATAACTTCGAGAAGGGAAAGTACTTTCTGTTTCAATTAATCATGGCCGGAGAGATCTTTAAGGACGCATCTGCCTTAATTGTTCCTAAGATTAGAGAGCGCTACGGGAGTGTTCGTAAAAGAGGTAAGTTCTTGATCGGCACGGTTGCTGGCGACATTCACGACCTCGGCAAGAATATTGTTGCGACGTTACTGGAGTGTGCTGGCTTTGAGGTTGTAGACCTCGGTGTTGACGTCCCTGCAGATGTTTTTGTTGAGAAAATTAAAGAGCATAAGCCTCAGATAGCGGGCATGTCCGGCTTGCTTACGGCTTCGATCGATCAGATGGAGAAGACTATCGAAGCTTTAGAGCAAGCAGGTCTCGGGGAAGAAGTTAAGGTTATCGTCGGTGGCGGGATAGTAGGCGAGAAGTGGGTTAAAGGCAAGATCAGAGCGGATGCGGCGACAACAAGCGCTGTTGAAGGTGTGAAGATAGCTGAAAGCTACATAAGAGGAAGATAGCATGAAAGAAGCAATGACTAGGTACGAAAGGATTGAGGCGGCATGGAATCTGAAAGAGCCGGATAGAGTCCCATCTGACCCTCTTAACTGCTACATTTTGGCATACCAAGGAGGAATATCGATCCGCGAGATGTTTACTGATCCTAAGAAGCTTGTTGAAGCAACCGTAAGGGCCAGAAAGAAAATAGGAGAGGGAGATCAAGTAGACCCAAACGTCACAACCCTTGACCATTTCTCCCTGTGGCCAAAATCCGGATGGGATAGAGTAACCCTTCATTGGAAGATTCAAGAAGACTTCCCTCCGAAAGGTAACATTCCCAGTTTCTTCGAAAAGTGCATGATCGAAGACTACGACGATGTCATGGAGAGAGGCTTTTCCACCCTACTCTTCAACAAAAAAATTGGTAAAGACATGTTTGAAAGAAGCATTGACGACATCCTCTACTATGCCTTTGAATACCCAAAGATCTATGCGGAAGCATGGCGGAAGTACGTTGAGGAATATCAGGTGCCTCTGCTTATGGGAGGAAGAGGGTGTACCCCTCTAGACCTTCTGCAATATTATCGAGGAATTACCAATCTTGTGAGGGACGTGTTTGAAAGACCAGAGAAAGTGAAAGAGGTCTGTGAATGGCTTCTGGATTACGAGGTTATTCTTGCAATGAGGGAAGCGATGATAATGGGTGCTGGAGAAGTTCCGGGTGCAGAGAAAATTCTCTGGGTTAACGGAGGTCCTCCTGGAATGTCTCCTGATATTTTTGAAGAGTTCTTTTGGCCAACCGCAAAGAAGGGAGCCGACATCATGGTAAAGCGGGGGTTCAAAGTTGATTGTCACTGGGATAATGACTTAACCCCACACTTAGACACTCTAAAAGGCATAACAAAAGGATTACCCAAAGGAAAGGTCATGCTTGACTTAGAGAAGACGGATATGAAAAAGGCAAAAGAGGTTCTAGGCGACAAAGTTTGCCTATATGGCAATGTGCCATCTTCACTGCTCGTTTACGGAACTGTCAAAGATGTGGAAGAACACTGCAAAAAGCTTATAGAGGATTGTGCTGAGGGCGGAGGCTTCATACTTTCAACCGAATGTGAGACTCCTTGGAACGCTAAACCCGAGAATGTTAGGGCCATAATAGACGCAGCGATCAAGTACGGCCAGTACCGACGATAACTGGAAATTGTCAAGTTGTTAGCTAACTACAAAAAGTTGTGATAAAAGATGTATGCAACCGGTTTGGAATGCGTGAACTGCGGAGCGGTGTTTCCCTTACAACCCAAATATTTTGTTTGCCCAAAATGTGGCTTAGAAAAAGTAAGGGGGATTTCGGTATTTCGAGGTATTACTGAGGTACAGTATGATTATGAAGCGCTTAAAGAAATTATTAGCAAGGAGCTGTTTGCTATCAGACCATTCAACCTTCTAAGATATAGAGAATTGTTAGGCCTTGGTGAAGAAAACATCATAACCTTAGGCGAAGGCGGAACTCCATTAATAAAATGTAGAAATCTTGCCAAGAAACTTGGTCTTAACAATTTGTGGTTAAAGAATGAAACTCAAAATCCGACACACTCATTCAAGGACCGTGAAGGCGTCTTAGCAGTAAACAAGGCGTTGGAGTTTGGAAAAAAGTACGTTTCCTGCGTGTCTTCTGGGAATGCCGCGGCGTCCCTAGCTGCATATGCAGCACGAGCTGGCTTAGGATGTTTCGTCTTTATGCCAGCTACCACGTCGAAGGGAAAGGTCTCTCAATGTACGTTGTATGGTGCTGTAACGTTGTTAATGGACGGAATCTATGAGGAAATTTTTGAACTTTACATTAAGGCACTTGAGGGGTTAGACATTTTTGAGTCGAGTCCAGGATACAACAGATTCAGGATGGAGGGCGACAAAACCATGGCTTATGAGATATGTGAACAATTAGGATGGAAAGCGCCCGCATGGGTTATAGGCAACGTTGGCAACGGCACCCACCTATATGCAATGTGGAAAGGCTTCAAAGAGTTTAGAAATCTAGGTCTAATAGAAAACGTACCTAGAATGGTGGCGACCCAGCCAAAAGCAGGCGCGCCAACAGTCACCGGATTCAAGGAAGGGAAAGCTCTACCGTTAGCCAGTAGCAGTAAGTCAATCGCTGAGGGCTTGGTGGGCAGATGGGGCTATGACACGCCCTTAGCCCTTAAAGCCTTAAAGGAATCAACCGGACACGCAGAATCTGTTTCTGACTTGGAGATTTTAAAAGCGATGGAATGGTTGGCGCGACTTGAAGGAATTTTTGCGGAACCCTCAGGTGTTGCGTGCATCGCGGGTCTTTCGAAGATGATCGAAACGGGAATAGTTGACAAAGGAGAAGAAGTCGTGTGCATAATAACAGGAAGTGGATTGAAAGACCCCGAATCAGGAAGAAGAATATCCAAGAAGCCTACTCTTGTTCCAGCCAGTATTAACGAAATAAGAATGACCTTACAGAAGCATCTAACAAGCTCGAGTTGAGGATAATTGCCAAAACTGAGTGATTCCCCCAGCTGGCAGGGAGACGTTAACTTGGCTAAAGAAGACATTCGGATGAGTGTTTGGCGTCTCATGGAAGAAAAGGGAATCGCCATGTTCCCCAGACCCATCTTTCATCGAATACCCAACTTCGTTGGAGCCGAAAAGGCTGCTCAGAACCTAAGAGAACTACCCGACTACAAAGTGGCAAAGATGATTTTCTGTAATCCCGACTCTCCGCAGAAACCTGTTCGAGAAGCGGCTCTCAGGGACGGCAAAGTCGTTTTTATGGCTACGCCCAGACTGAAAAAGGGATTTCTCTTGCTGGATCCAAACGTGATACATCGAAACAACATTTCTAGAGCGTCCACAATTCGTGGAGCTTTCAAACACGGTCGCCTTGTTGAGCCTTCAGAAGTGAAGGTTGACCTGTTTGTAGCTGGCTCTGTGGCGGTGTCTCCCGACGGGGGAAGACTGGGCAAGGGAGCCGGATACTCCGACCAAGAGCATGCTATCCTGAGGAATTCAGGTGGACTCACTCCAGAAACTCCTGTGGTGACGACTGTGCACGATGTCCAAGTTGTGGAAAAGGTTCCGCGAGAAGAGTGGGATGTCTGTGTGGATGTTATAGTGACGCCGACAAGGGTTATTCGGGTAACGCGGGGGCGTTCGGGAGCCTAAGCAAAAATGTGGGTTATGTTTAGGTCGTCGTCCTCCTTCTGAAGCAGCACAAATGAAAAAAGGGGAAACGGTGTAAATTCGCTTACATGACAGCGGACTGGATTAACTATCTGCTACAATTTAGCTACTTGGGAGTTTTCCTTATCAGCCTTGTTGGTGCAATGTCAATAATCGTTCCTATACCCTACACTTTTGTCATACTTACGTTGGGTATGAGAGGCGTGATGGATCCCCTTCTTCTCACGGTTGCAGGGGGCTTGGGTTCAGGTATTGGTGAATTTTCTGGATACTTGTTAGGATATTATGGGCGAGCTTTGATAAGTGAAAAACGGCAAAGGAAAATCGGTTATATAGTGAGAATCCTTGAAAATCACTACGGACCCGTCGCAATTTTTCTCTTCGCTCTAACTCCCTTGCCTGATGACCTCCTTTTTATCCCGTTAGGAGTCTTACGCTACAAGTTTGTTAAGGCATTCATTCCATGTTTTTTAGGTAAATTGATAATGTGCGCTATTCTTGCTTACGGCGGACAAGTCTATTATGATGGCCTCAGTGCTATATTTGGAGGGGGAACATTTGAGATAGAACTTCTTACAAGTGTAATCACCGCTGTAATAGTGATTCTCATTTTCGTGGCGATGTTCAAAATTGACTGGGAGAAAATTCTTGAAAAATACGTGAATAAGGAGAGTGACAGAAAAGATTGAGGGTGATAGCAGACCTCCACATTCATAGCAGGTATAGCCGTGCCACCAGCAAAAGGATGAACA
>Ga0224506_10002267_pt1 | contig 13177 bp, 13 predicted proteins | sample SF_Jan12_sed_USG_2_FD_169108 | JGI IMG/M metagenome (GOLD analysis project Ga0224506, IMG submission 169108) | Sediment microbial communities from San Francisco Bay, California, United States - SF_Jan12_sed_USGS_8_1 | ecosystem: Environmental > Aquatic > Marine > Sediment | place: USA... | reverse complement strand
GCCTGCTGCCAGAAACTCAGCTCTTCTGAAATACGCTGGTCGCCTGATCGGTCACCAGGGGCAAAGAGGCGTTGGTGCCATGGTAGTAATATGAGTACATCGATATTGCTCTCCAGCATCGTCAATCCCTGTATTACGTTATCGTAGGCGTGGTCTTCGATAAGGATGGCTTCATCTTGTGCCATCGAGGCAGACTGCAGGGCAGGGACAAGCCACGCAGTAGTACATTGCCCGTAGATCGATACTCTGGTGTGTTTATCTATACTCAGACCTTCCGCCATGCGTCCTGCTTTCAGGATTCCACTGTTATCTAAGCTGGTTCGACGTAACGCAGAGGATAGCAGTCGTCTGGCTTCCTGGTGTTTTTGCTGTTTGATCAGTTGACGGCAATTTTTAAAAAATACTTTCTGATCAAATGTTTCGGTAGAAGTCATGAACTTACGGTAAGCGGCTTTTGTAACAGTATCGCCATGGAGCGAGGTATGAATCGTGCACGTTTTAGCAAGCGTTGTGGGTTTGTTGATAAAGTTTCTAGTACCCTCAGGCCATGAGATTCAGCCATGGCTAGCATCTCCGATTCATGATTAAACTCATATATATGATCGATTTGTGCTGCAGTTAACGCGCCAGTTACGAAAGCTGTACAACCCGGGCGCAGTAGTTTATTAATAATGGCGAACAGCCTGTCAGGTTCTTCAAGATGTTCTATTAGAAAGGAACAAATGACTGCATCACAGCTTTCAGCTTTTTGGTTTTCGAGATCCAGTGCGTCACTTTCGTAATAGGCCGTTCTATTTTGTACACCGGCGGCCCGAGCCACGGATGTCGCTATTTGAATCGACGAGGGGCTAATATCGTATCCTCTCAAGGTGGCTTCTGGCATTTGATGCAAAGCCCAGGCTCCCCAACCCCCATGGCCAGGCGCAATTTCAATAATAGATGCGTTGCTGGGCAACTGAGACAGAAACCTGGACTCGAAAAACAAACTGATTTCAAGATGATGAGCCCATAAGAAATTTGTCAGGTAAACGCCCCATAGATAACCATCCATTTGGGATTTTTGACTGTAGTGGGACTCATAAACTTCAGCGAAGGACTGGTTCTCGTAATGACCAGTGAACTCGTATTTGGCCTGAGACAGGTTTACCTCGGTGGTAAACTGGACGAAAGCATCTACTGATTTTTCTATTGCCCGGTTCCCACGCGCTATTATAATCCATGACAGGTAGAGTTCAGCGATGTATTCAAAGCGTTCAGGCGATTTGGTGATAGATTCGGAGATACCCTGTTTAAATTGTGGGTAAGTTTCATTTACGTAAGCTAAAAGTCGTTCTATGTTGTCGCTCACAACCTCGCCTCGATCAAGTCAATAAAATCACCTACGTTTTTTAGCCTGGTTACTTCGTAACTTGAAAGACGAATAGCGAACTCTTTTTCAACAGCAAGTACGAGATTGACATGCATCAAAGAGTCCCAGTCTTCAATATCCCTGGCAGTATAATTCCTCTCGATTAGAAGTTCGTCGTCGTCGAATACGTCCTGGAATACGCAATTCAGTCGATCAAAGATTATCATAATAGTACTCCGTAAACAGGGTTGGTCATTGGGCATCTTACAATACCCCGAGTATAGTCGGAAGATAAAGCCGGCTGTCAGTAAAAATGGCTAATTCATCAGAATTACGATTTTTATCAGCCATCAAGTTACCGTGCTTATTGGTATTGATTTTCTGGGGTATCGGAGCGATAAGAATTTCACCGATAGTTACGCTTGTTCTCAGAATAACTTTAATGACAGGGATTAGTTTGTATAAATTAATAGCCCATAGAGCTAATAATACTAACGGGGAATTGGGTTGATATCTATATAATCAACTACCATTTCACTCTCTCGATCAATCACTAGCACTCTTGAAGTTACTTTTCCAATAATGGGGAAAAAAACAAATTTCTCTACCCGTTCACCATACTCGGCCTTGAATTTTTTAATCACTGTTTTATTGGCTGGTATATTTTCTAGTTCATCTAAATTGATTGAAAATCTAAACTTGGTCTTAATATGGCCTTTAAGGGGACGATAGTATTCTGGCCTCAAATAGACTCCTGGACCACCCTGTTTCATGTCTTCAAGTATCTTCTTAAGCTCCTCAACTTCTGTGGGTTGTTCAACGTAGACAATAGTCGGTCCGCCTAAATTAGAATGATTGATGGCTGGATCCAGTTTACTCAGGTCCTTCATGCCTGATGCAGGGATTACGTCAAAATAATCTGAATCAGATATGGCAGCAAAAGCAGGTCTTTCTATGTAAAAAGTATGCGCGCCGTAAATAAATCCTGCGATTTGTATTGCTCCAATTATTGACAGATCTCTAGTCAGCCCGGGTTTGCCAGTCTTAAATACTACCAATGTCAAGGCAGGGCCAAGCACGATATCGACACCTATCAGAACCCATACGATTTGTACTAATCCTTCGACGACAAAAAAAGGTTGGGGATACCAGACTAAAAAAACGAATGTTAAAAAGGAAGCGAGGATAAAGGAACTTAGCAATAAATGGATGGCAAAGGCCTGGAACCGAGAAAAGTTGTTGTGCATCTAAATTAAGCCCTCAAGCAGATAGATATTTAATAATTCGAAAATTTTAGCACTGAAAAAATATTTCTCAAGATTCAGTGCGTTAGAGCCGCGAAGATAGAAGGGGTTACGATTTGTTCAAATTGAGTTTGTCTATTTTATAACGCAACTGCCGCAACGTAATACCCAATGCCCTGGCAGTAGCGGACTGATTCCAGCGGTTTTGCTCAAGCGCCAATGTAATTTGCTTTACTTCAATATCCTGGGTAATTTTACCTAAATCGGTCCGGTTTGCTGAAGGTTCGGGTTCCATGTCAGGTAATTGTAAGTCATCCACCGTTATTTGGCCGTTGTCGCAAAGCGCGGTAGCGCGTTCGAGAATATTCTCCAGCTCGCGCACGTTTCCAGGGAAGGGGTAGCTGGTCAGAGCCTGTATTGCAGCGTCGTCGACCATTACATCGCTGCTATTCCCTGCATTATATTTCTTGATAATGTTATCGGCGAGCAGTGGTATATCTTCCGCTCGTTCAGCCAATGTTGGGACAGAGACGCCGATGACATTGACGCGATAATACAAATCCTGACGAAAGCTGCCTTCTTTAACCATCATGTCTAAATCCTTGTGAGATGCGCTGATAATGCGCACATCAATTGATTCTTCCTGCTGCCCACCAACCGGGCGTATAGTTTTTTCCTGTATGACGCGCAGGAGTTTTACCTGCATTGCCAGTGGCAGGTCGGCAATTTCATCCAGGAACAAAGTGCCACCATGCGCGGCTTTGAATAAACCAGTATTGTCGCTAGTAGCGCCGGTAAAGCTTCCCTTGAGGTGCCCAAAAAATTCGCTTTCCATGAGTTCGGAAGGTATCGCTCCGCAGTTTACAGCTATGAACGGTGCTATTGCCCGAGATCCCTGCAAGTGAATCTGGCGAGCAACAAGCTCTTTGCCGGTGCCCGATTGACCCTGAATAAATACGGGCGCCTGGCTTCTGGCGAATTTCGCAATCGATCGTTTTAGTTCTAACATGACCGGTGATTCGCCGATAATTTGATATTTCGACTCGATAGCATTATTGGGCTGTTCGGCAAGTTTGGGTAATGTCAGTGCCTTGTCGATCAGGTTTCTTAACGTCTCCAGGGATACTGGTTTTGATACAAAATCGAATGCGCCGTATTTCATGGCTTTTATGGCCAGATCGATGCTGCCGTGTGCAGTTATGACCGCGCTCGGTGTATTCGGATAATTTTTCTGGATGTGATCGACTAGAGTAATACCGTCGCCGTCGGGAAGTTTCATATCGGTAAGGCAAAGATCGAAGCCTTCTTCGCGTAACATTTTTGTCGCACTACTGTAGTCTTCGGCACAGCGGGTCTCTAGTCCCATGCGTAACAGAGTGATCTCGAGCAGTTCCCGTATATCGGGTTCATCATCGACGATAAGTACTCGTTGTTTGGTCATATTCCGAAACTAGGTCAGGTTAGGTTTATATATGCTGGGCAGGATGATAAAACTGGTGCCATTATACAAGTTTTTATGCACCGAAATAGCGGCATTGTTAAGTTCGCATAACTGGTTAACAATATAAAGGCCTAACCCGGAACCTTTGTGGCTAGTCGTAAAAAAAGGCTCGAATATCTGGTCAAGATTTTCCTGTTTGATACCGGGACCTTCGTCGGCGATTTCAATGGTCAGTTTTAAATTATGGTCAAAAAATACTTTGATATGGACTGGCCTGTTACTAACACCATGGTCGATAGCGTTAGTACAAAGGTTAGTCATGACGCGGTTGAGGTGATTAGGATCGAATAATATATGGACCTGGCCAGATTCAATGTCCAGCTCGAAACAGTCTTTCCCGGCCTGATTACTCAGGCAGAATTCGGACACGAATTTTTCTAACCAGAGATGTAAATCCACCGGCTCCATAGCAGTCGGACTGCCACGAGAAATCTGTAATATATCCTCAATAATATGGTTGATACGCTGGGTGTGCTGATGAATGATTTCTGTCATTCGATGGTCGGTTTCAGCTAACTCCTCATTCTCCGATAATAATTGTGCCGCATATGATATGGCGCCCAATGGATTACGTATTTCGTGAGCTATACTGGCGGTAAGATGTCCCAGTGAAGCCAGTTTCGCCTGCTGCATGCTATTGCGAATGGAGGATACGTCGTTTAAAAATATCAGCGTATTTTCCTGCCCCGGGCTTTTCAGAGAGCGAAAGCTGATCTGTGTGTTTTCCATACCGGTTTCTGATGGTAAGAAGGGTGACTCCCTTGTGGGGTTTTGTTGCCATGTCGCCAGAGCCTGAAGCAATTCGGGAGCATCCATCTTCAAGGAGACTGTTCGATCAGGTTCTATTCCTAACATGTCCATTGCCGCCTGGTTTATATGGCGAATAAAATAATTACGCCCCAGCACGACGACACCCGCTTGCAGGTTTTCGATGATCTCCTGATTCAGCGCGGATAACAGGGCGACGTCGTATTCGCGTTCCTGAACCAGTAATTCGCTGCTGCGGATACGTAATGTGAGCAGGTGGGTCACGAGAGCGGTGGCAAATAAAGTTGCACCCAGTATTCCGACCTGAGTGGAGGTGCCGCTATAGCCGGAAATATTAATTGCTGAATAAATATGTTCTGCGAGTAAACCGAGTGATGCGAGCGAGGCAAAAATAATTGATAGTGTCTGTTCCGCCAAAAGACCTGCCACAGCGATAGAGATGATCAATAACATCCCTATCCCGCTCGAAATACCGCCGCATGCATGCATAAGTAATATGATGATGACCGTGTCGGTGTAAATTTGCAGGGACATCTGGTGATGAAAACCCCTGCGCTCGATCCAGGCTGCCAGCATCCATATCATTGCGAGCATCAGGAAGGCCGAGCTTACCCAGGAAAAAAGCTTCAGATTAACGATATTTAATAAGGGTGAGTCCTCGATAAAAGCCTGGCTAATGAATAAAGTCGATAATCCTAGCCGATAGACGTTCAACAACCGGATTGAAATCCAGTTGGTTGAACGAGGTGTATAGCCTGAAGTTAGTCGGAAACTACTATGTTTTATCTCGGTCTGCATGGTCCTGGCTGCAGTAAGGTTGGTCATTAGAGATGACGACTAAGGACTCGGGCACGTGAGTGCCACAGAACTTACATTGTCGCATATCTTCAGATTTTTTTGCTTCCGGGGACTCGACCTGTTCGGTCTCCGGGTCGTCTGCAAACAGGCGTTTCAATAGCCAGAGGACTACCACCACAACCACTAGTAATAATATAAAGCGAATAAACATAGGAAATGAGTAATAAAATTAAGCTATCTGTAAAAAGATGGTACTAGTCTATGATTAATCGGATGAAAGAACAAACACTGTCCCGAAGCATACTTAAGCAGAGATATTATAGCGATCCCCAAAGATCGGTAAATTAGGACTAAGATCACTTGCTGTTGCTGGAAAACCTGCCTATACTGCGCGGCGTTTTCGATAATTGGCGTTCGTAACAGGAGAATCCGCTCAATGACTGTCGAGTTACCAGAAGGTTACAAACCTTCTCCGAAAGAAGAATATATGTCGCCCATGCATCTGGAGTACTTTCGTCAGAAGCTGCTAGCGTGGCGTGCTGAATTGTTGCAGGAGTCTGAAAATACAATTTCTCACCTGAAGGAAGAAAACTGGCAGGAGCCGGATATCAACGACCGTGCCACATTAGAAACCGACGCGGCGCTGGAACTACGCACCCGTGATCGCTATCGTAAATTGGTGAATAAAATTGATTCTGCTCTCTCCCGGATCGCGGATGGCAGCTATGGTTACTGTGATGACACGGGTGAAGAAATTGGGCTTTCTCGCCTGGAGGCCAGGCCTATTGCGACCTTGACGGTAGAGGCCCAGGAAAAACACGAGAGGCTCGAAAAACAACGTCGCGACGACTGAGTGTCTGCCCGGGTTGTCTTTTCTAGACAGCCTGCTCATCTCCGTTTTTGTACGGCACTCTCGCGGTAGGAACGAGCTTCGACGCAGTATCACAGTGGTGATGCTGATCGTCGAAAAATATATGGGGCGAGAAGGAAGCCAGTACCTTATCCTTGGATACCCCGCCGAGGAAAAAAGTCTCGTCGATACGTACATTCCAGGCTCGTAAAGTCCTGATTACACGTTCATGAGCCGGACTATTACGCGCTGTGACTAAAGCCGTGCGGATCGGCGGTGCCTCTTGCTTGTTACTACTGTTTAATTCAAATTGTAAAAATGATAGCGTTTTTAGCAGTTTGGCAAATGGCCCCTCGGGAAGTGGTTTCTCGGCATTTTTCTTTTCGTGCGCGAGGAATGCTTCCAGCCCCTGTTGCTGGTAAATCATTTCCGACTCTTCAGAAAATAACACCGCGTCGCCATCGAAAGCAATTTTGATCTGTTCAAGAGGGTTGAGTCGATTGCCTGAAGGGCCGTCGTAGATTAATCCGGAAGCGACATTGGACTCCACGGCGGCCTGAACATCTTCCTCAGTTGCCGATAAAAACAGGTCAACATCGAAGGAATTTAAATACTTGGCTACAGGTTCGCCGCCGGTAAATGCTGCGCGGGTAATGTCGAGTTGGTAATGATTAATTGAATTCGAGATTCGTAAACTGGTATCGGCAGAATTACGCGAGACAATCACAACTTCGGTACGGCGCTGCTCCTTGTCTATTTGATTAATGCTTAGCATCGACTCGATTAGCGCGAAACCGGTGCCAGGTTCAAGGATGTCGTTTTCATGTTCCAGCTGGTACTGACAATAAGCCTCCAGGCCTTCGTTTTCGTAAATTTCGTTTTCTCGATTAAGGTCGAACAAAGCTCTCGAAGAAACCCCAATTACCAGATAATTGCTTAAGTCGTAGGCCATATTAAATTTGTTTAAGCAAAACCTTAGAGCGGCGTTGCTGGTTATAAGAGGTTAGTTTGTGCCGAGGCAGTGAGAAATCCTTTGCCTCGACGAAACCCTGTTCAAAAAACCAGTGAATGGTTCGGGTGGTTAGAGTGTAAAGCTGAGGAATGTTTTGCGTGCGGGCAAGATGCTCTACCATTTGCAGTAATTGTTCTCCGAGCCCTGATTTGCGGTAGTTTTCGTGCACGGCGAGGCAGGCCAGTTCGGCGAATTGATTTGATTGGTCCGGAATACAGGCGACGCAGGCGATAATCATGCCGTCCTTTTCTATTACCTGGAAATAAGATATTTCGAGCTCCAGTTGCTCACGAGACCTTTCGACCAGGATGCCCTTTGCTTCGAGCGGCTGGATCAAGCGTAATATGCCGCCTACATCGTCTATATTGGCAGCTCGGATGCCTTCGTAAAATAAATTGGTAATCATAGTGCCGCAGCCGTCACGAGTGAATAACTCCAGCAGTAAGCCACCGTCGATTTTTTGATCGATGATATGTACGCGCTTGACCCTGGCGTTTACAGCATTCACCGCCTGGATGAGCAGGTTTCGGTAGTCATTATCGGTTTTGGGGTCACTAACCAGAGCTGCGCATTCACTGGTCGATAGAGTGTCGGCGCGCTCGTCCTGATTTTTAGTATGCTGGATAAAAATCAGCTTGTCGGCCTGTAAGGCCTGAGCAACTTCGCTAGCCAGCTCTTCGGCCGGGAGGTTGAATATTTCACCGGTTTTGGAGTAGCCGATATTTGACAGCAGGATGACATGATTCTGCTCCAGCATCGCATTGAGTGCTTCGTGTTTGATATTGCGAACCTTGCCGGAATGTTGCATATCGATACCATCAATTACCCCCAGTGGCATGCCGGTGACAAAGTTGCCACTCACCAGCGATATCTCAGAACCTGACATCGGGGTATTTGGCAGGCCCATCGACAAATGCGATTCCAGGTAGGTTTTAACTTCGTTAATGGCTTGAATGATATAAGGCAGGGATTCCACATCGCTAATACGAATATTGTGATTAAATTTTGACTTGATACCCTGCCTGGCAAGATGCTGATCGATGCGGCTTCGACTGCCATGTAAAATAACGAGCTTAATACCGAGATGGTTGAGTAGGGCGATGTCGTGGATAAGACCATTAAATTGATCCGAATCGATGAGCTCATCGGATATCAAGATCACGAAGGTTTTCTTTCGGTGGGCTTTAATATAAGGTGCCGCACCCCTAAACCACTGTACCTGGGCCTTATTATTATTCATAACTGAAAAATCATCATTCATTGAAACTTTAAGGTAAATATATTATATGATTTGGGATGAGCACGATATCATCTGCTGCAAAGGAATTTGAGTATCAATTACAATAATACCAACAATAATATAGAACATCCGGTCAGCAGCCAGCAGTTGCAGCAGCAGGAGTTGGTTGCTTTTCTCTACGACCGGGTATCTGCCGGTATATTAATCACTCTGTTTATATCGACGGTAGTGTCTATGATTGCCTATATAGAGCTATCAATCCAGGGGCGACAACAGTGGCTATTTCTCTGGTTCGGTACTTTGTGCATTGTTCTTTATTTACGCTATTTGTTGTTGAAAAAATTTCGTTCGATCGAAAATAAAAAATATTTCCCTCACCTTAAATGGCGAAATCACTTTTACCTCGGAGTCGTTGTCGCCGGCCTCATGCAAGGCGTCGGCGCAGCCTGGTTAATGCCTTATGTCACTACGAATGTACAAGTAATTCTGCACTCGGTGTTACTGGGCATGGGCATGGGGGCTATAGCCTATCTGTCGACTTCGTTACTTGTCTATATCAGTTATTTATTAACTATTATGATGCCGGTAACGATCTGGCTGTTTTCTCGGCAAACTCTCGATAGCTATGTGTTAACACTATTGTATCTATTCTTGATGGTTGCGGGTTCTTTAAGTGTTAAACGCATGAATGTCTTACTCAATGAGGCGTTGTATTATCGTTTCGATAACGAAATTCTGGTTAGCGATTTAAAAAAATTGTTGGATGCTGTGTCGATTTCGAATAAAGCACTGGAAAAAATATCAACTACCGATGAACTAACCGGGTTGTCAAATTATCGTGCTTTTCGAGTCCGTCTGGAGGAGCTCTGGCATGAACTTCGAGGAACTAATAGCCCGATCTCCCTTATAAGACTTAACCTCGACTACTATCATGAATATAACGCTCACTATGGTTTGCAGATGGGTGACGAAAAGTTGCGTGAAGTAGCAGGCCTGCTATTTGCTGAAGTAACCCATCACAGCCAGATGGTTGCCCGGCTTAACGGAGCCGAGTTCGCCTTAATATTACCGGGTATGAGCGGTGAGAATGCCCGGTTACTGGCGTTGCGGGTCGAAAAAGGGTTGGCGAATCGGGATATTGAACATGTTAAATCTAAATCAGTTCCACGTCTGACTGTCAGTATCGGGATTGCCAGCCAGGTAGTAACTGCCGCCTCGTCATCGCGCGAATTACTGACTAAAGCCGATAGCGTACTAAAATCGGCCAAAAACAAAGGCCGGAATCGAATCGAAGTGCTAGGAGATTAGCCCGGTCAGGCCATCAATAATTCGAGCAGGGCCTTTTGAGCATGTAATCGATTTTCAGCTTCCTGCCAGACCACGCTTTGTTCCCCTTCAAGAACTTCGGTACTGACTTCTTCCTCACGATGTGCGGGCAGACAGTGCATGAACAGAGCGTCTTTATCTGCCTTTGCCATCAGATCATTCGATACCTGAAACCCGGAGAAAGCCTGTAAGCGTTGCTGTTGTTCCTGTTCCTGCCCCATGCTGGCAAATACATCGGTGACCACCAGATCGGCTGCTTGCACCGCTTCTTCAGCAGTATTAAATATCTGTAGCCGATTACCGGCGTTTTTGCTCAGTTCGGGATCTGGTTCGTAGCCCTTCGGGCAACCCACTTTGAGATTAAAGTCAAAGCGAATCGCAGCATTGATATAGGAATGGCACATATTATTTCCATCACCTATCCAGGTGACGGTGGCACCCTTGATATCGCCACGTAATTCAAACCAGGTTTGCATATCAGCGAGTAACTGGCAGGGGTGGAGATGATCGGATAAACCATTAATCACCGGTCGGCTCGAGTTTTTGGCAAGGGTTTCAACGCGTTCATGCCCGAAGGTACGGATCATGATAGCGTCGACCATACTCGAAATAACACGGGCGCTATCTTCTATCGGTTCACCGCGGCCGAGCTGAATACTCTGTGGTGATAGAAACATTGCGTGTCCGCCGAGCTGACTCATCCCGGCTTCGAATGAGACCCGGGTACGTGTCGAAGATTTCTCAAAAATCATCGCCAGTACTTTACCGTTTAATGGCGTATGCCGGATGCCCCGCTTTAGTTTTTGTTTAACATCAATAGCGTGGGTGATGAGCGAACGCAATTCGTCGCTGGACAAATCTAGAAGACTTAAAAAATGACGTGTAGGCATATTTCTTTTTCAATCAGTTAGCGTAAGCGCATTAATACAGGCGATCACTTTTTCGGCGATCTCGGCTGTTTGTGCTTCATTTATAATCAACGGGGGCAGCAGGCGAACGACTTTTTCGGCAGTCACGTTGAGTAATAAACCACGGGCAAGCGCATCGGTGACCAGTGCCTGACAATTCTGTTTTAACTCGATTCCAATCAATAGGCCGAGGTTTCGAATTTCGACCAGGTTTTCATTACCTTTCAGCCCCTCTCTTAATAACGCTACCAATTGTGTACTACGTTGAGCGGCATTTTCGGTCAGATTGTGACTGGTAATGCTATCGAGAACGGCGCAGGCGGTACGACAGGCCAGCGGGTTGCCACCAAAGGTGGAACCATGATTGCCCGGCTGAATGACGTCGGCGGCCTTACCCCGGGTAACGCAGGCACCAATAGGCACGCCATTACCCAATGCCTTGGCTAGTGTCATAACGTCAGGGATGATATTTTCGTGCTGGAATGCAAACATTTTGCCGCTGCGGGCAATGCCTGTCTGGATTTCATCGAGCATTAACAGCCAGTTGTTTTCATCGCATATTTCACGTAATGCAGAAAGGTAACCGGGATCAGGAATAACAATGCCACCTTCACCCTGAACAGGCTCGACGAGGATCGCCACTACTTTCTTATTATTTGCGGCAATCGCCTGAATTGAGTCGACGTCGTTGTACGGCGCACGAACAAAGCCCGAAACCAGCGGCTCGAAACCGGCCTGTACCTTGCGATTACCGGTAGCACTTAATGTCGCCATAGTCCGTCCATGAAAACTATGTTCCATGACCACGATCTGCGGGTCTTTAATGTCCTGCTTATTTCCGTAGAGTCGGGCTAGCTTAATCGCTGCTTCGTTCGCTTCGGCACCCGAATTACCGAAAAATACCTTATCCATACCAGACAAGTGACAGATTAAATCGGCAAGTTTCTGCTGCCATTCAATAGAATAGAGGTTCGAAGTATGGAGCAGTGTCGCCGCCTGTTGCTGAATAGCTTCGGTGACAGCCGGGTAATTATGGCCCAGACTGGTGACCGATATTCCGCAGAGCGCATCAAGATACTGACCCCCATCCTGATCCCATAGATGAATACCATCACCTTTGCTGAAGCTGACAGGTAACGACTGATAGGCCGATATTAAATGCTTTGACATGGCTGTTGTGCGTGAAAAAACGCTCAAACATACGCCGATTTTTTATGATTACAAGTGTTTTGTGGCGATGAGGTGCAAATATTGAATTACAGGACTGCCGGAGTCCAGTAGGACTCCGGCACTTAAGCGATCAGGCTTCGGCCGATACAGGATTGATGACGTTGACTACCCGGTTTATGACAGAAGCAGGGAATCCGCTTTCGGCGGCATGTTCCTGAATTTCCTTCTCCGAGTCGGCCAGATAGATGCAAAAAGTTTTATCAGCAGTGACATAGGAATGCTCCCACTGGATAAATTTCCCCTGTTTTGTCATATTTCGAAGCACTGTGTTGGACTTTTGCGAAGCACCACGAAGTGCTTCGTCATCTGCCGAACCGATTTCAGGTATTTCACGTTCAATTACAAATCTAGGCATAGTTCTTTCCTCAAGTTGTTTATATTGGTATGCATGCGGGGCTAAGCCTCCTGTTTATGCATGGCTGTATAGTGGCTTCGTAGAGCTTTATAAACATGAAGCTAATGTGAAGGTTTTCTAATCATTTCCTAATTAATGCTGAACAGACACAGGGTTTTGTGCAAAAATCGATAGATTCTGAGTTGTTCAGTTCTTTAGAACGGAGTTGTGGCTGGTAGCTATGATATATAGATTTGGGGAGTTTGAGCTCGATACAAAAAGCTACCAGCTAAGCAAAGCCGGAAGTCAGGTTGCGATAGAACCTCAGGTATTCGATTTATTGAGTTACCTGATCGTTAATAGAAGCAGGCTGGTTTCCAGGGCTGAAATATTCGATGAGATATGGTCGGGAAGAGTTGTTTCAGATACTTCTTTAAGCAATCACATCAAATCGGCTCGTAAACTGATTGGTGATAACGGACATAGGCAGTCGAGCATCAAGACGGTGCACGGTAGAGGCTATCAATTTATCGCCGGAATCGAGGAAGTGATCAATCATGGTAGTGACCTGACTTCTCTCACGGTTGATAACTCGACCGAGAGTTCCAAAAATACAGG
>Ga0224506_10002266_pt1 | contig 13179 bp, 14 predicted proteins | sample SF_Jan12_sed_USG_2_FD_169108 | JGI IMG/M metagenome (GOLD analysis project Ga0224506, IMG submission 169108) | Sediment microbial communities from San Francisco Bay, California, United States - SF_Jan12_sed_USGS_8_1 | ecosystem: Environmental > Aquatic > Marine > Sediment | place: USA... | reverse complement strand
GCTGGGACGGCGGTGGTATTGACCACTTGACTTGGGCTGTGCTCGTGATTGTTGTTGCTCTTCTCATAACGTTGACCGTCATCGCAACAAGGAAAGATGCGGCATACGGCCTTGTTATTGTCTGGGCTCTGGCGGGTATCATGGTAAAACAGATCGAGAATCAAACTATTGTGTTGACAACGCAAGTGAGCATAACAATTGCTCTCGTTGCCATCGTTGCGATGGTCGTCGTTTCAAAACTGAAGCGATGAATTGCTTTGTATGTTCTCAAGAAGACGATAGAGAAAAGAAGAGGGCGCACGGCGACAAGTACAATTTCACAGTTTTGTTTGTTTATAAGAGACGTTTCACTCTTGAAATCTCTTGAACCCTGATCCCTCTGTCCGCAAGTTCCGATGTGAATCTCTTGAACTTTCCGACTAAGGCTATCTCTGGAGGAACCACTCCTCTCTCCTTAATATCTCCACGTGCAACCATTCTGCCAACGATGGAAGCTGTGTATCCGGTAGTGCGCGCCATAGAAGTCACTCTTCGTTGCTTGTCGAAAAAGTCAACCATAACAAAAGAATGTTCTACTTTGTTTCCATCTTTTTTCCCTGTAACATCAACCCTAAGGACGGTAACGTCTTCCTCCCCGCCTAGCCTTATGGTCTTGTCCAAAATGGAAACCGCCACTTTGCGTGGTATTATCTTGACGTCATCAACCTGTATGGGTTCAGTGCTGAAGAAACCAGTGTCTCTGAACGCCCGAATCTTTTCAGCGTGCCCTGGCCAACGGGCGGTCTTCTCGTCCATGTTCTTGACTTTTCCCTTCATAGTACGCAACAATGTCGAAAGTCCGTCAGTATAGAACGCCTCCAGCTCTCCAACCCCGGGAAATTCGACTTTCTCCAGCCCAGACAGAGTGTCTACTTCAACTATCTTTCCATTCATCACGATTCGAGCCTTCTCACAATACATGTCAACAAGACCTTGAGTTGAAAACACGATTCTGTATCCGAGAGGAGGAACCGGCTTCTGGGGAATCCCACCACACAGAATGTGAATCTCTTCCGCTTCGTCCATGAGGCTTACGCCATAACCCGCGAGAACGTTTGCTAGGCCTGGAGCGACACCACAATCAGGTACAAGGGTGACTCCAGCTTCTTTTGCTGGAGTGTCAAGTTTCCAATGCTGTTCTTCGTAGGACAGATCTACTAGGTGTACGCCAGCTTCTACAGCGGTCTTACCAGCTAGGAAACTTATCTCATAAGGAAGGGCGTTCACCACTATGTCGACATTCTTCATCAATTTTTTTGTGGCTTGTTGGTCCATAACGTCAACACGTTGCCCCGAAACCTTGTCACTCTCGAGCCTAGCGGCGAGCTGCTCCGTTTTTTTCTCGTTAAAATCGCCGAGAACAACCTTAGAGACCTCATCGCTCTGAGCCATATCCATAGCTATGGCCGAGCCCATCTTTCCACAGCCTAGAACCAAGACCCTCACATCTCAACCCCCTTACTTCTTCACCTCATCATCCTTCTGTAAGTGCCTATACAAAGATTTAAGATTCTTCTCGGATTAGTACTCCAACGCAAGGTGAGAAAAGTGGAACTCAAAGGTCTTCAGTTAAGGGTTCTCACTAGTGACGAGGTCTACGAAATCCATTTGGCTGCATTGGAAATCTTAGATCGCGTCGGTGTTAAGGTGCTAGAGCCAAAAGCGTTTTCAGTCTTGAAAGAAGCCGGGGCTAATGTGAACCAAGACAAGAGGATTGCCAGAATTCCAAACTATCTCGTGAGTGAAGCTGTAAAAAAGGCTCCAAGTAGTTTTGCTCTTTATGGCAGAGATGGAAAGTACAAGTTGCGGTTAGGTGGTAAAAGGACTTACTTTGCCCTACCTGGAACGGGTGTAAACGTTCTAGACTTAGAAACAGGAAAATGTAGAAGTTCAACACTGGCAGACGTAAAAAAATTTTACAGGTTAGCTGATGCCTTACCCAACGTTCATCATGCTTCACTAGCAGTTGAGCCGACAGATATCTCAAATCCTGTTGCTTCCCTGTATTCCATACTTGAAGGTTTCAGAAACACGACGAAGACAATAGATGGCGATAGCTACGGAGAAACTGGGGCTTTAGATACCATTCAGATAGCTTCCATAGTTGCTGGTGGAATAGATGAGCTCAGGAAAAAGCCTAGACTCTTGGGCTATGTAAACCCTGTAAGCCCATTACAACAATCTAAGGAAATGATGGAAGGCTTATTAACATACGCTAAATACGGCCAACCCGTTATAATAGCTCCAGAGGCTCAAGCGGGAGCAACAGCACCTGTCACTTTGGCAGGTTTATTGGCACAACAGAACGCAGAAATCCTCAGCGGAGTAGTTATAACGCAACTGCTGAATCCAGGTAGCCCCGTACTCTATGGAGCTGTCTCAACTATTATGGATATGAAAGAGGGAAACGTAGCTTTAGGGTCAGTTGAAACGGGCTTGATCAATGTAGCGGCTGCTCAATTAGCTCGTTTTTACAACCTACCCAGTCGAGGAACTGGAGGCACCACAGAGGCAAAGGTTCCGGACCTTCAAGCAGGTTATGAAAAGGCCATAACTTTGATGGTGGCTTCTCTTGCTGGCATCAATTTCATCTATGACGCTGCCGGTTCTCTTGAATCAACATTGACAGCTTCTTTCGAACAAGTTGTTGCTGACAATGAACTCTGTGGAATGGTGGAAAGAGTCGGTCAAGGGATTGACGTTTGTGATGAAACTTTAGCCATCGACATAATAGAGGCGGTGGGACCTAGTGGCCAGTACCTAACCCAAAAACACACTATCGAACACTTAAGAAAAGAACATTATCTGCCTTCTATCCTCAGCAGACAAAACAGGTTAAAATGGGAGAAAGCTGGTTCAAAGACGTTGAGAGACGTTGCACGTGAAGAGGCTAAGAGAATATTAAAAGAACATGAACCTGAGCCTTTAGAGCCGGAAGTGGATAAAGAACTAGAAAAAACAATCAGAAAACTAGAAAAGAAAAGAATACGATTTTCAAAAGTCTAATACATCTTAGCTTAACTCTTCGTAGGGCGGTTGGTTCGTGGTGCCGCGGGCCGGACTTGAACCGGCGACAACCCGGTCTTCAGCTTCACCCTCAAGCGGAGACTACCACCGAGTCGGGTGCTCTCCCAGTCTGAGCTACCGCGGCACGTACTCAACAAGATTCGCACGTTTATTTTTAAGTTTTCGGAAAAGATGTAGATTAGACTGAGCTTAAACTGCGACATGCACCGCACGGAAACTATGGGCTTAGCACCTTAGCAAGTCTTATCTTGCCAGTTGCTTCTCGATTCTGGCAAGTTTTTTCTTCTTTTTCTTCTCTTTCCTTTCTTTCTTTTTGAGGGGCTTAGGTTTTCCTCCTCTATTCCTCCCCTTTAATCCGCCCTTCGCACTTCCGCTCATGAAAATGTCTCCTATTTCTCAGACTAGAAATTGTTCGCGCTTCTTAAAAATATTCTTTGCTCACTCCATTTCCGCCATGTGTCTTAAAACTAGCGCATATAAATGTTTGAACATCAGTTGAACTCGTCGATAGTGGGCCGGGCCGGATTTGAACCTGTAACCCTCGCCACGTGAGATTGTTGTCATGGTTGCCGAAGGCTTGACGTACGGGTGCTCAAATGTGAAGATGGGAGCAGAGATACCGCTGTCTGCGTCGTTTGAGTCTGTCAGGGGTCGGTCTTTCCATAGTTTTTGCTGTATATTGCTAAGTCATAGAAATCTATGACGTTGTCGTTGTTAATGTCGCACGGCTCATCCCAACTAGAACTCTGTGGCGTTGCTCCGTAGGCCCTGCCAATTCGAGTCAAGTCATGTAGGTCAACGACGACGTCGCCGTTTATGTCACCTGCGATTGTGATTTGAACTATGCCATCGACGTATTCGTTGTCGGCTGTGTCGATTTCACCTGGAACTGTGCTGGCTTTGGCGCTTATTGTATAGTTTCCTTTAGCTACACCCGTTGTGTCCCAAATGAACGTTAAGGCGACGTTTGCGTCGGGAATCAGATCACCAATGGTCTGTGTTTCGATTGGGGTTGTGTTGTAGTATGCGATGACATCGAAGGTTTCGGAGTAGTCGCCTTGATTTTCAACAGTTGTATTTATGGTCACAGAAAACCCGGCCCCTACAACCGTTTTTGAGGTTGTAACGCCGACAACTGCCACATCACGTAGCGGATGGGCTTCTAAGTAAAGTGTGTGTAAAACGTCAGTGAGAAAGTTTACTGCGAGGTTAAGTGATTCTCCGCATCTATCTATGAACGTGGGATTACTCCAATTGTAGTTTTGGTTCATCCAAACGCATGTTAGGTCACCGTCAACGTCGAAAGTAGTGTCATAGGCGATTTGGGTTGCCGCATCATACGCGGAGATTACCGCTAGGACGTCGTCAAAGGCGAGATACGAATTGAACTCGTCTTCGTAGCTATCGGTTCGTGTGTTCACACGCCCCTCGTATTTGCTGTGATTTTGCCCTTTTCCCCAATCTGTGCCAGAGCCCATTACATGACAGAAAACAGCTACGTCAACAATGTAGTGGCTCATAATCCCAGCAGTCTTCGAAGCATTTGCAAAGTCGCCCGACTCAAGAAAGCTCAAAGCGTTATAGTATTCCTCAGACGCTCGAACTGCTGCATCATCCTCTTGGAGGCTTCCATTGGACCAGTAATAGATGTGATGTTTTCCCATGTCGCCGATGCCATCAGGCGCTCCCCCATTATCGGGCAGTTCGGTTCCATACAAATAAGCCACGAGATTATTCAAAATATACTGCTTCTCCTCTTCCGGCAACCAGTCTAAAGCGTGTTGAGCAATCCAGTCATGGGTTCCATAATCTGGATTAGACGGATCATTGCTATAACCACCATTGCTCCAAGCCGAAACATCCGTCGCAAACCATGTTGTCGAAAAAAGCAGCAAAATGAAAACAAGCGACATTGCAACTTTTAACTTCAGTTTTGAACCTCCCTATGAATACTGTGACTCAAATATTTATCACTTTCAGTTTCCTGTCAAATACAACAACCTACATCATCCTAAACAGCAAACGAGAATTCGTTTTGGTGGGCCGGGCCGGATTTGAACCGGCGATCTTCGCCGCGTGAGGGCGACGTCTTAACCACGCTGGACTACCGGCCCACAAAGGTTTAAACGGTAAACTAATCCGTTTATATCTTTCGTCACCAAGCCATGACCGAAACTGCACGGAGAATGTTGAAGAAAGGAGAAATACTGTAATCATTTTTGTACCTAAAATCCCATCCCTCCCAATCTGGGTCCCAAACAATTTTTTCTATTGGCACCCAAAAGACTACTATCTTTCTACCGACACGCAAAAGTTAACGTACCAATTCTCGCTTCTTCCACCGCAGGTTCTTGCTCCTGCATTTCCTACACTTAGTAGCACTAGAAGCATTCCGAGCCCCACATTCTCGACAAATTTTCATGTAGAGCCTATGCTTCTGAGCAATAGTCTTTTTAAAGGGATCCATGATCGGCACAGCGTTCCACCCCTCTCTGTAAATCAGTTACGTCTCAGACTCAGCCCCACCAAATATACCTTTCCCCCTCAACCTCTCAGCCAACATTTTCGCCACGTCGCTGGGTTTTTCAGCCACCCCAACACCCGCCGCCCTAAAAGCTTCAATCTTGCTCTGGGCAGTTCCAGTTCTTCCCATGATAATGGCTCCGGCGTGCCCCATCCTCCTTCCAGGAGGCGCGGTTCTACCAGCTACAAATGCAACCACGGGTTTGTCGTATCCTTCGGCAGAGATAAAATCTGCGGTTCGTTCTTCCATGTCTCCCCCGATCTCACCTATCAAAACAACCCCCTCGGTGTGCTCGTCCCCCTCAAACTCTCTGAGAACCTCCACGAAACTTAAGCCAACAACAGGGTCTCCGCCTAACCCCAGACAGGTAGACTGACCCAGACCCCTCGTGGAAAGCCCTACTGCAATCTCATATGTTAGGGTTCCACTTCTAGAGGCTATACCCACGGTTCCCCTCCTGAAAATGTGTGCAGGCATTATACCGAGCTTGCACTCACCCGGTGTGATGATGCCCGGGGTGTTGGGACCAATAACGACTGCTCCTTGCTGTTTTGCGCGCGCCATAACTAGCACCGCATCTCTCACTGGAATGTGCTCGGTAATGATCACAAGAGTTCTCAACCCGCCCTCAAGAGCTTCAAGAGCAGCGTCAGCGGCGAAGGAAGCTGGAACAAAGATCACGGAGACATCTGCATCATGCTTTTTCAGCGCTTCTTCCACTGTGTCGTAAACTGGAACGTTGTGAACTCGTGTTCCCCCCTTCCCAGGCGTCACACCCGCAACAATCTGAGTTCCGTAGCCGAGCATGAGCCCCGTGTGGAAGCTTCCTTGGGTTCCGGTTATACCCTGAACGATGGCTCTAACATGTGTGTCAACAAAGATCCCCAAGGGTAGATTCACCGTCCAGCTTTTGCGATCCTAACAGCCCTCTCAGCGGCTTCTTCCATGCTATTCAAGACTTGAACGCCCGCCTCCACGAGAACACGCTTCCCCTCCTCCTCGTTGGTTCCCACCAGCCTTATAACCATGGGCTTGACAAAGCCAATTCGACTCTTTGCATCCAAAACGCCCTTAGCGATCTCGTCGCACCTTGTGATGCCTCCCAAAACGTTGACCAAAACAACTTCAACCCGCGGGTCGGATAAGACGAGGTTGAGAGCCGCGGCCATTTTCTCGGAAGAGGCGCCGCCGCCCACATCGAGAAAGTTCGCCGGTTTTCCCCCGTACAGCTGAATTGCATCCAGCGTGGCCATCACTAAGCCTGCGCCGTTTCCGATTACGCCGATGTTTCCATCGAGTTTAACGTACGCCAACCCGCTCTTTCGAGCCTCCAGCTCTTGCGGGGTTAGCTCAGTTCCGCCCTTTTCAATCAGTCGCCTCTGAAAGCTTGGGTGTCGATAAAGAGCGTTGTCGTCAATTATGAGACGGGCGTCTGCTGCAACAAATTTTCCATCCGTTGTTTCAACGAGGGGGTTCATTTCGCACAGTTCGGCGTCATAGTCCATTGCCACTCTGTAGAGTTTGAGAAAAATCGCCGCGATCTCCCGCATTTGATTCCCCCTGTAGCCCAGTTTTTTGGCGATTTGGCGAGCGTGGTAGGGGCGGAACCCGTACAAGGGGTCGATGGAGACCTTGACGATCTTTTCCGGCTTGGTGGTGGCGGTTTCCTCTATCTCAATCCCGCCCTCAGAGGAGGCAATGGCTACGTAACTGCGGCTGGAGCGGTTCAAGGTTATGCCAAAGTAAAGCTCCTTACGTATGGGAAGCTTTTCCTCCACCAGAACGCTTCGAACTCTGAGGCCTCTTATTTCTGTACCCAGCAGTTTCCTCGATGAAAGTTCAGCTTCTCTAGGTGAGTTCGCGAAAAGGATGCCGCCGGCTTTTCCTCTTCCAGCCACTAGAACCTGAGCCTTGACGACGACTGACACCTTGACTCGTGTAGCTGTCTTCCGAGCCTGTGCGGGGGAGCTTGCCAGCCCTCCATTGGGAATTGGTATTTCATACTTGGAGAAGATTTCCTTCGCCTCGTACTCAAAAAGCTTCAACAGAGAGCCCTCAGATGCTATTTGAGGGTTTGGATGGTAACATAAGATTTCGTGTCCTGAATTCCCTCCACCGAAGCCAACCCTTTGAGCGTCTCGTTCAGCTTTTCCCGCTCTACCACAATGATCGCGTCCATTTCACCGGTAACCCTAAAAACTCGCTGAATGGGAAACTTTACCATCTGCTGGTACACTTCCCCCCTCTTAAGAGGCGAGACCTTGATGAAAATAAAGGCTGGGTTCGCGGACACTCCCAACGCGCTCAGCCCCCTTTCTGTTACGTCTATAAACCCTCTGCCAGTTCGAATGCACCCGTGATCTCGGAGCTTACGCAGATGCACGTTTAATGCCTGTCGACTTATCTCGAGTTTTTTTGCCAATTGGCTTTGTTTTACCTCTAATGTGTAGGTTGTCAGGGGTCTGCCTTGCTCGTACAGCATCCGAAGCAGGCGAAATGAACGTCCGGTTGGAATCTGTGTACTCACAAAATCACCCGTGTTTAGTTAAACCGTATCTTTACATAAGTCAATAAAATGAAGCGTCGATATAAAAGTTATACTATCGCAACTCAGATATGAGCTGTAAAAAACCACAACTTATTTATTCATAAGACCATACGAATTTACGTACGAGCAGAGAGTGAGGCAGTGATATGTCAGAGAGAAACTCTGTGTTGATCGGGCGAAAACCAGCTATGAACTACGTGTTGGCTTGCATAACCCTCTTCCACGGCGGAGCAACTGAGATAAACGTGAAGGCAAGGGGAAGAGCCATCAGCCGAGCCGTTGACGTCGTTGAGATCACAAGGCGCCGATTCCTACCGGACATAAAGGTCAAAAGCATAGACATAGGCACGGAACAGATGGCACCCACCGAAGAGAGAAGCAGTCCTACAAACGTCAGCACCATTGAGATCAAACTAGGAAAATAGGTGACGTCAGCAACTTAACAAGCTCCGCCACTTTTCTCTATTTTTAATATAAATTATATGTACACAACGTTAAGGCAAAGGAAAAGTAAGTAAGGAATCTGATCGTGTATGCTCGGTAAGTTTATATGACCTCAACGCTTTCTCTGTATGATACGCTTCATGTTGATGAGGATGATGATCGGTAAATGCCGAAGATGGCCAACATCTGTGATTTCTGCTTAAAGAGTGGAATATTGTGTCCCAAGTGTCAAGCGAATCTCAGGTCAGGGAAGGTAACTGATATAGACCTAAAGGTCGGCCGACTGCTTTTGTCGCTTGAAAACACGTATTCCCCTCTTCAAGCCATCCGTTTTTATGGGGCGTTGGAGGCAGACGATGTTTTAGCAGTGATTGTAGGGCGGGGCGACGTAGCCCGTTTACTGAGTTACGGTGGAAAGATCATAAGGGAGCTGGGGGAAAAAGTCGGAAAGACGGTTCGCGTGCTGGAACATGGGGTTGATGCCAGAAAATTTTTGGAGGACTTGTTTGCACCGTTGAGTGTAATCACGATAAACACGATCTGGCTACCCGACGGAACCACTGAAACCCGAGTGATCTTAAGGAAACGGAGTCGGAGGATGAAATCGCTCCTCATCAATGTGGAAGCGCTGAAGGAAATCGCTAAAAAGGTTCGTGGAATAACCCTTAGAGTGGAATTCGGCAGATGACAGAGGTTCTTGTATGGAAATCGATCAACTGGGAGACTGGCGCAGAACTCACTGTTCAACCGACGTGAAGCCGGGGTTAGATGGAAAAGAAGTCATTGTTTTAGGCTGGGTTCGAGACATCCGGGACCTAGGTGGCATACGGTTTGTGATCCTGCAGGACAGGGAGGGAACCGTTCAAATAACCATTCCACGCAACGAAGTTGGCGAGAATATGGCCAAAAGAGCTGACTCGCTGCAGCGACAGTACAGCATCGGCGTGAAGGGGATAGTTAAAAAGACGGAGCAAACCCCGAGGGGAATAGAAATCGTTCCCAGCGAGATTCGAATACTTGGAATAGCCCAACACCCGCTGCCCTTAGACGTTACAGGTCGAACTCCAGCGCAAATCGATGTGCGACTGGACGCGCGTGTTCTTGACCTGTGCCGGGACGAGAATAAGGTTGTCTTTAGAATTCAGCATGTTGCGCTTGCAGCCGTACGTGAATTCTTGTCTGAGCAAGGTTTCACAGAGGTGCATACGCCAAGGATTATCGCCTCCGCGACTGAGGGAGGAGCTGCCCTCTTTCCTGTTGATTACTTTGGGCGTGAAGCTTTTCTTGCGCAGAGTCCCCAGTTGTATAAGGAGCAGTTGGTTTTGGCTTTTGATCGGGTTTTTGAGATAGGCTCCTTTTTCAGGGCTGAGGAGTCGCATACCAGACGCCATTTGAGCGAGTTTGTTTCCATTGACATTGAACAAGGGTTTGCAACTGCGGACGACGCGATGAGGGTGCTGGAAGAAATGGTGCATCACATGTGTAAGGCGGTGAAAACACGTTGTCAAAAGGAGCTGAAAACCCTGAAACACAGGATTGATGTGCCGGAGACTCCGTTTAAGCGTTTCACCTACAGCGAAGTCGTTGAAGAGCTTAACGGGAAGGGAATAGACGTTCCTTGGGGAGAGGATGTGCCCACTCCAGCGTTCAGAACGCTGGGCGAGCTTCACCCCTACTTCTACTATATAACCGACTGGCCCACTAGGTCGAAGCCTTTCTACATAAAGCCGCGGGACGACAACCCTGAGTTGTGTGAGGCTTTCGACTTGATGTGGATGTGGATAGAGCTTGCTTCTGGGGGAACCCGCGTCCACTCAAAAGACCTTTTGATGAGGAGGTTGAGGGAGCAGGGGTTGCGCCCCGAATCGTTCAGTTATCACCTGCAGGTGTTTGATTACGGTATGCCGCCTCACGCGGGGTGGGCTGCAGGCCTTGAAAGGGTGATGATGATGCTCACTGGAAAGCAGAACATACGGGAGGTTGTGCTGTTCCCGAGAGATCGGTTCAGACTCACACCTTAACTGGTTTTCGGAAGAGAATTTTGAGGGTTGCTGGATGAAATTTGGTAACTTTTGATTGCTTTTAGTTGTTTTTGGTCTTGTGTCGGTGGAGTAGTTTGTGGGTCGGGTTTTTCGGGGTGAGAAGGTGAGTATTCCGAAGAGGATTAGGGAGTTGTTGGATGTTATGGATGGGGATTACGTGAAGCTCCCGCTTCTTTCACGCTGAAAATTTGTTTTTTGAGTGCCTTTGAACACTTAGGATTTTTAGCGCGCACAGTAAACGTTGATATCTGGCCTAGAACTTAGTTCTGGAAAGTTTAAGAGAGGTTCAACAGCATCTTGATGATGGGGGGGCGCGGGCTGAAGTTTTTTAGAAGCGGGTTTTTTCCTGAAAGAGAGAAAGGAGTTTTCCCGCGCATGCCCATCACCAAGTGGATTTCCTTTGGTGTATCACATATTTAAAGTTATGTTGCTGTGTTATCACAGTCACATACTTTTATAAGTTCTACTAGCAAACATGCATTCAAAAATATCAGTTGGGAGGCTGGAAAATGAAAAAATTTGTTGTGAATTCGACTATCCCGACTGGAAGAATGGATCCGGTGGCTTGGTTAATGGGTACCAGAAAAATGTTGAAAGCTGCGGGAGCGGAGGACATAAAGTTCAGAGCATGCTATTGCTGTTCATCAGAAGGAAGAGTCGTTTGCGAGTTCGACGCGAGCAGTAAAGAATCTTTATCCGAGGTCCTTAAGAAAATAGATTTTCCTGTCGAATCTATCATGGAAACAACAAAGGTGATACCTGAGGAAGCCATGGCATCTTTTAAGTGTAGGGACATAGGTATGGCCTGTGATTTTGAAGCAACAGCAGAAACTGAAGACGAACTCGTTAAGAAAATAGCAGAACATGCTAGTAAAGCACACAACATGAAGACGATGTCGCCAGAAATGATGGGGAAAGTCAAGAAAGCCATCAAAATGTAATACACGCTCCCGACAAGGAGTACGGACTAGGTAAATTTGCGATAAGGAGCTCAGCTAAACCGTCCTACAATAATCCCTTGTTGTTTCTGTTTACCATAGGTCGCCCTCTTCTTGGTAGCAAAACGAAGAATTCACCGTTAAGGCCGCGAACAGCGTTAAAGAAGTTTGTGAAAGCCAGATCTAAATATGGAGAAGCCTTTTCAGCTGTCCACCACATCCTTAACGATGCGCAGAACTCTATGAATCGGAAATAAATTTAGGGAACATGGAAGCAGAAGAAGTCGAGTAAAACCAATACGTTTCAAAGTCCTTACAAGCAAGATAGACCTTTATCCTATTGTAGAGGAGAGCTTGCTGTTGACTTGCGACCTCATGTTTGTTGGACACGTTTCCATCGACCAAATAGAGAACCCACAGGGCGTTAGGGTTCAACCTGGAGGAGCCGCCTTGTACGCCGCGATGGCAGCTAAAACACTGCTAAAAGACATAGCATTAGTCTCAGCTGTTGGAAAAGATTACAAATTCACTAGCGCCCTCAGAATTTTCGATTCCAAACATGTGAGACCCATTAATATGCCTTCCACAAGATTCAACATCAAATATAACAAACGCTTTGAAGCACAGTATCTGAAGACAACCTATGGTGCAGGTTCCAAAATAACAGCCTCGTCTATTCCAACCAAACTGCTCGCAGCCAACAGCATCGTCCATCTGTCGCCCATGGCACCAACGAAAGTCGCAAAGATCGTTGAAAAAATACGTAAAAATTCGCCAAAAACCAGAATCTCAATCAATACATGGATAGACTACATCAAAAAAAGCCGAAGAAACAGAACAACTCTCAAAAACCTTGCCTTAAAAGCGGACTTCTTCATGCTAAACGACACAGAAGCCAAAGCTCTAGCCCAGACAGACTCGATCTCAACCGCACTGAGACTCCTAAAAGCAAAGATGCTAATCATCACACTGGGAGAGCTAGGAGCCATAATAAACGGAGAGGACATCGGAATACAGATGATTCCGGCCCTAAATGTTCCCGTAAAGAACATTGTGGACACCACAGGAGCCGGAGACACATGGTGTGGAGCCTTCCTAGCAACCTACAAACTAACCGAAGACCTAATGAAGTCAGTAACCATCGCTTCCATAATCTCAAGCATTAAATGCTCCGGTTGGGGCCTCAAAAAGCTCATTAGTCTACAGTTCAGAAAACCAGACGACGCAATAGAATACGTCATAGGATTGAAAGAAGGGGCTCTGCAAAAGAGAATACTGGACTACACGAAACGATGAAGAAGATGTTGAATCCAAGACATACGCGTGTGGAAACCTCTTTGCCTATTTGTCGTGCGCGCTAGATAGAAAACGTCTGAACACCATTTGCAACCGCCCACTTAGAGATGAGTTTTTGGTGTGTTTGGTACCGGTGGTCCATAAGGACGAAATTGCACCAGTCATCTCTATGCCTGATTCCTCGACCCATGGCCTGGTTAGCCGCCCTGAAAGCGTCCATGACGTACCACCTCTCCCCCATGTCTTTTCTCTTGCTGTTGAAGTATCCGATTTGAGCCCTGACCAACGGATCACTGTAGTCCGCGTAGGGAACCCCCACCA
>Ga0224506_10002265_pt1 | contig 13181 bp, 9 predicted proteins | sample SF_Jan12_sed_USG_2_FD_169108 | JGI IMG/M metagenome (GOLD analysis project Ga0224506, IMG submission 169108) | Sediment microbial communities from San Francisco Bay, California, United States - SF_Jan12_sed_USGS_8_1 | ecosystem: Environmental > Aquatic > Marine > Sediment | place: USA... | reverse complement strand
CCATGGCGTTGAAGAGAGGTAAATCACTGATAGAATCTCCAGCAGCAATCCCCATACGAGAATCGTTAAAACTCCCCTTTTACTCATGGAGGTCGCCACTAACAGATCTAGATTAATAATAAAAAAAAGGAGGTATGTATCAGGTTTTTCGTGATGCGAAAAGCCAGCCAACTGCGATTCCTATAATGAGGGCGACGACGCCGGCGCCTGCGAGGGTCGTGTAATTTGTCGTTGACACGGTCTCCGTCTCCGTCACCACATTTGTGGTTGTTTGCGATACGACTTCTGTCTGCGTCACCGTCTCAGCGGCTTGTGTTTTGGTCACCGTAAATGTGCCGTGAGTTGGGGCCTCCGCCAAGTCTGCGAATATCACGTCTGACGTGAACTTCGTGTTGGTGATCCAGCTCGGTTCGGTAGGTGTTTCGCCTTTATGGGCGATGGTGAAGAGCACGGGCATGTTGTTGGGCCAGGTGTCATCATAGAAGTCTGCGAACCAGAAGCCGTTCTCCTCGTTTGGCCAGCCGACCCAGTTTGCCTCCGAGTACTCGTACCAGACGGCGCCGTAGAACAGAGGTATGCCGGGTAGATCGGTGAGCCAGGTCTCCTGAAGTTGAGTGTAGATGGCCTTGAGCACCTCGGCGTCGCTCTCCTTTGGAATGGCATCTATCAGAGATATGACATCGGGGTTATCGTAGTTCGCCCAGTTAGCGACAGGATGGCTTTGCCTGTTGTCCATGAGCCATCTGAAGCCATTCCACGGATGGCTGTATCCCACATTAGCGCCCGACCAGCCTATCACAAAGTCCCAGTCGCTCTCACTGAGACGAGACCACCAGACTGAGAAGTCTGGGAAGTCGACTTCGACGCCTATGCCTATCTCTCCCAAGTTCGTCGCGATCATGTCGCACATCATCATCCAGTCGGTCCAGCCATAGGGAACTTGTATGGTGAAGCCAGTAAGAGGGGTTCCGTCGATCTCTCTTATGCCGTCGCCATTGGTATCGACTATTCCAGCATCGTCTAGGATCTGCTTGGCCATGTCCAGGTTGAGTTCCCATCCGTACTGAGCTATTAGATCCTCGTCAATAAGAGGTGCAGCTGGACCTAGATGAATGATAGGCACCGCGGCGGCTTGAACACTGTAGTTGTAGTATGCCTTGCTTAACATGTCGTCGTATGGTATTGCGTGGGCTACAGCTCTCCTAAGCGTGGCGCTGGCCAGTGGCGCTTTATCACAATTGAGATAGAGAAGTACTAGGTTGCCACCTCTATAGTAGGGCTTGTTCGCATAGTAGGTTCTAACGGGTAGTCCTTTGACTTCCCACATCTCCCAGATTTCCGGTGTGAAGTGCGTCATCACGTCGAGCTCGCCTTCTTCGAAGGCCAGCGCCGCAGCCACGTTGTCCATGTAGGTTGTATGAGATAGGTACTTGGGAGTGGGTAGACCGAAGATGTCCTTGCCCCACCAGTCGTCCACTCTTTCGTAGTACCAGCCCCCTTCGCTCCAGCTCATCAACTTGTATGGCCCTGCTCCCACTATCTCTTCGGGTACGTCGTTCTTGAAGTCGGTCGGGAGAGTATCTCCATATTCAGCCTCTAAGCCTACCCAAATGTGCTTGGGCAATATAAATGGGATTTGAAGTACGTCAAGCATCTGGAAATAGTTCAGCTTTTCCTCGCTTGTGGCGATTCGCACGGTCTTTTCATCTATGGCTTCGACGCTCTCGATGTAGTCCCAGAGACTTGTATACCACAGCGTTGCATACTTCTTGCCCAGTTCCAATGAGTACTTGTAGTCCTCGGCAGTTACGGGCTGACCGTCCCACCATTTCGCCTCATCCCTTATCTTCACATGCAACGTGTACTTGTCAAACCATTCGTAGCTCTCAGCGGCGTAAGGCAACCATTCATCCAGATCGTCGCTGTACATGTATAGCGTAGGGTACATGATGCCCCATGCCCAGCTTTGGTCACCCGCCAAAGGATTCCAGCCTGCCGGAGGTCCCCAAGAGGAGGAGTGAAAATAGACGTCTTCTCTAGATATCTCCTGGGCTTGCACTGGAGAGAACGGGATAACCAGAAACATCAGTAGGACGGCTATGATTAGCGTTCTTACTTTTATCTTCATTTTTTTCACTAGCAAAATAATATTTTATACGAATCACTATAAATCATTAACTATCAATTTTTTAATTCAGGTTATACCAAGAACTCGAGGGTCTAGGAGACCACGTAATCAAGTCGCTTCATCGCTAGAGATTAGAACCCGGGCCATTTCCTGTAGAAGAGGGGGATGTCTTCTCTGAGCTTCTTGGTGTAAGGATGTTGCGGACGGTTCATTATGTCATCGGGTGAGCCCTTTTCGACGATCGAGCCTTCGCTCATTATAAGCACCTCGTCGCTCACGTAATAGGCAAGGCCCAGATCGTGAGTTATGAATATGACCGAAGTCTTGTACTCGTCTCTGAGCTTCGAGAAAAGCCTAAGTATGCTCGCCTTCGTGGAGGCGTCTATCATCGAGATGGGTTCGTCGGCCAGAATGAGCTTGGGCTTGAGTATGTAGCACCGGGCCACCATGATCCTCTGTCTCTGTCCTCCGCTGAGTTCGTGAGGAAACTTGCCGAGGACGTCCTCGTGCCTCAGCCCGACCTCCTTGAGAGCCTCTTTGACCAGTCTGTCTCTTTCGGCGCCCGAGTGCCCCGTCAGTTTGAAGACCTGATTTAGAACTCTGTCGATCTTGTGGAGGGGGTTGTAAGCTGCGTACGGATCTTGGAATATACTATGGACACTCTTGTAGTACGACCTGGACTCTTCGATCCCCTTAAGGCCAAACACGTCCTTGCCTTCAAAGATCACCTCGCCTGAGGTGGGCGGCAGCAACTTCAGTATCATTCTAGCGGTGGTTGTCTTTCCGGAGCCGCTCTCACCCACGAGCGATATGAACTCGGCTGGTTCAGCGTCAAAAGACACGTCGTCTACGGCGACTATCTCTCTCCTCTTGAACAACCCAACGGTGAAGACCTTCGTGAGGTTCTTGACTTCAAGGAGCACGGGGCATCCCTCCTAGCCGTCTCCGGATGCGATGTGGCATGCAACCAGCTGGGCTCCCTCGGACTTCAGAGGTGGCTCAACGGATCTGCAGATGCTCATGGACTTGGTACATCTAGGATAGAAGCGACAGCCCTCGGGTGGATCCAGAAGGTCTGGCGGTTCACCGGGGATGGATGCGAGGCCCCTCTCCCTAACTTCAGGTTCAGGAGTCACCACAGAGCTCGTCAAGCTGAGTGTGTAAGGATGTTTCGGATTGAAGAGAACGTCTTCGGTTGGGCCTGATTCCACTATCTTGCCGGCATACATGATGGTTATCGAATCAGCTATCTGCCTGAGGATGGCTATGTCGTGAGTTACGAAGATCATGCTTTCGATGATGCCCGTTTTCCTGAGATCCATGAGCATTTTGAGAACCTGCTTCTGCGTGGATACATCAAGCGCGGATGTGGGTTCATCGACGATCAGAAGCCTGGGATTAAGGAGTGTTGACACGGCTATTATGGCTCTCTGTTTCATGCCTCCGCTGAGCTCATGAGGATACATAGAAAGGGAGTCCACTGGCAAGTTCAGCTCTTCAAACCTCTTCCTAGCCCTGGATGCGATCTCAGAGTCCGAGACATCCGTGTGGTGGCGGATTACGTCTTTTATGAAATCTATGATTCTCTTCGTGGGCATGAGAGCGTTGAGGGCCGATTGTGGAACAAGGGATATCCTAACGCCCCAGACATCGTTCTTGAGCTCTGATATTTTCATCTTTGATATGACCTTTCCGTCTAGGACTATCGTTCCCTCCAAAAAGTGCAGCGGAGGCTTCACATTCATCATCAAGGTGTTCATGAGCGTGGATTTGCCACAACCAGATTCGCCGGCCACCCCTAGTGTCATGCCCTTGTCTATTATGAGATCTATGTTATCCACCGCCTTGATGTAGCCCTGACGCGTAGAGTAGTAGGCTTTGACAGCCTGAGCTTCAAGGAGAGCCGTGCTCTTCATCCTCCTTTGAGTCGGGGGCTGAAGTACTCATCCAGCGCCGTGGACATGAGTAGGAGAGAAGCGGCCAAGGCTACCAAGACTGCACCCGGAGGGCCGAACCACCACCACATGCCTCTGCGCACAGATTCGAGTATCTGGGCCCAATACAGGATTATGCCCAACGATACCCCTTTGGTCACGCCCAGGCCGATCATGCTCAGCCCCGCCTCGGCTATCATGGCGCCGGACATGAGTAGGACGAAAGCCATGGCTATATAGGATGCCATGTTGGGTAACAGATCCTCGACTATGATCCTCACGTCTTTGAGGCCGGCCATCTTGGACAGGTACATGAACTCCCTAGATTTCAGGCTCATTATCTGCGATCTGATGGCCCTGGCAACCCATGGCCACCCGGTTGCTCCGATTATGAGGGACACGTAGAACGGGTTCCTCTCCCTGAGGTAAGCAGCCACAAGCATCATGATCAGTATGGAGGGCAACACCAGAACCACATCCGTCACAAGCATTAGGGCGCTGTCGATGATCCCGCCCTTGAACCCTGCGGTCACTCCGATGACTAAGCCTATTGTCAGCGATATCAGAGCGGCTGTGACCCCTATCCGGAGCGAGTTCTTTGTCCCCGCTAGAAGAAGAGCCAGCAGATCCCTGCCCCAACTGTCTGTCCCTAGAGGAAACTTTACTGAAGGAGGCTGCTCGGCGGGACCCACAATGGCCAAGGGTTTTGTTGCATATAGCATAGAACCGAAAACGCTCGTGAGTATTATGCCGAAGAATATCGCCAAGCTTGCATCCAGTTTCTTTATTCTGAGAAGGTCCTTGATCAATTGAGGCATCAGAGCTATTCACCCACATAGCTCGTTCTGACCCTGGGATCTATATACACATAGATCAAGTCAACTATGAAGTTCGCGATCAGTAGAGTCGAGATCAAGAAGATGAACGTGCCCTGGATCATGGGATAGTCGAGCGTGGAGAGCGCCCTGAAAATGAGGTATCCCGTGCCGGGGTATGAGAACACGAGCTCCGTTATGAGGGAGCCCCCCAACATGAGGCCGAGATTCAGGGCCAGACCCGTGACCTGGGGCAGCATCGAGTTTCTGAACACGTATCGCAGCACTTTGCTATCTGGGAGACCCAGCGAGTCCGCGTAGCTTACGTAGTCCGCTCCCAGTTCGTATATGACCATGGATCGCATTCCTATTGCCCATCCTCCTATGGCGGCTATGACTATCGAGGAGAAAGGTAGAACATAATGGCGAAGCATATCAAGAACGAAGCGCAAGGTCAAAGACGGGAACATGAGGCGGCTGTAAGCCCCCCCCAGGGGGAATATCCTGAAGGTAACTGCAAACACGTATAGAAGGATCATGGCCAACCAATAGTACGGCGTCTGGGATAACGTCAGGAAAACCGGCAGCAGAGCGTTGTCTACGGTGGTCTTCCGTTTGTAAGCTGCTAAAGCCCCTAAGAGGTTACCCACTATCCAGGATACCATGGTGGCCGGTATCAGAAGACCAAGAGACCAGGGCAAGTAAACGATCACTAAGTCTGCAACTTTCCGAGGATAGAACGCTATGGATGTCCCGAGGTCGCCTTTGAGCAGTCTGCCCACAAACTCGTAAAATTGGATGTGCATGGGCTTCCCGAAACCGAACTCCTTCATGAGCATCTTCTCGACGGTCCTCACAAGCTCGGGCGTGGCCCGGGCTTCTTGGTATATCCTGTTGAGGATGACCGCCAAGGGGTTTCCGGGTATGACTCGTGGGAGGGCAAAAATCACGAGCAGAAAAATGATGAATGTAGTAATCTGAAATGCTATCCGCCTAGCAAGAAAGCGGATGAATGGATTCATAGACTTCTCTCCTCAACGGGTATGTAGCGTTACTTATTTAACAATTAGCTAAGGGTATATATCGACTCGGAACCGATGCGAGGTAAAGAGAAATTTCTGTTCGCCTATTGCCAACTTCCAGTTGCATTTTATTCTTATTGATCTCCTCTTTCTAATGATTCGTAGGCTGTTGTATAGCTGCCAAGCCCTTCTCTCATTCCTCGCCGTGGACTTGGAACTCTTAAAGCAATACAGGAAATGATAATGTCAGCCCTTCTGGTTGTGTTAACCCATTGCTTATGGAATGAACGCAGGGTTTAACGTCCGAGTCTTTTTCACTTCTCTATCCCACCCTTTTAACGTAAAAGTTATGGAAGCGATGCTGGGTCGATCCTCCTGTGCCGCCTGTATGCGCTATTTCACGTTACTTCGAAGTCGCCGATCAGCTTAACATCCTCCGAGGAGCCCCCAACCATGACCTCGAAGGTTCCCGGTTCCATGACCCTCTTCATTCCACGGTTCACGAAGGCCAGCTGTTCTTGGCCTACTACAAACTTCACAGTCGTCTTCTCACCCGATTTCAGCGCGATTCTCTTGAATCCTTTGAGCTCCTTCACCGGCCTCGTTACGCTGCCAACCAAATCGCGAAGATATAGCTGGACAACCTCGTCGCCTTCGCGGTCGCCTACGTTCTTTACGTCCAGGCTTATCTCAACCTTGCCCTCTGGTGCTATCCTCTTAGGAGATATCATGAGATTGCTGTAGTCGAACTGCGTGTAGCTTAGGCCGTGCCCGAACGGGAACAGCGGGGTTGACGGTAGATCGATGTACTTGGAAGTGTAAAGAAGGGATGTGGGGGGTCTTCCCGTGTTCTTGTGGCTGTAATAGATCGGGACCTGCCCAACTGTACGAGGAAACGTTACGGGCAACCTACCGCCGGGGTTGAAATCACCGAAAATCAGATCCGCCACCGCGTTTCCTCCTTGTATCCCCGGGTGCCAGGCCTCCAAGATGGCAGGGACGTGTTCGGCGGAATAAGAAATCGACATTGGTCTCCCGTTCAAAAGCACCATGACGACCGGTACTCCCGTATCGCAGACATCCCTGACAAGTTTCTCCTGTATCCCCGGCAGATCTAGCGAAGAACGGCAACCCGCTTCACCGCTCATTTCCCTACTTTCCCCGACCACAACAATGGCGACATCGGAAGCCTTGGCCTTGTCCGCTGCGTCTTTGATGCCTTCGGTTGAATCGCCCTGAATATCACAGCCCTTCGCATGGAGGACCTCGGTTTCCTCAGAGACCTTGTTCTTGATGCCTTCAAGAACGGTCACCACGTCTTCGGGTTTCCCCATGCACGACCAGCAACCGAGCAATGCGTCTTGCTCGTCCGTCAGAGGACCTATGACTGCCACAATTTTGAGGTCCTTCTTCAGCGGCAGGAGGCCGTTTTCGTTCTTGAGGAGCACCATTGAACGGCGCGCGAAGTCGCGAGCTGCTTCTATGTGTTCGTTACACTGTATGACCTTGGCTGCAAGGCCTGTGTCAGTGTAGATACTCTCAAACAAACCTAGCTTAAACTTGATCTTGAGGATCCGCCTGACGGCGTCATCTACCGTTTCTTCCGAGACCGCTCCTTCCTCGACCAACCGTGCGAGGGTCGTCTGATAGACGTTGCCCTCCATGTCCATATCAACGCCGGCTTTGACGGCTTCCTTCCCGGCCTGCGCACGGGTCCCGGCGGTTCCATGGCTGACGAGCTCCCCTATCGAGTTCCAGTCGCTGACGACGAACCCCTCGAAACCCCACTCCTCGCGTAGAACGGTTTTCAGGGTGAACCGGTTGGCGGACGCCGGGACGCCGTTCAGGTCGTTGAAGGCGCTCATCAGTGTTCCCGCTCCCGCCTCTACCGCAGCCTTGAAGGGCGGCAGATAGACGTCTCTCAAGGTCCTTTCAGAGACCTCCACGGTGTTGTAGTCCCTTCCCCCTTCGGCTCCACCGTAGGCCACGTAATGCTTCGGACAGGCGACGATAGTATCATGATCAGCCAGGTTCTCCCCCTGGTAACCTTCAACCGAAGCCCTCGCCATTGCTGAACCCAGATATGGGTCTTCGCCGGCACCCTCGGCTACTCTGCCCCACCTTGGATCGCGGGCGATGTCAACCATCGGCGCAAAGGTCCAGTGTATGCCTTCTGAAGACGCTTCTGCCGCAGCCATTGAGGCTGCCTTCTTAGCAATTTCGGGGTCCCAGCTGCTGGCCATGGCCAACGGGATGGGGTAGATCGTTGAGTATCCGTGTATAACATCAAGGCCGAAGATCAAGGGAATGCCCAGGCGGGATTGCTCAACCGCGATCCTTTGAACCTCGTTTGTTTGCTCCGCCCCTGTCACGTTGAAGAGAGAGCCCACCTTCCCGGCCCTCACCAGTTCTTCATGTCTCTCTGGGTACTTTGTATACTGGCACATCTGGCCTATCTTCTCTTCCAGCGTCATCCTGCCGAGGAGATCCTCGACTCTCGCTTCGACGCACTGACTGGGATCTTTGTAAAGGGGCTTAGTGCCTTCAGAAGGTTTCACATCAATCCCTCCCCTACGCGCGCCTATTCCGCTTTTGTCTTAAATGACTTTTCCACGTTGTTTCATCGGGGATACAACTTACCATTAACTTGGTGTATCGCTGTGGCAGTTTTGACGACTAGGGTTTCAGGATTGTACAGTCGCGCATGGATGCTGCCAACATGGTCTAAAAATGGTTTTTATCCTTAATCTGATAGGGTATCAAACACGAGCGGTGCAGATAGCCTTTTAGTGGGTGAGAATCTCTTTAATCTGTGAGCCCCCATGCTCACCGAAGACGGTTTTGTTTTCCGTGACCTGAACAAGAACGGGCGGTTGGATCCGTACGAAGACAGCCGTCGTCCCATCGAGGAACGGGTCGAGGACCTGCTCTCGCAGATGACCCTGGAGGAGAAGGCTGGGATGATGTTCCACACGATGATCGGGATGAACCAGGACGGCAGCCTGCTGGAGGTAACTGGCCCAATGAACCCCGCCCCGACCTCCGACCTGTTGGCGAAGCGTTTCATGAATCACTTCAACGTGTACGCGGTGGCAAAGCCGAGGCAATTGGCCGAGTGGTACAACAGGCTGCAAAAGTTGGCGGAGCGTACCCGTCTGGGCATCCCTGTGACCATATCGTCTGACCCGCGCCACGCCTTCAGCAAAGACCCAGGGGAGAGCATTCTGACGTCGATCATGCTGACGGGCGGGTTCTCCCAGTGGCCGGGGCCCGTAGGGTTGGCTGCCACCCGGGACCCCGCGCTCGTGAAGAAGTTCGGCGACATCGCCAGGCAGGAGTACCTGGCGGTGGGAATCCGGGTTGCCCTCCACCCCATGGCGGATCTGGCGACGGAGCCTCGCTGGGCGCGGATCCAAGGCACCTTTGGCGAGGACGCAGAGCTCGCCTCCCGGATCGTCTCCGCCTACATAAAGGGTTTCCAGGGTGAGACCCTTGGCTCGGAGAGTGTCGCATGCATGACGAAGCATTTCCCCGGGGGTGGCCCCCAGAAGGACGGTGAGGACCCCCACTTCTCCTACGGGAAGGAGCAGGTCTACCCCGGAGACAACTTCGATTACCACCTGATCCCGTTCGAGGCGGCCCTCAAGGCGGGCACAGCCCAGATCATGCCCTACTACGGCATGCCCGTCGGGCTCGCAGTCGAAGAGGTCGGCTTCGGCTTCAACAAGGACGTCATCACCGGGCTCCTGCGCGGGAGATACGGGTTCGATGGCGTCGTCTGCACAGACTGGACTCTCCTGACACCGGTCGAGGCGATGGGGCGCGTGTTCATCGAGGCGAAGTGCTGGGGGGTGGAAGGCCTGAGTGTTGCGGAGCGCGCCAAGAAGGCCATCGACGCGGGTGTGGACCAGTTCGGGGGAGAGGCCTGCCCCGAGGTCATCGTCGACCTGGTCAGGAGCGGTCTGATCCACGAGGCCAGGATCGACGAGTCCGTCCGGCGCTTGCTCAGGAACAAGTTCAGGTTGGGGCTGTTCAACGATCCATACGTGGATCCGGAGGCAGCGGAGAGAGTCGTCGGTAACGACGCGTTCCGTAAGGCTGGGGAGATCGCCCAGCGGAAATCCATCGTGCTGCTGAAGAACTCCGAAACACCTGATGGTAGGTTTCTGCCCATACGGGGCAGGCCCAAGATCTACATCGAGAACCTGGATCCGGGTGTAGCTGGGGAATACGGCCAGGTCGTGGAGAGCGTTGAAGACGCTGACGTTGCGATCCTTCGACTCAGCGCTCCTTTTGAACCTCGAGAAGGATTCCTCGAGCGCCACTTCAACTCGGGAGACCTGGACTTCAAAGACGAGGAAAAGGCAGCCATCCTGGACGTGTTGGGCAAGGTTCCGACCGTCGTGGACATCTACCTGGAGCGCCCGGCCGTGATCCCCGAGATCGCTGACAAGAGTGTCGGTTTACTGGCCAACTTCGGAGCCTGCGATGCTGCGGTGCTCGACGTGATCTTTGGACGTTTCACGCCTTCGGGGAAACTGCCCTTTGAATTGCCTTCTTCCATGGACGCGGTCAGGAAGCAGAAGGAAGATGTGCCCTATGATTCGGAGGATCCGCTCTTCCCCTTTGGGCACGGACTCACCCATTAGGACGATTGGGACTCTTTCAGTTTCCTGAACTGGCAGCTTCTGCCGATTGTGCGCGGGCAAAGATGGGAGTTGCGTACGCGCATGGGGTGGCGATCCTTTCAGAAGAACTATGTTTTTTTTTACAGGTTGGTGCTGAACAGGATCGCTGTCACTTGATGATGCTACTCATTACTCCTAAGTCGTGTGGGCTGAATGATATGTGCGTGACCCGTTATGGTCTTTCGTCACGTTTTGGCGAGCGTTGTTTCCCTGCTACGCCGAAGTGATTTTTAGGTATCTGATGCACGATCACGGTAACGGCCTCTGGCGGGCATCCCACAGCCTCGCACATCGCCTCGGTCTGTTTCTCGATGATCCTTCCTACCGTCTCGTTGTCCAATCCGGCCCAAAGCTTCACCTCGATTAGAGGCATTCTTTCACCGCAACCTAAGTGAAAGAATTGAGATTTATGAGTTATGAGGGCAAATGTACTTAAGTCGCTGAAAGGACAGCGCCCTTGATCCTGAAGTCAATCCAGGAGGATAAGATCATGTCTGCGGACGAAGTTTGGAGTCTTAAATGACTGAATCGTGCGGGCAATCAATGTCATGATATATTACCGGGACGCGATAATAATGAGGTGACCTGATTAACCCGTCACGTCGTCTGCGTCGTGATCCCGACTTTGAACGAGTCGGGGACGATAGGGGCTATCATAGAATCGCTGGAGAAGCTGAGAGACCCATACCAGATCAGAATAATCATAGTGGACGACGGAAGCACCGACGGAACGATCGAAACCGTCAGGGAATCGAGTAAAAAACACGGGAATCTGACATTAATTGAGCGAGACCGGAAACTCGGCCTGGGCACAGCAATAAGAGCCGGTCTGCAAGTAGCACTAGACTTAGAACCTATTCCTGATTTCATAGTAACCATGGACGCGGATCGATCTCACGACCCAAACGAGTTATCAAAATTGGTTGAGGCGTGCAAAAAGGATGCTATGGTGGTCGGAAGCAGGTATGTAAAAGGCGGTGAGATCCATGGATGGGGCCTCTACAGGAAGACCATGTCACAGGGAGCCAACCTCATCGCCAGAGCCTTAACCGGCATCTCTATTAAAGACTGCAGCTCGGGCTTCAGGTGCTACGGCTCCGACCTGATGGGCGGCTTACTGCCGGGTCTGCAAAGCATAGGGTACGACGTCCAGATAGAGATCCTCATAAAAGCGGCACGTCAAGGCTTCAAGATAACTGAGAAACCGATTATTTTCCGGAATAGAGCTTCGGGAGAGAGCAAACTGAGGTACGGAGACATGTTGAACTTCATCAAGAGGGTGTTCACCCTGTTTCGTGAAACCTCTGAATGAAAGATGCGTGAAAAATCTATAATGTATGGGTCAAGACGCACGAGGCTGATGATTGGCGAACACTATATGTATATCTTGAGGAAGGACTCGTCGATTACTTTGGTTATCTCCCAATCTTTGTTCAGTCTCCGGATGGTCGACAACAGAGAATCGAAGTTGACCTCGTCAATCGCTTCCAACCTGATCAACATCGAGTCGCTGCTCGCGCCGAAGGTAAGGCGAATTAAATCAATAGCTCTTAAACCAGAATCTTTTACCAATTGGATAATAGCTTTCAGTCTTATATCATTACCAGCTGCGTCGAGAAATCCTAGAATATCATTTTGTGTAAAAAAATATAATTGTCATTGGTTGATTTTCTTCTAGTAGCTAATTCGCCCATCTTATATTATAGAGCATTCATAGAAAATAAAGAACACAAAAATCCCATTGAAGATAATTTTTCTATAAGTGGTCGGTGTGCCGGCCGTAACCCACCTTCTGTTCTAGGCGGCATCCAGCTCAACGGGCCACCCGCGTCTCAGGCAGGCCATCGACGACGCCTATTCGCCCTTTCACCCCGCTGGGTCGGCCGTCTCACCCGGGCCCGTGGCGTCCTCAGCCTCCACGGCATCACTGCGCGCCACGGGAGGTCACGTCTCTGTCCGGTGCCAGGGGTCTCCCCCTGCGCCTCTCGGCGCCGCGGTCCTGCGCGGTGGATGGAGTTTCCTCGGGCCGAAGGCCCGGCAGCCGCCCGCCGGCTCACCGACCATGATAACAGGAACAGCCCTGCAGTAAAACCCTTTCGCGCCGGAGCAAGCCCAAGGAGGTCGGCCTCTCGGAAGTAACCGGCCACACTATTAGTCTGGCGATCTGGGAGGCTCTCCGTCATCGATGGGCCCGGCGGATGCCTCTGCGGTAGGTCCTTCTAGGCCTGTGCCCTTTCCAAGCCTCGTGCTTATCACCTCCTTGGCGAAGACGGCCACCATTAGGGAGTTGATGACCAGGATGCCCGCTATGACGTAGAAGGGCGTGCGCAGGTCTGTGTAGTCGGCTATCGCGCTGAGCATGACCGGGCCCAGCATCGAACCCATGTCCCCTATCAGCCTGTAGACCCCCATGGCGAGCCCCCTCCGCTCGTTGTACGACGCGTCGGTCGCAAGCGCCAGCGGGGCCTGCCCAGCCCCAGCGGAGGCGATGCCGAGTACGGCCGCGGCGATGCTCATCCCCCAGTAGTCGCCGGCGAACACGAAGGCGACATCTGCCACGGCCATTATGATCATGTTGAACGCGATGACCGGCT
>Ga0224506_10002264_pt1 | contig 13184 bp, 16 predicted proteins | sample SF_Jan12_sed_USG_2_FD_169108 | JGI IMG/M metagenome (GOLD analysis project Ga0224506, IMG submission 169108) | Sediment microbial communities from San Francisco Bay, California, United States - SF_Jan12_sed_USGS_8_1 | ecosystem: Environmental > Aquatic > Marine > Sediment | place: USA... | reverse complement strand
TTTCTATAAGCATTTTCAGCATTTTCAAGATCCATGTTCTTTTTCTATAATCTTTTCTATAACCTTTTCTTTAACTAATACGTTCTAATTTTTGTTCAATGTGGTAAAATTCGTTCATTAAAACTTGTTTTCTATCTTCGAGTTCTTGCACTTCCTTTTTTAAATTGTCACAAAACTTCTGTATTGTTTTATAGTCCCGGCTATTTTTGCATAATTTTTCATACTCCACATTGTATATTTTATTATTATACTCGCCTAATAATGAATAGACTTTTTCTTTTTCTCTAATTTCCTTCGCGGTAGCGTTCATCTAATTTCTTTTTCACAATTTTTCTTCTTAAACAATTTATTTAATTTAAAGAAATAAAGCGCAATTATAATAAGAAAATGAATATCAAACCGTCAAGAGAACAACAACATATTATAGATGAATTTAAGAAAGGATCAAATTTAAGAGTAATTACTCCAGCGGGTGGGGCAAAAACAACAACGTCTCTTCTTTGTATTAAGGCCATTGAAGGTGCTAGAAGTGTATTGTTTTTAACGTATAATGAGCGATTAAAGAAAGAAATTAGAGAAAAAGTGTGTGAATGGAAATTGGAAGATACGGAAGCGCACAACTTTCACGCATTTGCTTGCAAGGCGTTTAAAAAACCAATCTTTACAGACGTCCTTTTGAAAAAGGAATTGGATAATAAGAGTCCATTCTATCGCATGAGGTTTGATACGCTAATTGTGGACGAGGCACAAGATATTAATAATTTATACTTTCGTCTTATTAGGAAAATAGTAAGGACGTGCAAAGTTTCACAAATTATGCTTATTGGAGATCCGAGACAATCAATCTTTTCGTTTAACGGAGCAGACCCAGATATTCTTATTAATCCAAAAAAGTATTTTGACGCTGAATTTGATTTTAAGCTTATCGAGAACTTTGATACTTACAGAAACAATAAACACACGACCGAATTTCTTAATCATTCGTTTCTCGACCAAGGAACCATTCAATCCAGAAAACCCACGGCGACTAATAGTTCTTATTCTAATGATAACGAAGGTAAAGTAGACTATTGGATTACAAATATTTTTAACTCTGGAAAGATTATTCATGATTATATTGAAAAGTACGGTATTGGTGAAGTATTTATACTAGCTTACTCAATTAAACCTACGAGCAAGCAACCGCTGATCAAAGTCATTGACAAAATGAAGGTGAAATATGGAAACAGTTTGAATTTCTTCATCGCATCGGACGATAATAAAAAGGATGTATCTGAGCTAGTCCAAAAGAACAAAGTGTCTTGTTTAACTTTCCACAAAAGCAAAGGGTTGGAGCGCAAATGTGTTATTGTTTTTGGATTTGATCAGACATATGATAAATTTTACAATAATGAAAACGCACAGAGACCAAATCCTCTGTATGTGGCTTTAACCAGAGCTTCTGAGAAACTTGTTCTTTTGTGTTCAAGAGATTCAAAGTGTTACAAGACTGTTAATTACGAACGAAGCAAAGTTCATTTAAACATTTTTCCAAAATATATACCAATGAAAACCGTAATCAACCACTTTACGGTAAATGCTCAAGCCAAATCGTGCACATATCACAGAAGACCTTATATCATGACATCTGTCACGGACTCGGTTAAATACTTGAATGTTGATTCTACAGAAGCCATCATTAAAATGGCTGAAATAAAAGAATTATCTAGCATGACACATAATTATGAATGCAAAAATAACAAAACGATTAGTCTGAGCAATAGTAATAGCAATGAGAACGGGACATTTGAGGATTTATCTCCTTACTACGGGACGGTAATGACTCTTCTTTTGGCGAAAGAGAAAGGAAAATTTAGCATTGAGAAGTTCATTAAAGGTCAATTGGGAAAATTAAACAACTTGGAAAAAGCGAGAAGAATGGTAGATTCGGATACTGGCGTTATATCTAAATATTTCAAAGTAACCGATGGACACGAAACTGAAAATAAAATTAAGCTGGATTTGAAAAGGATTACGGAAACTAAGGATTTTGATGATAATATTTTGTGCAAAGTGTCAATATGTCTTGAAGGCCTGAACGGATATAGTCATAAATATCATCAGATAATGGGAGCCATGATAGAAAGCGATGATGATAATGCTACTAGCGCTGACGAAATGTTTGATACAAATTTTATCAAAAAATGCGTCTCTGATTTATCCAAAGATATCGGGGACACGTTAGTGTCTATTGAAGATATTTTTGGTAAAAAATATAACCATGTTTGTCCAAAGTGTCGAAATGAAATTAAGATTAATTTTGACGGGGTAACTGACATTATATCTAACGCTAACGCTAATAGTATGAGAGAAAAATCTGTCATTTACGAAATTAAAACAAAAAATGGAAAATTGTCAGAAGAAGATATATTGCAAAGCATTCTATATTCATCCATGCTAAATCTGGATTGTATTCTATTCAACGTGCAGACTGGCGAGAAACTTAGGATAAGAGGTTCGAGAAATACGCTGGAAGAGTTTATAAAGTAAAAATTATTCACCGTGAAAAATAGTGGATTCAGCGATGACGGTGATGATGAAGAAAATAAAGAAGAAGAGGATACAGAAGATTATAATGGATACCTGGATTTCATTTAACGTAAAAATTTTAAATCGAAAATAAATTTTATTTTTTTTTATCCATAAATAGTAAATATGGATAAGATATTTAGAGTTAGCACGTTTGCCGTGTTGTTCAGTTCAATGTGTTTATTGCCACAAGTTATATCTGTATACCAAAATAAAAGTGTTGTTGGTCTAAGTTTGGCTTTCCTTACATTAGATGCAGTGGCGTCGATTCTGTGGATTATATATGGACGCAGAATAGGAGATAATGCTACAGTTGTAAGTAGCTCTGTTTCTCTAGTGTTGTCAGCAATGCTCGCTGTTGCATTTTATATATATCATTACAAGACTGAAAATAATAGGAACGAAAAGACCAACGAAGACGACAGATTTCAATTTGGCGGTCCAGTCATGACAAGAGGAGAACCTTCGTTAAGTGTTCCAAACACACAACACTATGCTGGTTCGCAACAGTACAATAACGCACCAAAAGAACCCGAGTATGATGAAAATTTCGGAGGAGGATTGTTTGGCGGTCAAATCGTAAGTTCAAGCATGGATTTTAGTCAAGGATAAGTTTAGTTTATTTATTATTATTATTTTATTTATAATCTAATAATATATACTAGTAGAAAGAATAAAAAATGGCTGAACCGTTAACAATTGGCGCAATAGTTCTCGCTGGATATTTATTCTCGCAAAATACACATAAACCAGTTCAACCTGGGAACGAAAGAACAAAAGTATCACCAAACGACATTCCAAATTCAAATAATCGATACATGGAAACAGGTACGTATGTTAGATCTCAAGCAAATCAATCTTTTATCGATGCCGGTGATCCGTTTGGAACAAATATTATCCCAAGGGATTTTAACATAGATTTTCCCCAATCTCAGTTCCCAGGATCCAAAATGGCAATTGTCCCCAGCGATTTTGCACAATCTGAAGGAATACCTTTTGAACATAGTAACATGACTCCATTTTTCGGGGGTAAATTAACACAGAATACAGATTCGCGATCTGGCCAACATCGTTTTGATGCGTCATTTGGTGGAAATCAGGCAGCGTTCTATAAGAAAAAGAAGGAAATCAAGCATATGTTTGACCCAATCGTGGAAAGGGATCCCAGGATGGTTGAGCACCGTGATTGGGATCATTACGAAAGGTCAATGACCGGAATCCAGAAAGGTGTAAAACCATTTCAAGAAATACGGGTTGGTCCCGGTCTTGGACATGAAAACGATGGAGTGTCAGGACAAGATGGTTTCCACTATGGAAATACTCGAGCATTTAGACCAAATGTTGATGAACTTCGTGTCAAGGGTGACAAGCAGAAGGAAGAGTTTAAAGAAGCACCCGCTAGAGGAAACGCTTTTTATACCGATTCTAGGACTCACGAATGGGACAATGTTCCAAAGAATAACCCAGACACATATTGGGTTGGATTTGACCATGAACGCAATCCACAAGTCCAAGGACGCAAAGGAGGTCGTAAACGCGACAATTTCAAAGAATCTGCTGGGTGTACTCAACGAGGCGTTGGAGACGAATTGCCACTTGGTCCCGCTGGCGTGACTTCAACATATATTGGGATCGAGGATGATTACAATATTGACGAGCATAACCTTAGAGATGTAAGATTGTCTGGTGTGGAAAGTCGCCCTCTCGGGCCACAAGGTAAATTGTCTGGTCGTGGCGCGTCGAAGAATTATAAAGGCCATGCTTCGAGTATCGACATACGTAATAACAAGAGAAGCGAAACTCTTGTCAAGAATTACGCCCCGGTGCCCGTTGGAAACATGAAACGACCCGAACCCTTGAAACATCAGGGAACTGTTCGTGGACGTAAAGATAATACCCGTATGAATCGCCCACGAAGATCCGGGGCGGCCGACGGAACTAAGTATAGAGACACTACAAACAAATCCGCTCACGATTGCTATAGAATGAACGGCAATAAAGTTAATGATATTCGCAACCCTAATATGCCATCCAAAGACGCGTGGGAAACCGAGCAGCATAGAAAAAACCCATTTACCCAAAGTCTCAAATCCATTTGGAATGAGTAAAAACTAACTAATTAAATTAAATTAACTTAAGAAACTTTATATAATTTATATTAAAAGGAAAAGGAAAAGGAAAAGGAAAAATGTCTGATAACAAAGATAAAAATTTAAAATCATACCATAAACAGATTCGCCAAGCGTTTTTCAATGAATTGACAAAATGTCTCAATAATTCAATCGAGATTTTACCCGAAGAAGCGGTTAACATTACTGTTTACAAAGCTTTGGTAAGGAAAGCAGAATCTCCAAGCAAACAAGAGTGGTTCCTTGACTGTTTCAGATTTTACATTACAGATAAATTTACCGACCAAATTATGGCAAAGGATGTTATATTTTTTACGAATAATTCTGATGGGCTCTTGGAGGAACACCAAGGGTCGCAGTATGGAGACGAAGCGATTGGTTGGGTTAAAAAACTCAAGGTATTGTGGCAACAGGGCAGATTTAATCCAGAACATGAAGAAATTATATGGTCATTTTTACAAATATTGGTTCAACTAAGTATTCGCGAGAAAGAATGCCGAGATAAACTTTAACTTTAACTTTAAGATATCATAAATTAACTGATAAATTTATAAAAAATATAAAAATGTGATTATTATGAATGCAAAAAAGGACACAATTTCTCAAGAATTTAAATAAATTGAATTGTTTATTCTTGGTTATTATTATAAAGAATAACTAAAAACTATCATGAATACAAACGATTTTCTAAGCGTACTAGATTTCTGTAGCATTCAAAAAAGAACAAAGGTTATAACAGCTTTAAACTCTAAATTGTATTTAGCACATCCTAGATTTCTTTTAGATCCAAAGACTATTGCTGAACACGGAGGAAGTCTTGAAATGTTTAAATTTGCTTTACAAAATAACATTCCATATAATATATATGATTGTATCTCCGGTAGTTTTGAAATAGCTGATTATATTATTGAAAAATATTCTGATAAATTAGATTGGGATTACGTTTCGTATAATAAAAACTTATCTGAAGAATTCATAGCTAAACATTCTGATAAATTAGATTGGTATTGGGTTTCGTGTAATAAAAACTTATCTGAAGAATTCATAGCTAAACATTCTGATAAATTAGATTGGGATGGCGTTTCGCGTAATAAAAACTTATCTGAAGAATTCATAGCTAAACATTCTGATAAAATAAATTGGTATTGGGTTTCGTGTAATGAAAACTTATCTGAAGAATTCATAACTGAACATTCCGATATAAATTGGGATTTCATTTCGCATAGTAAAAACTTGTCTGAAGAATTCATAACTAAACATTCTGATAAAATAAATTGGTATTACGTTTCGTTTAATAAAAACTTGTCTGAAGAGTTTTTAACTAAACATTCTGATAAATTAAATTGGAATGCAGTTTCGCAAAATGAAAACTTGTCTGAAGAATTCATAATTAAACATGTTGATAAATTAAATTGGAATTACGTTTCGGAAAATAAAAACTTATCTGAAGAATTCATAATTAAACATTCTGATAAAATAAATTGGTATTGGGTTTCGTTTAATAATAATAAAAACTTGTCTGAAGAGTTTTTAACTAAACATTCCGATAAGTTAAATTGGGATTGTGTTTCGCAAAATCAAAATTTGTCTGAAGAGTTTTTAACTAAACATTCCGATAAGTTAAATTGGGATTGTGTTTCGGGAAATGAAAACTTGTCTGAAGAGTTTTTAACTAAATATTCTGATAAGTTAAATTGGTTCCAGGTTTCGGGAAATGAAAACTTGTCTGAAGAATTCATTAGTGAATATTCTGATAAAATAGATTGGAATCGTGTTTTAAAATATCATAAATTAACTGATAAATTTATAAAAAACATTAAAATATAAATTGAATTATTTATTCCTGAAATATATAAGTAATAAAAAAATTGAACTTAAATAATATAATAAGTATGAGACATCTAAATTTATAAAATAAATTTATCAGTTTCTTATACCTACTTAACCCCTCTAAAATATTTTAGAGGGGTTAACAGTGATTTAATGTTTTTTATAAATTTATCAGTTAATTTATGATATTTTAACTAATACTTCTCGACAACTTACTTAAAAGATAATCTTATACTCTTTGTATAAATATAATAAAAAGTATGAAATTGGAAACAGAAATAAAGTCTAGACGATTCGTGTCTGCGCTCATTGATTTCGTAACTGATTTAGAGTCAGTTTTCCCGTATACCGAACTAGACACGAGCAAAATGACTTTTAAAGAGCAGATGGAAATTGGTCTCTCTGGTGGAAACAAAAATCCCGGAGAAGATAATTATGATTTATATAGATACGGAAAACATATCAGGAAAGAAAAAAGACACCCAAAAACAATAATGAGGGATTTCAAAAATTATTCATATGATAATTATGTTGAACGATACGAGCAAATTTTAATGCAAATTCAAAATAAGAGACAACTTCGTAGAATTTACTTGCTTCCCGGTGTTAATTTTGGAAACTGGATCTTGACCGACGACATTAGACTTCCCATATGCGCTCATTTGAAAAAACTGTATAAAAATATTTCCAGCGTGTGGGATAATAAAGCTAGTTACAACGAACTTCTTCATGAAATGTCTGATTCTGATTCAGACGTCGAGACTTCTGACGAAGAAGGAGAACTTGTCCTTGACAAAGAATTTCTAATTGAAGGTGCTAAATCTCTCCTTACTAGCACCGGAACGAGTAATCCCGAGTTAGATGGTCTTATCGAAGACACTGTTGGATCTGTATCAGACACAATTAACAACAATGAAGAACTTAAGAAAACCCTCGGTTCAATGAAAAGCTTTGGGGATATGATGAAATTCCTCGGGAACGATGAAATTTCGAGCACGTTTGGGGACATTGCTAAAAAGTTAGGCATGGAAATGCAGAACAAGGTCAGTGCTGGAAAAGTTAACAAAGACAACATTCTAAAGGCTGGCGATCAAATTGTGGAAAATCTTGGCAAAAACATGCCATCTGGTATGATGAATGTTGTAAATGACACTATCGGCCAATTGAACAGGGAAGGAAAAAATGAAAATGAAAAGGATATTAATATTGAAAATATTATGAAAAAAATGAATCTTGATAGTATGTTAAATTCAAAAGGCGAGGGGGAGAAATCAGAAGAAGAGAAGGAAAGGGTTAGAAGAAAGAGGCAGAGACGCAAGGAAAGGACGAATGGGATAAAAAAGAATGTTAGCTAAATAAATATATTTTTTTATTATTTAATAATAATAAAAGAAAGACTTAGTAAAATAAATAAAAAGATGAATGATAAGTTTTGGTTTCAAGAACCCGAGATTCTTCTGACTAAATTTATGGATTTTTTCCCGTCGAAAAGAATGAGCACGGTTGAAAGACTTAACAGTATTGTCAGATTAAGTGTTTATGTAACAATTGCCCTTATTCTTCTAAAGAATGCCGTTTGGCCAGTTTACATTACACTTGTTTCTCTAGCATTAACTCTATTTATTTACAATAACGTAAAAGAACAGTTTGACTCTGCAGATTTAGCAGATAATGAGGCGATAGACGAATCTACAGGTGAAAAATGTACTATGCCAACAACCCTAAATCCATACATGAATGTAACTATGGACGAAATAAGCGACAATCCAGACAGGGCACCTGCTTGCAACATCCTCAACCCAATGGTTAGCGGACAAGTAGATGAGAAATTTGCCGAAGGGTTGTATAGAGATGTCGACGATATTTTCGGACGTGATGCTAGCATTAATTTCTGGAGTAATCCAAGCACAACTATTCCTGGAGACCAAAATAAATTTGCAAACTGGTTATACGGAAACATGCCATCGTGTAAAGAGGATAGTGCATTCTGTGGACGTACCCAACACTATAGCCTACGGTCACAGCGTCAAGAATTTGTAAATCCAGAATCCGGAGTTACGATCAATCCTTTGGGAAATTAATTAAGTTAAAGATAAAACTATCATCATTATTATATAAAATGAGTACTATAATGATTGTAGACGGTGCTTGTGAAAATGGAGATATTAGTGTAATTGAAAAATTATTCAACGATAATGAAATGAATGAATACATATGGGTACATGGTTTAGCACGTGCATGTGAATCAAATCAGTTGGAAATAATCAAATTTCTTATCCAGAAGGGTTCGGAGTTAAATTTTAGTTTTCAACTTTTAGACACTCGTTTAACTGATGTTTGTGAGAATGATAGTATATCACAAGGCGATCGAATTAAAATTGCTTCACTTTTAATTTATAAAGGGATTAATATTGACTATGGTGAATTTGATTTTAAATACCTAATTACTAGAGCAAATAAACTAAATAATCACAAAATTGCTGAATATTTATCCCCATTCTTCAATCAACTGAAATTGAAAATATGTTGAATAAATAAATGTGACGATATTGATTATTTTTTTTTATTTTTTATTTTTATAAATATAAAAAATGATTGGGACTAATAATTTAGTATTGTTTGCAATTAAATACGTTTCTGATTCCGATAGAAATCGTCTTCAACAGTTATATAAAAAACAACTAGAATCGTCGATTTCTGTTGCGAAAATGGTTGACGCGTCTGGGTGCGATGAAACCGTAGTTGCTTCAGCTATTTTACAAGCTTATTATTTAGATCATTGGAATATGGATTATCATCGAGAAAATTTTGGAAATGATATATACTGCTTAGTATGTAGTCTTAAAAATGAAAACTTGGAAAATTTTGAAAAATCTATTATTAAGTGGGAAGGGCGTTGTTCGGACAGTTTAGATTATATTATTATTCAATATTTTAACATGATAGAAAGTTTGAAACTGTTAGAGTTAGATTCGTCTAGTCCTAAACAAGCATGGAAAAGAAAAAAATTATGTGCTGAACATATTCTCAACAATTTACCCAAACATTGTCCAAAAAATACAAAATCCTACATGACGCTTCAATTCCCATGGTTTACGTATACGGACGAAGAAGTCGAAGAAGAAATAAAAAACGAAGAGCAGAGAGTTTAGAGTTTAATACAAATATTTTTTTATTAGTATTAAATTAAGGTAACTAATAAATAAATATGGGTACAGAAAATATAGTAGTATCTGTTAGGATTAAACCAACTGGACAAATTTCAGCTTGGAAAGCTGATAAAACAAACAATTCAATAATTGGTAATAAAAGCAAACGTGAAGAAACATTTATTCTTGATAAACTATTTACTCCTCTAGAAAACACCCATGACATTTACGATTCTGTTGCTAAACGCATTGTTCACAGTTCAATTAAAGGATACCATGGGGCCATAGTAGCATATGGTCAAACTAATTCCGGAAAAACATTTACAATGCTTGGTACCAAGAGTCAGCCAGGAATTATTCCCCAGGTCGCCGAAGGGTTATTTAAATATATAATGGACGAGAAGGAACGAGATTTTCTTATTCGCGTAAGTTATTTTGAAGTCTACAACGAAGTTGTTAATGACCTTTTAGGGACCGGTTCAAACCTTAAAATCATCAAAGATAAGAATCATCAGATTCAGATTCAGGGAGTTACAGAAACTGACATTGTTGACCAAGATCAAGTTATAAATGTTATTGAGCGTGGGCAACGTAACCGGAAGATTGCGAGCAATAATTTCAATGAACAGAGTTCAAGAAGTCATACTATATTCAGAATAATCATCGAGTCCCAGAAAAAGAACGGGTCAAATGCAAGAACCGCATTTCTTCACTTAGTCGATTTAGCAGGTTCCGAGGCGGTAGGGCGCAATAAGTTATCCGGAACAAGAGCTAGTGAAGGAAGATTTATCAACAAGAGTCTGTTAAGTTTACAACGTATCATAACTATGTTATCGGGAAATAAGGAAATGAATCACATACCGTATAGAGATTCAAAACTAACGAGAATACTGGAAAATTCTCTCGGAGGAAATTCAAAAGTGTCGATGATTTGCACAATTGCGCCTGAACTGTCAAACGTCGAAGAGAGTTTCAGTACCCTAAGGTTTGCAACAAATGCAAAAAAGATAAGAAGTGAAGTTAAAGTAAACGAGTCATTAAGCAAAGGCCAAGTTTTGCAACATTACAAGGACAAAGTTGATGAGTTACAAAAAGAAATTGAAGAACTCAAGAGACGAAGTAGCCCACAACGAACAAGAGAACCTGAAAATGACGAGAAAGAAAAACTTAAACACGAAGAGATTGCAAGTAGGATTACAGAGAAATTTGAAGCTGAGATTCAGGCGAACCAAAGACAAATTAACCAACTTACGAGTCTCATTATTAAATCTGACGCGATTAAGGATAGTGATGAACAAAAAAAAATAGAAGACAGTTCAGATTTCGGACTTTTCAGAGTAAACAAGACTAAAAATAGGGAGTTAAACCATAACGAGGGTAGAGGTAGGGGCAGAGAGAACTCTGTGCTTAATATTCTTTCAAACAAAGATGCTAAAATATCAGAACTTGAAGTTAAAATATCAGAACTTGAAGTTAAAATATCAGAACTTGAATTGATTCTCGAACAAACGTTTAATTGGATTAAAGAATAATAGGTAAATCTAGTTTGTCTTTTTTATTTTATTCATTAATATTAATAAAATAAAAATGAATACTTCTTGTATTTCAAATAATCAAAAGAGAGTTCACATGCTTACTGAATTTTTAGCAATAACATTACAATTGCCCTGGCTCATGTATCTAGTTTTATATGTATTCGACAATGACAGTATTCACAAATACATTGCAATTGTTATGATAATTGCAGTAATTATAATCGACGGGGGTTTACTTTTGAATTGGAAATAAAGTCTTGTATGTTATGAAAATTGAAAATAAAATACTAGAAAAAAAATATTATTACAATGTCTACGTCTTCGAATAATATTTTAATCCCACAATCATCAAGAGAACATAACAATGACCCAGATATGGTTTATTATGAAATGATGGAAATGATGAAGATGAAGATGAAAACGAATGGAAATGATATTAGAAATAATTCTGAGAACTTTAGTTCCACATGGGAACCAGTCTGGACACGGTGGGACAAATAGAACTTGAATTAAAAAAATAAAAATTGAATTAAAGAATTCAGAAAGAAAGAAAGAAAGAAAGAAAGAAAGAAAGAAAGAAAGAAAATGTCAGAGCCTGTAATGTATATCATTGTTAATAGCTCTTTGCCTATGAAAAAAGGTAAACTGTGTGCTCAAGTTGGTCACGCTGTAATAAAATCATATGTTGCATCTAAACATATGGTACCAGAATTGTTTGCGAAATGGGATAATGGTAGTTCCGCAAAGGTGGTTTTGAAAGCAACCGAAGAAGACTTAATTAGAATATCAGAAACTAATGTTGATATTAGTTTTAGAACTATCGACGAAGGTAGGACGCAAATTGAACGCAATTCATTCACTGCACTATCTTTTATTTTGCATACTGCGGATAAAAGACCGAAAGTTTTAAAGACTCTTAAACTTCTCTAAAAAATTAAAAAATTAAGCCCATCTATTTTTTTTAGATGGGCTTAATTACATATTTTTAAATAAAATTTATTTCCTAGAATTACACAATATATCAAATTTCTCTGAACGTATGTCAATTCCGCCACGTCTTGGTAGACCAGCGTCGGTATGTACAACATGGTTTGTTCGTTGAGGATCAAATCGCAAATCACGTTCAAATCGATTGAAATCTTTAGTCATTATAGTTCTACAAGACTTATCAGCGCCACCCCGTGAATGCTGAAAGCGCAATTCAGATTCAACTCCAATGGCTACAGGTCCATTTCCCTTGTAAACCGCTGTTCGGAAAAGCGGAATTTCTACCTGTTCCAATTGTCCTCCTTTAGCGTTTGTGCGAGTTCTAGGCGCACGGTATCCAGACAGAATGGTATTGTTTACAAACGTTCTACGCTGTATTGTGGATGGATTCGCTTGTAGCTCGAATGTGCTTACTGCTGAACCGTCCTCTTTTTGGTGTTTGGTTCTTTTTGGTGTTTGGACTTTTGGGTCATATGATTGAGCCAATGTTCCATTATTCTGATTGCCTAATGTAAAAAATCCATTAAGCTGGTGTTGTTCTTGATCCATGTTATCTCTTACACGACAATTGTCACCGCCACACTGGTATTTAGAATTCCCGAGTTCACAGTAAGGAGCAGGCATTTTTTTACTTTTACTTTTATTACTATTAATATTAATAAACAAAAATATTATTTAAAATTAAACTAAACATTTCTTTTTAAATAATGAATATTTCGTTGAAAAAAGTTCACACAAAGATAAAAAATTTATGGTGACAATATATAATAAAAAAACAATACATTTTGGGGCAAGCGGGTATTCAGATTTCACAAAACACAAAGATAAAAAAAGAAAAGATGCGTATGATGCAAGACATAAGAAATTAGAAAACTGGAAACTGGAAACTGGAAAGATCCGCTAACAGCAGGTTTAGCAGTTAAAAAATGGGTGCTTTGGAATAAACCAACAATTGCTAAATCTGTGAAAAATATAATGAATAGTTT
>Ga0224506_10002263_pt1 | contig 13189 bp, 9 predicted proteins | sample SF_Jan12_sed_USG_2_FD_169108 | JGI IMG/M metagenome (GOLD analysis project Ga0224506, IMG submission 169108) | Sediment microbial communities from San Francisco Bay, California, United States - SF_Jan12_sed_USGS_8_1 | ecosystem: Environmental > Aquatic > Marine > Sediment | place: USA... | reverse complement strand
TACAATACGCTTATGTTCATAGCTAATTAGTCCTTCATTCCTCATTTCAGTCATTAACCTAATGATGGTTTCGTCTGCTACCATTAACAAATTGGCAATATCCTTTTTGGTAATTTCAGATTTCAAGATTGTTTGTGTTTGATTATATACGTCAGAATAATCATTACTGAGATTATAAAGCAAATACGCCAGACGACTTCGCACATTACGTTCTTTAACCGATATTACTTGGTCTTCGGCACGAGTTAATTCGTTGGAAATTTTAACTATCAAATTTTTTGCAAGTGATGCATTGTTTGATAAAAGAAAAAGAATATCCACTTTTGAAATGAAACATGCTTTGAGTGTTTCCGAAACAACGACAGCTGTTCCCTTATAGCTATTTTCAATGAAAAGACTACGATGACCCGATGTATCACCCGGCAAGACTAAACGAGTAAAACGAATGTTATTGCTACTATCTTTTTGAACCACTTTTGCCAATCCGTCTAGATGACAAAAAATACCTTGAACCGTTTCGTTTTGATGAAAAAGCTCCTGCTTTTTTTCAAGACGCAGGAGTTGTTTTCTTTCTGCAAGCCAGTCGATTAAGTCTTGCTTGAGGTCTTTAAACAAGCTGCTTGCAAAAACAGGACATTCGCTGCAATTTTTGGGAAATTCTATCTTCATTATTGGTTAATGCATCTTTTGGTTTTGCCTGACCATTCCAGCCCGTTCTCAGCCCCGAGAAACCTGATCTAGATCAGGTTGTCAATGACTGATATGCGCCATAGACTTATCTATTGTCAACAGAAAAAGACGAGGGTTGGCTGGTCAAATTTGAATGGGTTAATCGTAACAGAAATCGTGGGGATTTCAATTCACCCATTCCTCCCTGAACAAAGGTTTAATAATGAAACTAACAAAGATTTTTATTCTACTGATAAGCGTGATCTGGCTCATTAATGCACATAGCCAGGAATTACTAGAAGTCCCTATCGGTATTGCACCTACGATGAGCTCGGTTGGTGTATTCATTGCGAAAGAAAAAGGCTATTTTGCTGAGCAAGGTATTAAACCCATCATCAACCCTTTCAAAGCATCGGGAGCTAAAATGGTTCCGTTTCTTGCAACAGGTCAATTGTATGTTGCTGGCGGCAATATCAATGCCGGCATGTATAACGCTGTTTCTCAAGACATTCCAATTAAAATTGTCGCCGACAAAGGGACTGTCTCACCTAAGCATGGATATCTTGCCTTAATTGTTAGAAAAGATCATATCGACAGCGGTCGCTACCGATCCTATAAGGACCTTAAGGGGATGACCATGGCCGTTACCGCCAAAGGCGTGTCTCAAGAAATCGTTACAGAAATGTATTTACAAAAAGTCGGCTTGAGTTTGAGTGACATTAGATTGGTCACACTGGGATATTCTGATATCAATATTGCCTTAGCCAACAAATCCATTGATGCCAGTATACAGATCGAGCCTTTTGTCGCAGCTGCGGTTAAAAACGATTTTGTAGTTCGTGTCGCGGGTGATGATGAGATTTATCCCAATCAACAAAGTGCTGTTATATTCATGTCACCTGAGTTTATAGAAAAACACCCGAAAGAAGCACAAGGTTGGGTAACGGCTTACGTGAAAGGTCTACGTGATTACAACGACGCTTATGAAAAAGGCAAAAATAAAGACGAGATTATTAATATACTAACCAAATACACTCGAATTAAAGATGCCAGCATATACGAAAAAGCTTTTCCTGTGGGTCTTCATCCTGAAGGCGATCTTAATGTTGCGAGTTTGAAGAGTGATGCGCAATGGTTTTATAAAAAAGGCTATGTTAAAAAATTGCCCGATATTGATAAAATCGTAGATTTAAGTTTTGTACAAACAGCGCGGAAAATTCTTGGACCTTATAAGTAAAAGACGAGATAACATTATAGGCAATCTGATTCGTTGTTGTTGACATCATCATCTATCCGGGCATTTGTTCGGATAGATGTTTTTATTAAGCACACCTCTGGTTAGATGCGGTTCTAGTTAGTCATTTTTTGTTTAACAACTTCTGAAAAATGTTTTGCGATAGCTTTTCCATGAGCAGCAAAAAGTTTTTCGTGATCCTTTGTGCTAATAACACTTTTTTCTATTTTTACTTTTTCCTCAGTACCGTTGAATGTTCCATTGTGTGCTAATAGGGTTTTGCCAGTACGATCGACAAATGCAATTTTATATGAGGAACGCGTTGACCCAACACCATTTGCACCACCACCAGGCAGCAACACACAAGCATCGCAATTGAAGGACATACCTGAATCGACCACGACAATGGCGCCATCAACCTGCAATAACGCAATTGCCCTTCGTATATAATCCAATTCAAACGAAGATCCACTCAAGGCAGAATCCCGGGAACCAAAACCAAATGCGACTAGATTTGCAGGCGCTGCACCATGATTAATATTTAGCTTAGGATTTTGTGAAGACATATTAAGTGAATCGTCTCCGATACTGGAAATCTTAACACTTGAAATTGATTGTGAATGTTTAACAAACGCCTGCTGGGTGACCATGGCATCAACAGACAAAACTTCAAAACTCAGATCTTGATGGTTGAGCTCGCTAATAAATGCTTTGTGGGCGATTATAGCCGCTTTTACGCCGTCACTTTCACCTGCAACTGTTAGTATTTGATTTTCTGAATCTTCGTCATTTATCTCAGAAGGCGTTTTTTCATAGACGATGCGATGAGGAACGGTGAACGTTAAAACGACTACCTTATTGATAGTCGCTTCTCGGTAGCTGTTACCCGGTTGTTTTAATTGAGCAACGCAACCGACAATACCGGTCAGGACAAACAAAAACACTAGCAATCTCAAAATTGGCATTATCAATCCATTGGTTGAAAAATATGCTCGCATTTGCATATTTTCAGTCGGTTGCCTGAATATTCTATTTCAAATATCCTAAACTTTCGAGCTTCAGCAATACCATTTGTGCAGCTTCGTCTGGACTACATTCATCTGTATTGATAGAAAGCTCTGCATTTTCGGGTTCTTCATATGGATCACTAATCCCGGTAAATTCCTTTATCAACCCTGCTCGTGCTTTTGCATACAAACCTTTTCGATCCCGGTTTTCACAAACGGTTAATGGTGTTGAAACAAACACCTCAATGAACCCACCATAAGTCTGAATAACATTACGAATTTTTCGTCGGGTTTCACGATAAGGTGCAATAGGCGCACAAATAGCAATACCACCATGTTTGGTAATCTCAGATGCAACATACCCGATGCGTTCGATGTTTATATTTCTGTGTTCTTTTGAAAAACCAAGCTCACTCGACAAATTTTTTCTTACTACATCGCCATCAAGCAAGGTTACCGAGCGAGTTCCCATTTCTTTTAATTTTATCAGCAAGGCATTTGCAACAGTAGATTTACCGGCACCCGATAGTCCGGTAAAAAAGATCGTAAAACCGAGCTTGTGAGCAGGCGGATAAAATCTTTTTAACTCCTGAATAACTTCAGGAAATGAATACCAATTTGGAATCGAAGTATCTCGACGAAACCGTTCCAACATTTCTTGCTCACTCAGTGTCTCCAAATTGTTTTTGTTGCTTTCAGTTACAACATCAAAACTATCGGCTTTAGAATTATAGGCAACAGGCTTGCTTTGCAACAATTTAATACCAATTATATCTTCATATTTTGACAAATTCTCCACAGGGAAAACTTTATCTCGCGCGGAAATTGCTGATACATTGTCGATAATCATGTGTGAGCAGCCATAATTTTTTTGAATTATCGCATCCAATAGAACCGATCGAATCCCCATTTTCCGCTCAGTATATGGATAAATACTAAATTGAGTGGTCGCCTGCGGTAGGTATTCGAGCACATGGTTTAAACATCTGACTCGCATGAATTGTTCAGCCGAATTATCATTTAACTTTAGACCCGCATGAACAAAGAGATTAGCTTCTTGCTCCTGGCTCAACTGATTACACTGAACAACCTCGGCTTTATGCATGGGCTTTTCTGCACTATAGGCAATTACACGACTCCATCCTATTTTTTTAAATAATTGCCTAACTTCAATAGGAGAACGCCTAAGTGTTCGAAAATCATGATGATGTGGTAAAGTTAATCCTTTAACCGGACCACCTAAGTAATGTACCCTCTGCCCGCTCTTATTCGCTGTATCCTTACCAAACAAATGCATTGATTCATTTTTCAAATCAGCTGTCCACTGATCCTCAACCATCAAAAGCGCAATGATTTCACCTTCAAGGTCTCTAAGCGCTAGCTGTTGTGATGTTGCTACGGATTCTGAAATTTTTTCAGAAACCGATAAAACAATAGGGACAGGCCACATTTCACCTGAAGACAAACACCCTTTCGTTAAAACGGATTCGTAATCTTTTTGTCCCATAAAACCCGTCAGTGGACTAAACGCACCACTCAACAGTAGTTCGATATCTTCGATTTGCTTGGCAGAAAGATCCAACACCGGATAAGTTAAAGCCTCTTGTTTCAGTTGCTCAAGTTCTGAAGGCTGAACCAACAAATCACATAAATGGTTTCCATAAGGGGTATTCAATTCAAACATGATCTACTCTTCTTTAATTTGTTATCTTGTAAAAAACTTAGCAGCCGAAAGCGCCAATTTCTACCTATCGGAATTTTTCACTTTAAGCGTGAAGGAGAAGTTATGCAAATTTTAGACACACGAAAAAGCTTACTATAGTCAAGAGAAAATTGCTAGCATGGACAATTTGGCAAATAAAAACCCCTCAAGCCAGTGCTAGAGGGGTTACAACAAAAACACAGCCGTTTAAAATGATGCTTGTGCTTCGTCTGAGTACAGCGATTCTACCGAATTTTCATCCACTGCTGTGACAGCGAAAACATAGTCACCTTTTGTCATGGCATTGTAGGTATAGGAAGTAACATTTCCGACGTCAATGACCTCGTCGTATTGGCCACTAACGCTTCCGACGTGAACTTTATAGCTTGTTACGCCAACTGTGGTACTTGCAGTCCAACTTATTTGCATCACTTTCGAACATCCCGTAATACAATTAACATCAATAGAGACCGTTGCTACGGCGACGTCTCCATCAATATCAGCAATCTGATAGTTGAAACTATCACTACCGAAAAAATCAGTGTTTGGTGTATAAGAAATACTTCCGTCGCCATTCACCACTGCAGTGCCATTGGCGGGACCGGCATTCTGAATAGTAACCGAAATTGGACCATCATCTAAGCCTGAATCGTTTGCAACCACATCAATAACTTGTGCTCCTGAATTTTGATTAATCACAATAGCGTCTGCTTGTGCCAGCGGTGTTGCATTATTGCCTTCTACTGTAACTGTGACTGTTGCTGTTGAGGTATCACCATCAGCGTCTGTTATGCGGTAGTTAAAACTATCACTTCCAGTGAAACCAGCGTTTGGAGTGTAATCAATGGTTCCGTCGGCATTTACAATTGCATTACCAAAGCTTGCACCACTATTAACAATCGTAAGCACGATTGGCGTGTCGATTAGATTGCTATCGTTTGACATAACAGCCAATTGTAATGTGCCGCCATCAACCATCATGTTCGCGCTATCATTTGCAGCTACAGGCGAGAAATCCTGTCCAGAAACAGTAATATTGACTTGAGCTGAAGAAATTACACCTACTGTATCTTGAACGGTGTAATAAAACATATCATTACCTCGATAGCCTGAATCAGGTGTGTATACAAAAGAGTTGTCGGCTCCCGAAACAACCACCCCATGATTAGCCTGGCTATAAGAAATAATACTCAACAAATCACCATCAATATCAAAATCGTTATCCAAAAGCGTGGTAATAGTTAATGCCACATCGCGTGGTGTCTCAAATGAATCATCACGAACAAAAGGCGCATCATTAATAGGCAAAATATTCAATGTTACTGTCGCAATGTTCGAATCTACGAAACCATCATTGACTTTAAACTTGAAACTATCCGCACCATTGACATCCTCGTCAGGAATGTATGAAAACTGGCCGGTCGATAAATCCGTTAGTGCTAGTAAACCCTTACTTGGCATTTGCGTAATGGTAAAGGTCAAACCATCGCCATCATAATCACTTGCTATTAGTTGACTGCTTAGACGTTGGTCTTCGTTGACTGATAAAGTGGCATTGCTTGAAATAGGTATAGTATTGCCTGCCGAGGGCATTCCTTGCTGTGAAAGTACAATATTAAGAGTCACGGTTGCGATATTAGATTCATCAATCCCATCATCGACTAAAAAGTCAAAACTATCAGCACCCGTCATTCCGCTTCGGGGTGTATAGCGATAGGTACCCAAGCCATGATCAATTATCGCCAAATCACCTTTTAGTGGATATCGATAAACTTTGTAAGCTAATGCATCACTCTCACTGTCAGTCGCTTTGAATGAGGCCTCGACAAAACTTCCTTCAAGTACTCCAACAATATCGGCATACGCAACGGGTGCGATATTATCCGAACTTGAGATTCGGCTATTTATCTGTTTCTCGACAGTTGTTTCTTGAACATCGATGTTCGAATCGTCTTCTAAATTGGCACAAGCTGTGAGAAATAAAAGATTAGCAAGAAGTCCAATTTTGCATAACGCTTGAATAGATTTCGCATTCATATGAATTCACCACTCATGGTTTTTTCTCATTAGGTGGTGTATCGCCTGCGAGAAACAGACTGATCGCTTCAGGCTCACACATTGTATGCGAGCCGGTTCACAATCGACAAAATAAGACTTGACTCGGTTTTTAACCATTATGATGATAACTTCCCTCATTCGTCTAAAGCTTATAAAAACTAATAGTGCATTAGCACTAAAAATGCCAAGTGATTTTATCGTATAAAAACATAAAATTACATTAAGAATTAGTCAAATTATCTTTTATTTTCTGTCGTTAACGGGAGACAATAATGGGTGTTTTTTGTACACACTTCTAAGCAGTTAATTTTACTGTTATTTTTTTAGTGTTTTTTTGCAGATTTGATCAAACTTCAGCCAAGTCGCGCAAAACCATACACATTTTTCAAATCTTACTCTACAGACCTTCCTAACATGACTTTCAAACGCCTCCATTGAAATCTTAAGTTAAATTTTCTGGGATTATCTGGTGGAAAACCTATATTCCATAAGAGTAGAAAGACCTTAACCACCGCTAGTTGATTTGTTAGCAATGTGCGCCAAATTAATTCAAGATTATTTACGGTAAGAAATTTCGCTTTTAAGTCTATATCCTCAAAAAACCATTTAGTAATTACTTTATGGGCAATATACAAACTTATTGAATTTTGTTTAATCGGATAATTTCTCCATTTGTACAATTCTTGTTCGACCCCTAAAACAAGACCGTTGCGACTTAGAAACGAAAGTAAGATAAACATCGGTTGCGCACATAAGCTGTTAGATAATCTGTGTGCAATCCACTGCCAATCGATTTCTTGCTTATATTTCGAGCATAATAAGATAACATCCAGAATAGCCATGCGACCACTTATGCAATTACTCGATTCAGACCAGTGTATAACCGTATAAATTAATTGAAGTTCCACCCTAAATCGGTAAACATCAACCCCTATTATCTGGCTCAAACAGCGATTATCATCAGCCATAAGAAAAATGGGTTCATTTGAAAACTTGGATTGAGGGGAAAACAAATGATGATGAATTTCTATCCAACAATCTTTTTTCGCATGATAATAGGGCATATCATGATGTAGGTTTTTATAAAACTCATCTGAATATAAGGATTTCTGTATAAATCCATTATCTTTGAGATAATTATCAACAAGTATGAAATCTCGTTCCTTAAATAACAGATCGATATCACCCATGACGCGTAAATGTGGTTCGGGGTATAGCTCTGTACTTGTCGATATGCCCTTCAATAATGTCATGGTAATCTGCTGTTTTTGGCAGTAACTTGCTAACGAAACCACTACACCAAGATTCTGTTGCGTGGTAAATTTCGCATAAATTGCTGCACTGGCCAGTTTATCCATTGACTCATTAAGTTTTTCTTGTGTATGCCTATTCGCCAGGAAATAGAGCAATGGACCGAGTTGCATATTAAGCAAAGCATCAATTTCCTTAGCTGAAAATTCGCTCAACTGAAAATCCACTTCAAGATCACGAATGGCAATAAATATGGCTTTAATTTTTTGAAATAACACCGGTTTCAATCCCAAACAAAATAAATCCCTATGGTCTCTTGTTTGTGTTGGCTATAATCAATTTTTATAAACAACACATTATTAGCATTAATATAGGGCTAAACCGATGTACATACAAAATCCAAATATAGACACCCAAGAAGTGGAGGGTGAATTTCTTGTTTTAGATCGCAAAAAAGACAAAATTCATCAACTAAATCAAACGGCTAGCGCTATTTGGCTAATGTGTGACGGTAACACCAGCAAGCAAGATATGATGCGTCGCTATGGTGAAATGTTTGAAATTTCCAGTGATCTGGCTCAAAACGATGTGAATGATTTAATCGCACAATTTATTGAGCTTGGAATTATCGTTGAAAAGTGCTAACTCCCGTTAAACTCAATTTTTCGGCTTATAAGCATGAGCACAAACAGTCTTTGTTATATGGTCGACCAAGCCAGTGTGACTATTTTACCTTTATTGATTTTCCAGCTAGAGTATGGGGATCAAAACTGTCACCTATTGGAGACAAGTTATTTTCTATTTAAGTAAAAAATTTCTAAAAAATACGACAGATTTAGAAATATAGACCGAGAAAATATGAAAACACGTATTTGAAGTAATTATGTGGCGCAAATTTGCCACCTTAAATACAAACGCTGGACCGAAGAACCGCATTTTAAGCGCTTCCATACTTTTCAGTCGCTTTTGGTCTATAGTAAGACATTAAAATTTGAGCGAGGACACTTAGCCACATGGCTGAGTTAAATTTATTAATATTCGGTATCCCTATTCGTATTCGTTCGCAAACGTTTGACGCGCTGGAACCTATTGAACAGGTGTTTGCACCGTTTGTACAAATGGAACTACCCTCCCCACCTCAGTTTGACTATCAAGCAGAACTAGTAGCCGGTAATGAAAAACGTTACTCCCTAGATCGTGGTGTAGATCCCATCTGCCATGCAGTGGATTTAGGTGCATATCTCTATTATTTTGATAAAGATTTTACTATACAGGCGCAGTTACTATTGCCCAGACTTTATTTTTTACATAGTGCGGCCCTCGAATTCGACGACAAAATTTTCTTAATGACAGCAGCATCTGGTTCGGGAAAATCGACATTGACCTGGGCATTGTTACACCACGGCTGCCGTTTTTTAAGTGATGAACTATCGCCCATTAATGTAGACAGCAATGAAGTTCTGTTGTATCCGCGCGCGCTAGGTCTTAAACAGCAAGCACCTACGCCTTATGGACTCCCCGACAACCAGCTATCGACCAGTCGCGGGTTTTATCTACCAATCGATGCTTCGACTATTTATGATGGCTCTACCAGAAATCGATTACGTGCCATTTTCCATGTGCAGTATGACCCAAACCATTTAACTCCAAGTATTCAATCTATGAGTAAAGCCATGGCGAGTACACTTTTATACACAAATACACTTAATCCTCTATCGCATAATAATGCAGGATTACAAGCTGCCGTTTCTATCTGCAAAGATGTTGAGAGCTTTAAGTTATTATCTGCAGATTTAACACAAACCTGCGAATTGCTTAAATCAACGATAAACCAACTGTAAACCATCAAGTTATTAGGATTCAGTCATGAATTACATCAATCCGAACTAGACAAAGCGATCAAATACACGAATAATTCACTTCGAATTTTCTTTGTTTCCCAATAAATCTTAGAATCGATCTTTTATGTTAAGCACAATTGAAATCATATGCTGGATTAGTTTTTTCGGTGCAATCTATAGTTATTTTCTTTACCCGATTGTCTTGCTAGGCTTACCTAAGCGCCAAGTCCGTGAAACCGAGGATATGTTGCAATCCACAAGTCAACCGTTTATTACATTTATCATCACGGCTTTTAATGAAGAACAAAACATAAAAGAAAAAATTGAGAATACCTTAGAAATCAATTTTCCAGAGACACAGCGAGAAATTCTCGTTGCTTCTGATGGCTCTACAGATGCGACCAACGATATCGTGCGTGCTTTCGCCAACAATAATGTCAAATTAATCGAAGTCCAAGAACGTAAGGGTAAAGAAAATGCACAGCTCGCGGCGATTCAGCAGGCAAAGGGCGAGCTGTTGGTTTTTTCTGATGTTGCTACCCGCATCCCCCAGGACGCCTTAGATCATATCGTCAAGGCATTTAATGACCCACAAATCGGCGCAATTTCCAGTGAAGATCGGTTTTTAACGCAGGATGGAAAAGTTGCGGGTGAAGGAGCTTATGTTAAATATGAAATGTGGTTACGTCGACTGGAAGGTAAAGTCAATAGCTTGGTAGGATTGAGTGGCTCATTTTTCGCCTGCAGAAAAGAAATTTGCAAGCGATGGGATATTAATGTCCCGAGTGATTTCAATACTGCTCTTAATAGCGTTGAATGTGGATTTGTTGCCGTCTCTGATGCGAATGTTCTTGGATTTTATCCCAACCTCAAAGACGAGAAAAAAGAATATGCGAGAAAAATTCGCACAGTCATTCGAGGAATGGCCGCAATAGCAAGCAAACCCAAAGTGCTCAATCCTTTTCAAATGGGCATTTTTTCTTTTCAGGTCTGGAGCCACAAAATCATGCGCTGGTTGGTACCTTGGTTTCTACTGGTTTTATTGGTCAGTAACGTGGTTTGTCTTGATGCACATTGGATATATTTAGTCCTACTATTAGCTCAATTGAGTTTTTATAGTCTCGCTTTTTTTGGCTGGACTAGTGCTAGCTTGCGAAACATTTTCTTGTTTAAAATCCCATTTTTCTTTATGCAAGTCAATATCGCAATCTGGCAAGCGAGTTTGATGTTCATCGCAGGTAAACGTATTACTAAATGGGAACCGTCTAAAAGATAGTTTAGATTGGAAAAAGTGAAAATGCGTTGGCAACAATTACCTCCTGTTGGAAATAAAGTTCTCTTAAGCTCATCGAGTTCTGACTTAAGCAAGATTAGAAGGCTTTTCTCACCAAAAGAAATTCGGTTTTATCAGTCAGGTACTGCTGCACTTGCGAGTGCAATGATGATAGCCAAACAGTACGCAGACAAACTTCAACCTGAAGTATTAATCCCCGCATATGCCTGTCCGGATTTGGTAAGTGCTGCAAATTATGCCGGCTTAACACCGGTATTGCATGACTTCGAAAAAAATACACCATGGTACGACATAAACTCCATTGAAAACAAAATTAACAATAAAACTGTTGCGATTGTCGCGGTGAATTTCTTAGGCATTAACGAGCGTCTTCCAGAACTATCTCAATTGGCTAGAAAGCACAATATAACATTAATTGAAGATAGCGCTCAGGCTTTCCCCACGACTCACATCTCATCGGCTTGGATAGGTGATCTCGCGATTACTAGTTTTGGACGAGGCAAGCCTATCAGTATGCTCGGCGGTGGCCTACTAATCGTTAGCAATGAAAAATATCATTCGTTTGTATCTGAGCAAACTTTTAGTTATGGGAATGAGTCACAACTATTGTCTAAAATAAAAACTCGGATTTTTAACCAAATATTAAATCCCGTTTTGTATAATCTAATAGCAAGTCTGCCTTTCCTTGATATTGGCGAAACACAATACAAAGAATTAGAAACTATCGAAAACATGTCCCTATTCATCAGAGAACATCTTTTTGAAAACATCAGTGCTTACCAAAAGCGAGACCAGACAATCGTTCGGGACATTTATCAGTTTGCATTTTCTCAACTCGATCAAAAGGGAATCATTGACTTACCTGTAAAATGCCAACAGCCGAACAACCTTTATTTACGCTATCCTATTCTGGTTACGGACCCAAATGACAGAAAGGATCTGTTTCAGGAACTCGACAGAAAGGGATTGGGTTGCTCTTTAATGTACAAGAAAAGCTTACCGTTGATTAGTGGAGTAGAACAACAGTTTTCGGAACAGCAAAATAACCCCGTCGCAGACTGTTTCGCGAATCAACTGATCACTCTGCCAATTCACCCCAGTGTCACTACAGAAAATGCCAAAACCATAGTTTCTATTATTCAAAAATATATAAAAAAAGCATGACCTGAAAAACAAACACTTTAAAGCATTAGCTAAATTCGAATTTTATCAAGCGACCAACTGAATATAAATTTGTTTATATCGTTTCACATTCTGATTGATTGAATAATTTGCATCAAGTTGTTCACGAGCTTGAGTAGTGATTTGCAAAAGTGCTTGCCGATTCTCAGCTAGTTCTAACACAAGTTGCGCAAATTCAGCAGGTGAATCAACATTTGGAAAAAAACCACAGGCTTTATTGCATAAAACACTAGCGATACTGTCAATTGGACGAGAGCCTACTGCCACTCCCAAACTCATGGATTCCAACAAGGTCATAGGTAAACCTTCATGATCTGATGTAAACAACAACAAGTCCATATGCTGTAAATAAGGAGCGGTGTTTTCGACAAATCCGGTAAAATGAACGTGATCCCCTAAATGATGTGTTTTTACTTTAGTTTCAATTTCCGACTTTAATGGCCCATCACCGATCATAAAAAAATGAATGCTATTTTTTACTGATGATTGACTATCTGCAACCAAGCGCGCAATTTCGACGAAATAGTCCGGTCGCTTGACTGGCACAAATCGTCCTACAAAAGCGACATTGAGCCGTGCATCTGGGTAGGAATAGTCGATACTCTGCCTGGCTTGATCGTAAATAAATTTCTGATCCACACTATTGGCAATAGTCTCTATTTTTGATTTCGGCAGATGATTCGACAACATCTGTCCAAGGTCAAAGGAAACCGCAATGATTTTCTGCTGGAAAAAGATTGCCGAGACTCTATCAAGCGAATCAAAAATAAAACGTTTTAAGCTAAATGGTGCCTGACTGAACTCTGAAGCACCATGAACAGTGCGAATACTTTTACAACCACGCAATCTCGCAATCAATCCACCGATGACGTTTTCCTTAATGCGATGCGTGTGGACAACATCTGGTTTAAATGTTTTAACGATTTGATTAAATTTTTTCATAATCGTTAA
>Ga0224506_10002262_pt1 | contig 13192 bp, 13 predicted proteins | sample SF_Jan12_sed_USG_2_FD_169108 | JGI IMG/M metagenome (GOLD analysis project Ga0224506, IMG submission 169108) | Sediment microbial communities from San Francisco Bay, California, United States - SF_Jan12_sed_USGS_8_1 | ecosystem: Environmental > Aquatic > Marine > Sediment | place: USA... | reverse complement strand
TTAAAATTGATCAACGACATTTTGGATATTTCCGCGATTGAAGTACGCAAAATAAGCCTTAACAACGATATTTTTAACGTCAAGGATTTGGTCCAGTCGGTTTATCGTACATCTAAACTATTGGCAGACACATTTGGGGTTGCACTTGATTACGAATATCGCGGACCAGACGGTCAGGCCACTGGTGACGATAGGCGCATAAAACAAATTATGATGAACCTACTTTCCAACGCCATAAAATTCACCCCGCGTGGTGGCGCGGTGCAATTTAATATTGGCATGGACGGTGATAAAAACCTTGTTGTTCGGGTTACTGATAACGGCGTCGGTATGGATGCTGATGGATTAAAAACAGCGCTTATGCCGTTTGGTCAGGTTGCCGGCCCGCTAACCCGATCACACAAAGGAACGGGTCTGGGGTTACCACTGTCAAAGGAGCTATGCGAACTTTTGGGCGGAATATTTAAAATTGAAAGCCGACCCGGTAGCGGCACAACGGTTGAGGCCACATTGCCGCTTGAATACCCTAGCCAAACACCCGCTTGAAAATAGCATCTACCCGTTTGGTGTGATAACTGATTGAATCTTCATCAAGCAATTTTTTTAAAGCATCAACATCCAACAGGTTTTTTAATGTCTCATCGCGCGATAAGAAAAAGAACAAGCGGTTATCATGCTGCTTGGCTTCAATTTCAGTTGCGTTGAGGGTTGGTTCGCTATCGGGGTTATCGGGATCAATGCCAAAACTTTTCCACACTAACATGGCATTGCGCTGAACGATTTTATATGCGTCTTCGCGCGATATATTGTTTTGTGTCAAAAATAATAAAACCCGCTGGGCATCGTGGATGCCGCCAAAATTATTTAGCTGTTCCATCATGTTTTCTGGGTAAACCACCAGCTTTTCAATTACGCTTTTTAAACGCTTCAAAGCAAAATCCAGCGTAATGGTGCTATCAGGGCCAATCATTCGTTCCACCGAAGAATGCGAAATATCGCGTTCATGCCATAGCGATACGTTTTCCATTGCCGGGACCACAGCCATGCGCACAATGCGTGCAAGGCCAGTTAGGTTTTCGGTCAATATGGGGTTGCGTTTATGTGGCATTGCGCTGGAACCTTTTTGTCCGGGGGCAAAATATTCTTGCGCTTCGCGAACTTCGGTTCGTTGTAGGTGCCTAATTTCGGTTGCCACGTTTTCTACGCTCGATGCAATTACGCCCAAGGTTGCAAAATAATGGGCATGGCGATCGCGCGGAATAACCTGGGTTGAAACTGGTTCGGGCTTTAGCCCTAATTTTTTTGCAACGTGTTCTTCGACGGCTGGGTCAATGTTGGCGAATGTTCCAACCGCACCGGATATGGCGCAGGTGGCAATACCATCTTTGGCGGCAAGCAAACGTTCACGGTTTCGCTGAAATTCAGCATAAAAACGTGCCATTTTAATTCCAAACGTGGTCGGTTCGGCATGGATGCCGTGGCTGCGACCAATGGTTGGCATCATCTTGGTTTCCATGGCGCGGGTTTTAAGTGCGCCCAACAAATCATCAATATCGGCCAACAAAATGTCTGCTGCTTGCACCATTTGTACCGAAAGGCAGGTATCTAATACATCAGAACTGGTCATGCCCTGGTGAACAAAACGCGCATCCTCGCCCACGTGTTCGGCCAATTCGGTCAAAAATGCGATTACGTCGTGCTTGGTTTCAAGCTCAATTTCATCAATCCGGGCGATGCGTTCAGGGGTGTATTCCTTTTGCCCATTTTTCCATACGGCCTTGGCGGCATCCTTGGGGATAACCCCAAGATCGGCCAGCGCGTCACAGGCGTGGGCTTCAATTTCAAACCAAATTCTAAGTTTATTAGCGGGCTCCCAAATATTGACCATATCGGGGCGGGAATAACGCGGAATCATTTAAATCTTCTCCGGTGGGTTGGCGTGCTGATTCTATACAGGTTTTTCAGGGCTACGACCAGCACCACAAGGTATTTTTTGGCTATAACCTATTGGGTATTGCCGCGTTTTTGGTAAATTATGTACCAAATAAAAGCCATTACCTGAAAGCTTAGCAAAACAGCAAAGGCCAGACTGTAACCATCGGGACTATATCCACCACTTGGTGTGGGTGGGTAAATGTCAATAACCACCCCGGTCGCCCACTGTCCACCAAAGGCTAAAACAAAAACCAACAGATTAAGCCCAGTGTTTACCCTGCCTGCTAGGTGGTGGGGAAAAGATTGTGAAAGCGCGGCATAGGGTAAAATGCCGGCGGTTCCAAAAAATGCAAATGCTAACCATACGGGTAATGCAAAATCTGCCACTTGCATTATCAAAAGCAACTGCATAACCATAAACCCAACCATTCCCGCCAACGCAACGTTCATTGGTTTAACATTGTAAAGTTTTTGCAAGCGTTCAGAGGCCAGACCCCAAAAAAAGAACCCGCCAATCATGGCACCGGCAATAAAAAATAGCGAACTGGCAACTTGTTCGCGTTCAAACCCTGCAACATCGCCAAGCCACGGCCCTGACCATAGTCCGTGCACTGCCATGTATGATGCTTGGCTAATTATGGTTACGGGGGCAACTCGCCAAAAAAGCGGGCTGGAAAAAACGTCAGACACACCTTTAAGTGCATCTTTTAAGGTTGTGTTTCCCTCTTTATGTTTACCATCTGGAACTATGAAAAAAATCATTAGCGCCACAACAAACGTTGCTACCGCCAGTAGCCAAAAAACCCCACGCCAATCGGTTATGCCAAGCAACGTTTCAATCGGGCGGGTTGCGGCCATGGCGCCAAGGCCGCCTGCCATCATTTGAAAACCATTTATCAGTGCTAATTTTTCTTTAGGAAACCACATGACGTAGGCCTTGAACGATGCCATCAAGCACGCCGATACCCCAAACCCGATAAGCCCACGGGCAATTATTAAGCCCGGTATATTTTCGGCCATGGCAAAAAGTGCCGCGCCAAGTGCTGCAAACAACAAAAGCACTGCTTCAACGCGGCGTGGGCCATAATGATCAAGCAATATTCCCAGTGGTATTTGAAATGCGGCAAAACTTAAAAAATATGCACTGGTAAGTAGCCCAAGGGAATTGGCGTTAAGGCCAATATCGGCCACTAAATCAGGCGCAATCACCGCATTAACGGTGCGGTACGTATAAGAAAGAAAATACCCAAGTGCGAACGGGGTAAAAACCCTAAGCAGGGTTATGGGTGAAAGTCTGGGCTTGGCGGGGGAGGTCAATTTTTTACAACAACCCTTCACTTTTAAATGAGGTATGCCCACTGGCGGAAACTATTACGTGGTCGTGTAGTTCAATTCCCAGTTTATGCCCGGCGTCTTGTATTTCCATGGTCATATCAATGTCGGCCTTGGATGGCTTGGTATCACCGCTGGGGTGGTTGTGCACCAGTATCAATGCGCTGGCCCCAAGGTCAAGCGCGCGCTTTATTACCTCGCGGGGGTACACGGGCGTATGATCAACGGTTCCTTCTTGTTGTAATTCATCGGCGATAAGCGCGTTTTTGCGGTTTAAAAACAAAATACGAAATTGTTCTTTTTTGTTTCCACCCATGGCGACGCGGCAGTAATCAATCAATGCCTGCCAGTTGCTAAGCACTGGTTTGTCCATAATTTCTTGCCCCAGCATTCGCACCGCTACTTCGCGCACAACTTTCATGTTAATGGCAGCAACATCGCCCATGCCGTCAACTTTTGCCAATGCGTCAATATCGGCATTTAAAACTCCACCAAGGGATCCAAACTTTTTCAATAATTCTTTGGCAATTGGTTTTACGTCACGCCGTGGCATTGCATTGAAAAGCAGCAATTCAATAAGTTCATAATCGGGAAGGGGGGTTGGCCCACCTTTTACAAAGCGTTCACGCAAGCGTGCGCGGTGCCCAGCGTAGTGTGGCGTGGGTTTGTCTTTTTCGCTCATGGCATGGTTTGCTCAAGCGCTATATGGGGGTTTGTCGAGCCCGGCGGGCGAACGGGTGAAAACTTCAAACCCGTCTTTGGTAACAGCGATGGAATGTTCAAACTGGGCTGATAGGGTTTTGTCGCGGGTTACCGCGGTCCAACCATCTTGAAGAATTTTTACATCATACTTGCCAAGGTTAATCATCGGTTCGATGGTAAAAAACATTCCTTCTTTTAATGTAACCCCTTCACCGGGATTGCCATAATGCATGATGTTGGGTGCATCGTGAAATACCCGGCCCAAACCATGGCCACAAAAATCACGCACTACAGAATATTTATTACCTTCGGCATATTTTTGGATGGCATGGCCAATATCGCCGGTGGTGGCACCGGGTTTAACTACGTTTATGCCTTCCCACATTGCATTAAATGTTGCCTCAATAAGTTTCGCTGCCTTTACCCCAACCTTGCCAACAGGAAACATCCGCGAGGTATCGCCAAACCAACCGTCAAGGGTAACGGTGACATCAATATTTACAATGTCGCCTTCTGTTAAAATTTTCTCGCTGGGTATGCCATGACAGACCACATGGTTGATAGAGGTGCAAATGGATTTTGGATAACCGCGATAATTAAGCGGTGATGGAATGGCGCCGTTATCAACAATGAATTCATGGCACAAGCGGTCGAGCTCATCGGTGCTAACACCGGGCACCACATAGGGCAATATCATATCTAACGTTTCGGCGGCCAGCTTTCCGGCTTTGCGCATTGCGGCAAAATCATCGGCGCTATGAATTACAATTCTTTTGGCTTCGTGCATGGGGTGTAAGCTCAGTTCTTTTGTTGATTGGAAGGTTTAATTAATATAGGCACTTTTTTAAAAATCTCTATACCCCTATAGACCAATAATGGCACATGGCCCGGAAATGCTTATTTTTTTGGGCGTTATATTGCAGCCATAGGCTATTATTTCAACCCCGGCTTTCTGCGCTTTGGCAAATTCTTTGGCATAAACCGGATCAATATCGCCCGCTAGGGTAAAGCTTTTTCCATCGGTGCGTTGCACCAAATAAAACATAACCGCACGTTTTTTTGCTTTTACCATATTGGTTAGCTCAACCAGATGTTTGGCCCCACGTGCGGTCACGGCGTCGGGAAATTCAGCTGGGTCATTTTTATTTTTACCACGCTTCATGGTAACGTTTTTTACCTCGACGTAACAATCTGGCTTGTTGGGCGCGCTTAGCAATATATCAATGCGCGAATTTTCACCGTATTTTACTTCGCGTTTTAGGTTTTCATAGCCCGTCAGTTCGGGAATTTCCCCAGCTTCAATTGCTTCGGCAACAATGCGATTTGGATGCTGGGTGTTGATGCCAACCCGCACTTTACCAATTTCGATTATTTCCCAAGTATATTTTAATTTACGTTTGGGGTCATCATTGGGGGTCAACCAAACGCGGGAACCGGGAACATTAAGCGAAAGCATGGAACCGGAATTAGCGCAATGTGCAGTTATTATTTTTCCATCTTCCAATTCAACGTCAGCCAAAAAACGTTTGTAACGTTTTATCAGCTTTCCAGAAATTAATGCTGTTTCAAATTTCATCTTTGTTTTCTTCGCCTAGCACCAATGAAAGGTTTACTTCACCAGTTCCCGGTTTTAATGGTTGCGGTTGGTTTGGCCCCGGTGCCCATGCGGTCATGGTTACAATATCGAACGTGGCGGGTATACGTCCATCATCATCGATAAATTTTTCCTGATAATAACTTGCGGCGCGCAAAATTGTATCTTCGCGGGTGAAGGTTTTTCGTCGTCCGCTGACAGCACCATTTTCTCCCATGCCACGAAGATCTGCCATCAGGCGAAATGCATCGGGGTATGAAACCGTTATGGTGTCGGTATCTAATACTGGCAAGGCAAACCCGGCCCGACCTAAAAGCGATCCTAAATCTTGCACCGTGGCAAAGGGTGAAACCCGGGGGCTGATGCCGCCTTCAATTTCTATTTCTGCTGCCATCATACTTTCGCGCAATTCCCATAATGTTCTCTCGGCAAAAACCGATGCCAACATTAAACCATCGGGCTTTAATGCTTTTCTTATTTGTATTAAGGCCCCCGGCAGATCATTTACCCAATGCAGCGATAAATTTGATAACACCAAATCAAACGTTTCATCGGCAAAGGGCAGGTTTTCTTCATCAACCACCATTGCCTTGTGCCCGGTTTTTTCTGCTAATGCCGCCATGGCTGGTGATATATCGGTTTGGGTAAGGTCTTTTATGCCGCCACGAGTACCCAAATTTTTTGCGACCTCGCCACCATGACAACCAAGGTCAAGTGCGGTTTCAAATTTGCGTTTTACATCATCTAGGCGGTCACACAGGCGATCCGCCGCTTCCATAAAAAGAAAATCGTGCGCTGCTAATTGTTTAGCCGCACGATCACGGTGGCGCATTACTGTTGTGCGGTCAAAAACCTGCATGGGGGCGTTGGTGTTCATGGTTCCTATATGACACAGAGGTCGGCCTTTGATAAGGTATTGCTTATGGAAAAAAGCGATATCACCAGCCTGCGAACATTTTTTGCCCAATCGGTGGCAAAAAAACTGCTGGATGTAATGCTGCCACCAACCTGCCCGGGCTGTAAAACCATCGTTAGCCCACCGGGCGGCCTGTGCCCCGAATGCTGGGAAAAAATAACCTTTATTTCCGCACCAACTTGTTCGACTTGTGGCCACCCGTTTGAATTTTCAGGGATGGGCGAAGATAATTTAAAAGGCGTAATTTGTGGTTCGTGCGCACGCACACCGCCTCCGTTTGGTCGCGCCCGGGCGGCATTTATTTATAATGATGCCTCACGGAAAATGGTTTTGGCCTTTAAACATGCCGATCAGACGCATCTGGCCGGGCTTTTTGCGGCAATGTTGCACCGCGTTGGGGCAGAGCTAATAAATGATTGTGATCTAATAATCCCCATCCCCATTTCAACAATGAAACTATTTTCAAGGCGTTATAACCAATCAGCCGAAATTGCTAGGGTGCTTGCGCGAAATTCAGCCAAAGCCTTTGCCCCTAGCGCGCTCAAGCGTATTTCGACCCCACGGGGTAAAAAATCCAGCCAAGCAAACCTTAGTCGCAGGGCGCGGTTTGAAAATGTGCGCGGCGTATTTATTGTGTCGCCAAGAATGGCCCAGCGACTGAAGGGAAAATCGGTTTTGTTGGTTGATGATGTATTAACCACCGGGGCCACCATAACCGAGGCAGCGCGCATTATTGTCAGGGCTGGGGCAAAAAACGTTGATGTTCTGACCTTGGCTCTGGTTCCTGGGCCAAAATAATGGCTTTAAACCTAATGTCCCGCTTGCGCACAGTCCTTGGCCGACTATATATTAGAATTAACTTAATAACCTCCAGCGGAGAAACCTAATCGTGAGCACCCCTGTAAAAGTAGAAATATATACCAGCCCCACCTGCGGCTATTGCCACCGGGCCAAACGGCTATTGACCAACAAAGGCATAGAGTTTGAGGAAATAAACGTCATGATGAAACCGGAAAAACGTCGCGAAATGGAAAAGCGTTCAGGCGGGTACACGGTTCCGCAAATTTTTATCAATGGCAAACCCGTTGGCGGCAGTGACGATTTAATTGAACTGGATCTTGACGGTGAACTAGATACCATGCTGGGTATAGGCTGATTTATTTCCAGCTATGATTTTTATTTGAACAAGGCATTTTTATGAACGATGCAGATAAAAAAACACCGTTCACACCGTTTAAGGTAGCGCTGGTTCAGCTTAATTCATCCGATAATATGGACGAAAATATATCTACCATCACCGGTTTTGTCCGCGAAGGTGCAGGCATGGGTGCTGACGTGGTATTGTTGCCGGAAAACAGCTCGATGATGACGTTCGGGCGAGAAAACATTTTAAAAAATGCGCGCAATGAAAATAACCATCCTGCCATAGCGGCGCTTGGTGATTTGGCGCGCGAACTTAAGATTTGGCTGCATGGCGGAACTTTTGCTATCAAGGTAAACGATAATGCTTCTGGTGCACCATTGGTGAACCGAACAATCGTTTTTTCACCCGATGGCAAAATAGCCCAGCGTTATGACAAAATACATATGTTCGATGTTGATCTAAGCGAAAATGAAAGCTACCGCGAAAGCGAAACTTTTCGCCCCGGTACAAAATCGGCGTTGCTTGACCTGCCGTGGGGAAATATGGGCCTGACAACGTGTTATGACGTTCGCTTTCCACATCTTTATCGCCGCCTTGCAAATGCGGGGGCCGATTTTTTTGCAGTTCCTGCGGCTTTTACCGAAACAACCGGAAAAGCCCACTGGCACGTTTTATTGCGCGCCCGGGCTATTGAAAATGGATGTTTCGTTTTTGCTCCGGCGCAATGTGGAACCCATCCGGGAAACAGAAAAACTTTTGGTCATTCTTTGGTGGTTGACCCTTGGGGTCAGGTTCTGGGCGATGGCGGTGAAGCCCCTGGTGTTGTAATGGCTACAATTGACATGCGCGCTGTGGCCCTAGCTCGTAGTAAAGTCCCATCGCTTAGAAATGAGCAACCATTTGAATAATATGTGGTTTTTTAACTTTTTTGTTGCGCATAGATAAATATTTTTCGTGGCGCATTTTTTAACTATTCCCTTAATGATTTTCTGCCACAATCGACCTTAAGTGTTTAATTGAGGCAAACCAATGATCCTATATAAATTACAATGCTGTGATGAGCACAGCTTCGATGGATGGTTCCGTGACGGCGCTACCTATGAACGCCAGGCCCGCACCGGACAAATCGAATGCCCTTATTGTGGCAAAACTGAAATAACAAAAGCACCGATGGCACCCAATATAGCCAAGGGCGCAACCCGCAGCACCGATGATGACAGGCCTGCCGTTGGGCTTTCCACCAGCGAAGCCCGAGCCCATCAAGTTGCTAAACAAATACTAGAAGCCGCAACTAAGGCGCGCGAATATGTTGAAGAAAATTTTGAAGACGTTGGCGATAAATTTGCCGACGAAGCGCGGGCCATACACTATGGCGAACGTGAAGATGGCGGCATTTATGGCCAAGCCAGCGAAACAGAAGAAAAAGAACTAGAAGAAGAAGGCGTTGATTTCGTCCGTATTCCCGGAAGTAACCGTAAAAATAGTTAAGCTATTTTTTCTGTAGTGCGAACGCCATGTAATTTACATCCAAATCGGTTTTTGAAACAGACCAGCTATCATTAAGTGGGTTATAAATAACCCCTGCAATTTCGCTAAATTCCAGCGCGTGTGGACGAATAAGACGCGCCAATTCTGATGGTTTTAAAAACTTGTCCCAACTGTGCGTGCCAACCGGCAACCAGCGCAAAATATATTCGGCGCCAACTTTTGCCAGCAAAAAAGATTTTATTGTGCGGTTGAGGGTCGATAAAACCATTGCCCCGTTATCTTTTAAAAGTGCTGTACTGGCGGCCATAAAAGCCTCGGTATCACTAACGTGTTCGATTATTTCCATGTTCAACACAATATCAAAACGCTTGCCCTCAAGGGCCAAGTCTTCGGGCAAAATATTTCGGTAATTGATATCAAGCCCACTTTTGGCGCTATGAATTTTTGCGATCTCAATATTTTTATCACCGGCATCTATTCCGGTAACGCTGGCACCAAGGGCCGCCATCTGTTCAGATAAAATTCCTCCGCCACAACCAACGTCGATTATTTCAAGTCCCAAAAGTGGTTTTTCAGCCGTGGCATCAAAGCCAAAATGCTTGGCGGCATTTTCAACCACAAATGCCGTGCGCAGGGGATTTATCTGGTGAAGCGGGCGAAATTTGCCCTTGGGGTCCCACCATTGGTCAGCCATGCGGGTAAAATTGGCGACTTCTTGGGGATTGGCTGTGGTGGCACCGTTAGGTTTGGACATTTTTGAAGCCTTTTATTTTTTGTTTTGCCAGTGTTTTGCCAGTGTTTTGATTGTGTTTTAATTGTGTTTTGACCGAGTTAAGGCTGGGTTTAGGGCATTTTTTGCCCCTTTAGGGCTTTGCATTTACCCCCCATTACGAGTATGAATACGCGCCCGCAATGGTGCAATAGGGCAATACCCATGGGTTTAAATATATATCAGGAAGCGAGATAAGGCGATGGCGCTTATCGTGCAAAAATTTGGCGGAACCTCAGTAGCCGATGTAGAGCGCATCCAGGCAGTGGCCTTGCGCGTCAAGGCCGAGCTTGATAATGGCAATAAGGTTGCAGTGGTAGTATCTGCCATGGCGGGCGAAACCAATAAATTAGTTGGTTTTGTTGAACAAACCGCCAAGCTTTATGATACAGCCGAATACGACGTGGTGGTTTCCAGTGGCGAACAGGTAACGGCTGGGCTTTTGGCGCTGGCGCTACAAAGCATCGGCGTTTCAGCGCGTTCGTGGCTAGGCTGGCAGCTACCCATAAAAACCAGCTCGGCCCATGGCAAGGCACGGATTGAAGGAATTAATGCCGATGACATTTTGGCATCCATAAATGCTGGAAATGTTGCAGTGGTCCCAGGGTTTCAAGGCATAAGCCCTAAAAACCGCGTGACGACCCTTGGCCGTGGTGGTTCGGATACATCCGCCGTGGCTTTGGCGGCGGCTTTGGGGGCCGAACGGTGCGATATTTATACGGATGTTGATGGTGTTTACACCACTGATCCGCGTATCGTTGCAAAGGCCAAGAAGCTAGATAAAATTACGTATGAAGAAATGTTGGAAATGGCCTCGGTTGGGGCCAAGGTTTTGCAAACCCGCTCAGTTGAGGTGGCAATGAAGCACGGTGTGCGCGTTCAGGTAAGGTCAAGCTTTTCCAATGAACCGGGCACACTAGTAGTCAATGAGGATGAAATCGTGGAACAGGAACTTATAAGCGGTATCGCTTACAGTCGTGATGAAGCAAAAATTACCCTTGTGGGTGTTCTCGATCAGCCGGGGATAGCCGCAAAAATTTTTGGCTCGCTGGCAGATGCCAACATTAATGTTGATATGATCGTGCAAAACGTTTCGGCCGATGCCAACCATTCGGCAACCGATCTTACGTTTACGGTTACCAAGGCCGACCTTGAGCGTGCGGTTGAAACGGTAAAAGCTGACGCCAAAGACCTTGGTTATAAAGAATTGCAATCAGACCCCAATGTGGTGAAGGTTTCAGTTATTGGTGTTGGTATGCGTAGCCACGCAGGTATTGCCCAACGAATGTTTCAGTCGCTGGCCGATAAGGGAATTAACATTCAGGTTATTTCCACATCTGAAATCAAGGTAAGCGTGCTAATCGCCGAAGAATATGCCGAACTGGCGCTACGTTCGTTGCACACGACCTATGGTCTGGATGGTGATGAATAATGAACGCTACAGCTGAGCAGCATTTGGATAAAATGTGGGAACGTGGGCGCGAACTTTTGGGCACGCGCTACGCTACATTGGGCGGTGCCATGTCATGGATTTCGGAAAGCAACCTTGTTTCGGCTATTTCTAATGCCGGTGGTTTCGGGGTAATTGCCGGTGGTTCGATGATGCCCGATCAACTGGGCGAAGTAATTATTGCCACCCAGAAAAAAACTGATAAACCGTTTGGCGTTAATTTAATTACCATGCATCCAGAATTGGACGCGCTTATTGATAAATGCCTTGAATTAAAAGTAAGCCACATTGTGCTGGCAGGCGGGCTTCCCAGCGGGGCATCGATTAAGCGGGCGAAAGATGGCGGTGCTAAGGTAATATGCTTTGCCCCGGCGCTGGCGCTGGCTAAACGATTGGTGCGAAGTGGCGCTGATGGATTAGTAATCGAAGGCAACGAAGCTGGCGGACATATTGGCCCAGTTTCAACCAGCGTTCTGGCGCAGGAAATATTGCCAGCTATTACCGAGGTTCCGGTTTTTGTCGCGGGTGGAATTGGTCGCGGTGAAGCAATCGTTAGCTATCTTGAAATGGGTGCGTCTGGCGTACAGCTAGGAACGCGCCTTGTTTGCGCGACTGAATGTATTGCACATGAAAATTTCAAAAAAGCATTTATTCGCGCCCAGGCCCGCGATGCGGTTTCGACCGCACAGATTGATCCACGGTTCCCGGTTATTCCGGTGCGCGCACTGGCCAACGACGGAACACGGCTTTTTATGGAAAAACAAAAAGAAGTGGTTGATCGTTTTGATAAAGGTGAATTAACCATACCCGAAGGCCAGCTTGAGATAGAGCATTTTTGGGTTGGCGCCCTGAAGCGCGCAGTAATAGACGGTGATGTCGAAAATGGCTCAATGATGGCCGGGCAAATTGTTGGTTTGGTCAAGCAAGAGCAATCTACCGAAGAAATATTAACCGAGCTGCTAAATCAGGCAAAAACCGCCATTGAGGCCAAGAATACCGCCTAATATTGGGCTAATATTGGCTGGCGGCATTGGTCTATAGGCACAGCTAAATAATTGTGAATTATTACTTTTTACTCCATCGCCCTTGCTTTTTTACCCTGCTAAGGCAAAATATCTTCTAGTATTTTTTAAGAAGCTCGCTCATTTAAGCAAAGTAACACAAAATTATGGCCGACGATAATTCAACACCATCAAACGAAAGCAGGGAAAGCGTAGGCGCTCTTCTCAAATCGCATCGTGAAAAATCTGGCAAGGAAATAACTATCGTTGCCAGTTCGCTCCGAATTTCGGCGCGCTACCTTGAGGCAATTGAGGATGGCCGTTACGAAGACCTTCCCGGCAATACCTATGCCGTTGGTTTTATTCGCAGCTACAGTGAACATTTGGGCCTAGATGAAGACGAAATAGTTCGACGCTTCAAGGAAGAAGTAGACGAATTTTCACCAAAAACAGATCTTATTTTCCCCAAACCAATACCCGAAGGCGGGGTTCCTGGCGGGGTTTTGCTTTTGGGTGGCGCGCTTTTTGCGCTTTTGGCATATGGAATTTGGTATATAAGTTCAAGCGACGAACAGGTGGCAAGCTCGGTTGAGGATGTTCCCCAGCGCATAGTTGAGGAAACACAAAATATAAATAATGTTTCCCCGCAAGAAGGCAGCAAGGTTTTTGTCGATGATAAGGTTTCCAGCACAACAAAACCTGAAGAACAAATTACTGCCCCTGATGCAAGCGCCATCAAAGAAGAGACAGCACCTGATGCGGTGCAAGAAAAATTAGAAAAAGAAACTGTCAATCAACAAACTGTTGATGCAGCAGTTCCGGTTGCGGCCCCTAGCGAACAACCAGCGGCCGAACAACCAG